>Ga0268276_1000033_pt1 | contig 156944 bp, 142 predicted proteins | sample saktaG_4_FD_190145 | JGI IMG/M metagenome (GOLD analysis project Ga0268276, IMG submission 190145) | Saline water microbial communities from Sakinaw Lake, British Columbia, Canada - sak_2010_1_5_45m | ecosystem: Environmental > Aquatic > Non-marine Saline and Alkaline > Saline ... | reverse complement strand
AAATCAATAGGAGTACCAATAATTACTATATCACAATCAACAGCATTTATAGTATCTTCCAGTTCCTGAATCTGTTTTTTACCATATCCCATTGCCGGTAACAGTGTCCCTATCCCGGGATATTTTGTATAGGTATCTTTGATGGTGCCAATGGCATAAGGACGGGGATCTATAATCTCTTTTGCCCCATATTTTTGAGCAGCCACCACCCCTGCACCATATTTCATCTCGCCATGAGTTAAAGTTGGACCATCTTCAACTACTAATACTTTTTTATCTCTGATAAGTTCTGGATGGTCTATAGTGAGAGGAGAAGCAGCATCTACTACCACCGCATTTGGTGCTAACTTATAAATATTCTCTCTAAGTAAATTTATTTTATCCGGATAAGCAGTATCTATTTTATTAATTACTGCAACATCTGCCATCCTGAGGTTAGCTTCTCCAGGATAATAAGTCATCTCATGGCCAGCTCGATGAGGGTCGGTGACTACAATATGTAAATCCGGCTTATAAAAAGGCAGATCGTTATTTCCTCCATCCCAGACAATTATATCAACATCTTTTTCTGCTCTTTTTAATATTTCTTGATAATCTACTCCAGCGTAAAGGATGTTACCTCTATCCAGATGGGGTTCATATTCTTCTCTTTCTTCAATAGTACAATTATAACGATCTAAATCCGCGTAATTTTCATATCTTTGCCAAATCTGTTCTCTCAGATCTCCATAAGGCATAGGGTGTCTGATTACTGCAATTTTATATCCTTTCTTTTTCAATATATCCGTTACTTTGCGAGTGGTCTGACTCTTGCCACAGCCAGTTCTCACCGCACATATGGATACCACAGGAAGGTTGGATTTTAGCATAGTGCTCTTGGGCCCCATTAATCTAAAGTCAGCTCCGTGAGCCAACACGATTGATGCCTTATCCATAACATACTGATAGGGAAGATCACTGTAAGCTAAAATTACCTGGTCGATCTGTTTCCCTCTTATTAGATCAGCTAATTCTTCTTCTGGATATATGGGAATACCTTCAGGATACAAAGGACCGGAAAGTTCAGCAGGATACTTTCTGCCTGCGATATCCGGAATTTGAGTAGCGGTAAAGGCGACTACCTCGTAATTTGAATTATCTCTAAAATATACATTGAAATTATGGAAGTCTCTTCCAGCAGCTCCCATTATGATGACTTTAATTTTATTCACTAAAAAAACCTCCTCTTAATATTATTACTTATTCGACAAAACTTTTCAAATTCCTCTTTTTTTTATCGATTTTTTTTCAATTTTTTAATAAATCTTACCCACTGCCATTTCTAACACATCTAAAGCTTCATCTAACTGTTCATCAGTAATCTCTAAAGAGACTAACATCCTAAGAAGATTTTTATTAATCCCGGCGGTGGGAACGAATACTCCGTTCCTTAAACATTCCTGGACAATTTGAGCTGTTTCCTGGGTAGCCGGCTCCTTAGTCTCTCTGTCTCTTACCAACTCAATCGCCATCATTGCGCCTATCCCACGAATATCTCCTATTAAAGTATATTTATCTTTCATTTTCAGGAATCGTTCTTTTAATTTTTCCCCAATTTTTACTGCTCTATCTAAAAGGTGTTCTTCTTCGATAATTTTTATCACCTCAAGAGCAGCTCTACAGGCCACTGGGTTACCCACACAAGTACCTCCAATACATCCTCCAGGAAGGGAATCGGTAATCTCTTTTTTAGCAATTACTGCTGAAAGGGGCAGGCCGGCAGCTAAAGATTTAGCCAGACAGATTATATCCGGTTCTATATCCCAATTTTCTATAGCAAAAAACTTTCCGGTTCGGCCTATACCACTCTGAATCTCATCGGTTATGAGTAACATACCGTATTTATCGGTCAATTTTCTTAAGTATTCTAAAAATCCCTCCTGGGGGACATTAAACCCTCCTTCTCCCTGGATAGGTTCAATCACTATGGCAGCAACAGAATCAGGGGTTACAGTATTTACAAGTATCTTTTCAAAATCCTCAATTTTTGCCATAGGATGAGAAAGACTGGGAAAAGGCAGCCGGTATATCTCGGGGGCAAAGGGTCCGAAGTGATACTTGTAGGGCATAGCCTTATGAGTCATAGTCATGGTTAGAAGAGTGCGGCCGTGGAAGGCATTTTCAAAGACAATGATAGCCGGTCTTCTGGTATGAGCCCGGGCAATCTTTACTGCATTTTCTACTGCTTCTGCACCGGAGTTAAAAAAGGCAGCTGCTTTGGGGGTATCACCGGGAGCCAACTTTACCAGTTTCTCGGCTAATTCTACCAGAGATTCATAGGGAACAGCGGTAAAATCGGTATGCAGATACTTTTCTGCCTGGTCTTTAACTGCAGCTACCACTTTCTTATGGGTATGCCCTACGGCCAGACACCCCCATCCCCCGGTAAGGTCGATAAACTGATTGCCATCTACATCGGTTACTAAGGCTCCCTCACCGTGGGCAATATAACAGGGAGAAAGGGAACTGCCCATAGGTTTGGCGATATATTTTTCTCTTCTTTGGGCTATTTCCTGGGACTTTGGCCCGGGTAAACTGGTTTTAAGGGAAATGAATTTGCTCATATAGTTGTATCTCCTTTAATTTAAATTTTTTTCGCATAAAGTATTGCTTTTAAAGTCGGATTTATTCCACTCGTTTTCATGAGGACAGGCCGCTACAGAACAAGGAAATTCCTATACAATTAAAGCGTCTTTTAGTATTTTATTATATCTTCTTAGAAACCTCAAGTATATTTATCTTTCTCCTCTTCAACTCTTTCAAGAAGTTTTCATATATTTTTCCTTGATAGTATGGAGCACTATCTTATCACTGTTTATCCATTTTTTAGTCTTTTCCAGTGTATTCTCTCTTCTACCCGTAATTCCAATAATTCCTACTTCTCCAACTTTGCTATTTTTGGCTAAATCCCAGGCAACAGCAGAGCCCATTTTTCCCGAACCTCCAAAAACTAAAACCTTCATATTCTTATCCTCCTTCTTTGATTACTTAGTTATTAAATTAGTCGATAGTGAATAGTCGTTAGTTTAAAACTCAAAACTTTTTTCGTATAAAGTATTGCTTCTAAAGTGGGGTTGGAGCTATCCGACCCGTTTTCATTGCGGATTCGATGAATCGAATCCCTACAGAAAAAGAAAATTCCTATACAATCCAGTTAACTGGTTAGTTTTTAAAATGATCTTTATTATTAAAAAATCTACCAAATAAAAAGGCAATTGATGATAGAGTCTTCATTAATTGCCTGACTTTTATTCCCTCAAACTTAAATGAAGCACTCTATCTTAGGGCAGCGCTCCATCTAAATCCGAGAACAGATTTGATGACAGTCTTATAGTTATTCACTATAAGCCCAGCAGAAAAGATTTTACAACATCTTTTCGCTTCGGCGGAAATACCTTTCAAGATAAATTTTAATCCTTCATCTTTACTTATTATTCTCCGCGCCTCTACCTTGTATTGTTTTAAATACAAGTAAATACTAATTTGTGAAAATTACTTTAGTAGACTTAAATCTTTAAATTACCACCTCCTCATTAATTTGACATTGAGTAATTTGCCAATTAATTAAATTATATCTCAACTATATTTTCTTTATAAAATACCTCTCTTTTTTCTAATTCTTTCATTACTTTCTGATATACTTTATGCTCTCTCCCTATATATTCTGGAGGAGAAATCCCTTTACGGAAATATTCTCCCTGAGCTATTATACGGGCCATAATTGCACAAGGAAAGCCGGTAGTACGAGACATAGAGGTAGCTTTCTCATTCTTGTCATAATAATCCAATAAATCATAGGTATAACATAGTCTTTTTTCTTCCTTTTTACCTTGAACAATTATCCTCATCACGGTGAACTCCCCTTCGTCTTCTTTCAGTTCCCATTTAGAAAAAAGCAGTTTGGAGGTAAGATCTATAGGTTTAACTTTTACTCCCCCTACCTCTATGGCTGTATTACTAAAAAATCCGGTCTCTCTTAACAACCGCATCTTTTCAGCATAACCTGGATATCGTAAAGTCTTCTCTTTCATGGAAGGGATTTTAATAGTATAAAGCAAACTGCGAAGTCCATCGGTATTAAAAGCCTCTAAAGTTCCAATCTTAGGTAAATCAACCAATTCAAGATCAGAAAGAGCAGGTTTTTCTACAATTTTTTCACCTTCTATTAATCTTGCCGGTCTTATATATTCTTCTATAACATCTTTAGGAGACCAGGCAATTTTATATTCATAAGGCCATTCCCTTATTACCGGAAGTCCTCCTACCAAAATAGTAGCACTTTCGGTCTCATCTAACAGGCTATCGACATAACCTACAATTATGTGGCTCATTCCCGGAGCCACTCCCATATCCACTACGGCGGTAATACCTTTCTCCTTGGCAAGTTCATTCAAACTCAAGGTATCTTCAGCCATAAAAGATATATCAACTATGTTCTTACCGACTTCAATAACTGACCGTAACATATTAAATCCTAAAAATCCCGGGACAGCACCGATTACTATATCTTTATCAGCAACTATCTCTTTAATAACTTTCGAATCAGATAAATCTGCCTTTACTCCTTGTATTTCTGCCTCTTTAGTTAATTTATCTAATTTTTCTTCATCAATATCTGCTACGGTTACCTGAAAATTTCCATCTTTAGCCAAGTCTTTAGCAATCAGCCCACCTACTAAACCACAACCTAATACTATTGCTTTCATATTAATACCTTTCCTAAAATTTTTTAAAACAATTATCCCTTCTATAATTTACGCTCTTCTTTTTACATTGCTCCTTGTAAAGCTCGGAATTATTACAAATAAACAAGCCACCCTCTAAGCAGGTGGGTTGTTTATTTTTTTCATTTTTTGTTGATATTTTTGCCTTCTATAAAAATTTAATTTTTTTAATGAACTCCGCTTTCTAAAACGGTAATTTTTTTATTTGTAGCGTCAACTTTTAATTTAACTCCAAGGGGAAGTGTTGCCATATCTTTTGTATGGCCAAGGGGGAATCCATATAAAGCAGGAATTTTTAATGGTTTAATGTAGTTGTCGAGAATATCTTCTAAACTTGTGTCCACATAGTAACCTGGAACTAGCTTTCTTGGAACACAGTCAACACATTCTCCAATTATTATTCCAGAAGCTTCTTGAAGTTTACCTGCATTATATAAATGTGAAAGCATGTGATCTATTATCCATGGTTCTGTTTCTAATTCTTCAAAAAATAGTATTTTCCCTTTGGTATCTATTTCATACGGAGTCCCTAATGTCGAACAAACTAGTGATAAGTTGCCTCCGATAACTTCACCTTTCACAATTCCACTATTAATAGAATTGATCCATTTTTTTTCATTGGCCATAGGTATGTTGCCGATAGGATCCTTTGAGGTAAGTGCTTTAAATAAATATTCCTTTGTATAATCCGTTAAAGTTTCTGGATTATATCTAGATATACCAGGCCCATAAAAAGTAACTAGACCCGTCTTTTTATAAATAGCAAGATGTAGAGAGGTAATGTCGCTATACCCTATAAATATTTTAGGATTTTTTCTTATTAATTCAAAATTTAAATATTTTAATATCCTTGCGGATCCATATCCTCCCTGAGTTACGAAAATAGCATCAATATCCGTTCTTGCAAACATCTCATTCAAATCTTCAGCTCTTTCTTGATCAGACCCGGCAACAAATCCTTTTTTCTTATTTAGATGTTTTGAAAATACAACTTTGTATCCCCATTCTTCTAAAGTTTTTTTTCCTCTTACTATATCACTTTTATTGTAAGATGGGCTGGCAGGAGAAACCACTCCGATAGTATCTCCCTTTTTTAATACTTTTGATTTTATGTTCATATAATCACCTCTAATATTTTTTATATTTACCTAAGGCCAAAAATATATCGGGGCATTGATTATTTTTACAAGGCAAGCCCTCTCTTTTGTTGTCAGCCTTTTTGTTGTTACAAACAATCTAAGATAAATTTTCTAAATGATTAATTGCTTTATATAAAAATACTGAATATATTTTCGTAGCTTTTATTAAACTATCTACATCTATTTTTTCATTTTCCTGATGACAGGTGTCTTTTTCGCCAGGAAAAACAGGTCCCCAGGAAACAAAGTTATCCATTGATTTCGCGTAAGATGTACCATTTGCTAAAACAAAATCACTTTTCTCTCCGGTTATAAGTTCGTAAGATTCTGCCATAAGTTTCAAAAATTTTTTATTTTTATTTACAATAATAGGATCCTGGTAGTTATTAACTATATAATTATATCTACATATCTTTCTGTTTTTTTCGAAAAAAGAAATTATTTTCTCCCTGGTAATACCATATTTATGCCTTATATTAATATTAACAATGTAATGATGCAGCCTTTTTTTAATGACTGTTGGAACGATAGTAGTATACCCAATATATTCTCCCTTATAATAGCATGAGTCTTTTTGAGTTCCCAATTCCTCTGTATGTTTAACTTTTGAAATTTCAGAAATTATTTTAATAAAATTTAATGTGGTCTTAGATAAACCTTTAAACATTGATAACACGTCTATAAGTTTTTCAGCTGCGTTATCTCCATTTTGAGGAAGAGAGCTATGGCTTGAAACCCCTTTTACTTCTATTTTTATATTATTCCTCTCCATCATTTCCACCTTAGTATCTTTTAAACTGCTGATCTTATCAATTGTATCTTTATAATCATTTAAGTCATTAACATAAATTTCTGCCCTACCAAAAGATGGTATGACATTAACACTATCCCCGCTTTTAACATTAATTATCTTTACTTCATTATCTGAATTATCTTCCTCAAATTCTAATTCTACATCTGCATAGCCTTTTTCTTTGTTTTGTATAGGAAAACTTCCATCAGGAGTGAAACCATAATCTGGGAGTTTGAACTCTTTTTTATAGTTTTCCATATCACTCCACTCCATTTCTTCTTTTGTGCCAATGATTAGTTGTATTTTCTTTTTTGATTTTATATTTAATTCTTTTAAGGCAAATATAGAATATAAAATGCTTATAACCAATGTTTTATTGTCCATAGCTCCTCGGCCAACTATATATCTACCATCAAATAAACCTTTAAAAGGATCTGTTTTCCATTTTTTGATATCTCCTATCCCTACTACGTCTACATGGGTCAGTACTCCTATGGTTTCTTCTCCATCTCCGTATTCGATAACACCTACATCTTTTTTTAATGACGTATAACTTTTAAAACCTTTTTCTCTACCTAATTCCAATACTTTTTCAAGACATTTTTTTACGTCATCTTCATTTTTAGTAATACTTGGTAAATCTATAATTTTTATTGATTCAGCTATAATATTTTCTTTATTTAAATCAATAAATTCTATTATTTTATTAATCATATTACCTATCCTCATCCACAATATTTAAGAGAAGTAAGGGTATAAATTTTGTAGGCATTATATAATTGTTCCAATTCTATAAATTCATTTTCAGAATGAGCATTTTTTAAATTTCCCGGACCGAATATAACGCTTGGTATATTAGCATAATTACTTAGTAGAGCAGCATCTGTCCAGGCAGGAAAAGAAACTATTTTACTTTTTCTATTTAATATTTTTTCTATAGAACTGCTCAAATCTTTTATTATTAGATGCTTAGAATCTATCTCCATATATTTATGAACCATCATTTTAGAATTTTCAAAATATGGTTTAATTTCAGCATTAAAATCTTTATCTTCATTTTTCATTTTTTGTATCAAATCATTTAGTTCATCATATACCTGTTTAAGGGATTCTCCCGGAATCCACCTTCTGTCAATTTGTATGACACATTTGCCTGCTACGCTGCTTGGTTGATCTCCACCTTTTATAACTCCAAAATTAAGTGATGGTTCACCAAGGATTGGATGGTTTCTTTCTTTAAACTTTGGTATTAATTCCTCTTCTATTCTATTTATTAACTTTGCTGCCTTGGATATGGCATTTACTCCTGATTGAGGAGTACCCCCGTGAGTAGTTTTACCTATCACAGTTATTTTAATCCATTCTAAACCTCGATGTCCTACGGCAATTTCCAGTGCTGTGGGTTCGCCCACAATGGCTGTATTAGTTTTAGGTCCATTTTTGACTATATGTTCTGTGCCTTCACTTTTTAATTCTTCATTAATTACTGCTGCAAAATATAAATCACCTTTCAAGTTATATCCGCTTCTCTTTATAGAAACAAGTGACATTATCATACACGCTAGTGCACCTTTCATGTCACATGACCCTCTGCCATAAAGTTTACCACCAGAAATCTCGCCCGAAAATGAATTTTTATTCATACCATAAGGAGGAACGGTGTCACTGTGTCCTGTAAGCATTAATGAGGGTCTTTCTTTCAGCCCTTTTATTTTAGCAATTAAATTGGGCCTGTATTTAATAACTTCAATCAAACTAACCTCTATACCTTCTTTTTTAAGATAATCATGCATATAAGCAGCTATTTCATCTTCCTGTTTTTCTAATCCACTGTAGCTTGGTATTTTTATAAGTTCAGATGCTAATTCAAAAAGTTCTTGTTTTGAAACAAAAGACAATATATTTCTGTATTTACTTTCCATTAAGATCAAAACCCCTTTGAAATTCATATATTTAATAGATGACAAGCTACAAAATGGTCTTTATTTACGGCTTCTAATTCAGGCTCCTTAGTTCTGCATCTATTTTCTGCAAATTTGCATCTTGGATGAAATCTGCAGCCTTCTGGAATTTTAGTAGGGCTAGGAATTTCTCCTTGTAGAATAATTTTTTCTCTATTCCTTGATGCTTCAAGTAAAGGTATAGCACTTATTAAAGCCTTCGTATATGGGTGCATACTTTTATTAATAATAGTATCAGAATCGCCAATTTCCATTATTTTACCTAGATACATAATCGCAATTCGATCTGATATGAGCCATGCTAATGACAAATCATGGGTAATAAATAAATATGATATTCTTTTTTTGTCTCTTAACTCCATAAGTGTGTTTAACACACCTATTCTAATAGAAGCATCAAGCATAGATATAGGTTCGTCTGCTACAATAAAATCAGGTTCAAGAATTATAGATCCGGCAATTGCGACTCTCTGTCTTTGCCCTCCACTTAATTCATGTGGAAATCTATATAAAAAATCTTCTCCAGGAGAAAGACCTGATAATTCTAAAACGTTTATCACTTTTTCTTTTCTTGCTACAGAATTTTTTACCAGCCCATTAACTTCAAGAGGCTCAGCTATTATATCCATAACAATATTTCTTGGATTTAAAGATTGATACGGATCTTGAAAAATTATCTGTGCCTTTTGTCTAAAAGCTTTAATTTCCTTCTTATTATTACTATTTATTTTTTGTCCTTTAAATAATATTTCACCATCAGTTTTTTCTATAAGATTTAATATTGCTTTGCCCGTTGTTGTCTTGCCACTTCCACTTTCCCCAACCAACGAAACAATTTCACCTTTTTTTATGTCCAGATTTATACCGTCTACTGCTTTAACAATTGACTTTTCTTTTGAAAAAATATCTTTTATAAATCCATTTTTTAATTCAAAATATACTTTTAGGTTCTTTATTGCTACAACTTTTTCCTCCATATTATACATCTCCATGATAACATGAAAAATAATGCCCTTCTTCTGCTTTTTGCATTTCAGGTTGGATGCTTTTACATATATCTGAAGCAAATTCACATCTTGGATGAAATCGGCATCCCGTAGGAGGAGTAATTAGATTTGGCGGTATTCCTGGTATTGCTTCAGATATTTTTTTAGGTCCATTAATGTTTGGAAATGCAGAAAGAAGCTTCTTTGTATATGGATGAATAGCTTTATTGAGAATGTTTTCTATTCTTCCAGTTTCAACTATTCTTCCAGCATACATAACTGCAATTCTATCACAGGTTTCACTGATTATTGAAAGATCATGGGTAATAAAGATAAATCCCATATTAAACTCTTTCCTTAATTTATCAAGCAGGTTCAATATTTGCGATTGAATCATAACATCTAAACCTGTTGTGGGCTCATCTCCAATTACAAGTTTTGGATTACAGGCTAATGCCATAGCAATCATGACTCTTTGTTTCATACCACCACTAAATTCGTGAGGATACTCATTAATTCTATTGGATTTCATTTCAACCAATTCAAATAATTCTTTAACTCTTTTTAATCCCTTATCCCTGGAAACTCCTTCATGAAAAACTATTGCCTCTGCTATTTGATCTCCAACTTTGATTACTGGATTTAAAGCATTCATAGCTCCTTGGAAAATAATTGATGTATCTTTCCATCTTTTTTTTCTAATTTCTTCATCATTTAACTCTAAAATATTTTCCCCTTCAAAAAGTATCTTGCCGCCAATTATTCTACCTTCATTTGGAAGTAGTCTTGTTATAGAAAGAGCAATTGTTGTTTTACCACATCCTGATTCCCCTATCAATCCTATAGATTCTCCATGGTTTAGTGAGAAACTTACATCATCAACAGCTTTTACGTAACCCTTCTTTGTTTCAAAATAAGTTTTTAGATTTTTAATTCTTAATAATTCCATTTTTTACCTTTTTTTTAGCTTTGGATTCAAAACTTCATCAAAAGCATATCCTAAAAAAGTAAAAGCCAAAACTACCAGAACAACGCATATTCCTGGAGGTAAAAAATACCAGTATGCTCCAATACTTATAGCTCCCGATTCGAAAGCATAATGTAACATCATTCCCCAGCTGGGTCTTGAAGCATCTCCTAACCCCAGAAAACTTAAGGTAGTTTCTGATAAAATTGCCACAGCTGAAATCAAAACTGTATTTGCAAAAACTAGCGGAAAGACATTTGGTAAAATATGTTTTACCATTATGTGTCTACTGTTAGAACCTATTGCAACAGCTCTCTCTATAAATGGTTTTTCTTTTATTGACAATGTTTGAGATCTTACTACTCTGGCAGTTCCAGCCCAGCTGGTAAGGCCAATAACAAGTATTATATTCCAAATACTGTTGCCCAATATTGCAGCTAACACTAAAACTAAAGGCAACCATGGAATTACAAGGAAAAAATCAGTTATTCTCATAATAATAATATCTACTTTTTTCCCGTAATATCCTGATGTTATTCCAAAAACTGTTCCTAATAGCATTGAAATTAGAGTAGCTAAAATACCAATAAAAAGAGATACCCTGCTGCCTGATATTAGATTTCTAAATACATCTCTGCCTAAATCATCTGTACCTAAAATGTGCTGATTAGTAGGTGGATTAAGTACATCACCAACCTCACCAAACACCATGGAATCATATGGGAAAATTACAGGCCCAATTAAAGCAACAATAATAAAAAATATTAACACTACTCCCCCAAGCAGGCCCATTTTATTACTTTTAAAATTTTCAAAAAAATCTATCAATTTTTTCTTTCTTATTTCTCTTCTTATATCACTCATTTTTCTCACAACTTTTTTAATCTTTTACTCTGGGATCAAGATACCCATAAGTCAAATCAGCAATAAGATTTGCAAATATCACAGCTACTGTAATCAGTAAAAATATTCCTTGCAAAAGAGGATAATCCCTGTTTTTTAATGCTGTATACATCAATCTCCCTATCCCAGGCCAAGAAAAAATAGTTTCTACCTGTATTGTACCACCTATAACTAATCCAAGGTTTATTGCTATAATTGTAATCATGGGAAGCATAGCATTTGGTATTGCATGCTTTCTAATAAGATAATTTTGATCAAATCCTTTTGCTTTAGCAGTTACCATATAATCTTCTGTTAATACATCAATTAATGTATTTCTCATAATCAGTGCATATTCTCCTATTAGCACAAGACTTAATGTTATAACTGGTAAGAACAAATGGGATATGCTGTCTTTAATTAAGCTCCATGAGGACAAGAAAGTTTTACCAGGCGTTATCATGCCACTGGTTGGGAAAAGTCTAAGAAATACACTAAAAATAGAAACTAAAACAATCCCTAACCAGAAAGTGGGCATGGAATATGTAATTAGTGAGGAACTTAAAGCAATAACATCTATTTTTGTTCCTCTTTTCCATGCTGCAACCACTCCAAAAAATACACCAACTATTATTGCTAATACCTCAGCAATCCCTACCATTATTATTGTAGGCATAACTTTTTCTGCTATTATTCCAATAACAGGTCTTTTGTATAAAAATGAGATGCCCAAATCTCCTATAAATAAATTTTTAAAATAAATTCCAAATTGAACATACCAAGCTTTTCCAAGTCCAAACATTTCTATGGTTTTTTGAACTGCTTCAGGTGAAGCTTTTGGATTCCTCATAATCATAGCTAAAGGATCCCCGGGCATAACTCTAAAAAGAAAATAATTGAATATCAATACAAAAATAATTGTGAGCATTGCCTGAAGAATTTTATTTATAAAATACTGCCTTTTCATTATATTCCCCACATTGCCTAAAATTGATAAATGAAGCAAAGGATAAAACAAATTTTATCCTTTGCTTCCGGTTACTAATATTTTTTATTATTTTTCCTTCCCAGCTGCTGGTTTAACATTTTTATAATTATAGGTTGTTAGATTAAAGAAGAAAGCACCATTTTCTGGAATTCTTTTCCATCCTGTCCAATTTTCAGTGTTTACTGCTTGCAAATTATTATCATACCATAAGATAATGTATGGTGCATCTTCATATAAGATTTTTTGCATTTTCCAAACATCTTGTTGCCTTTCTTTAGGATCCATTTTAGTCTGCTGCAATACTAATAAATTATCATATTCCTTGTTAGAATAATTACAGTCACTTAAGTTTCCAATTTCATCTGTGCTCATAACTGCAAGTATTGTTGTAGGATCCAAATCAGCTCCCCATCCCCAAATAAACATATCAAAATCTCCTGAATAAATTTTGTCAATTAAAACACCATCGTCAACTGTTTCTATTTCAAGGTTAATTCCAGCTTCTTTTACCATACTAGATATCATTTGACCTGCTTTTATCTCATCAGTGTTTTCTGCACGAAGAGTGAAAACAAAGTTTAATTCATTTCCATTTGCATCTTCTCTTATTCCATTTCCGTCATTGTCTTTATATCCAGCATCATCCAGTAATTTTTTTGCTCTTTCTAGATTATAGCTTCTTAATTCGTTTCCTGCAGGTTCATAATGATAAAATCCTTCATGAGGAACTAATGTTGTACCAACAGTCCCTTGCCCTGCATATACCATATCAAGTATTTTCTGTTTATCTATGCAAAGTTCAATTGCCTGTCTTACTTTTTTATCCATTAAAATAGGATTGCCTTTTGAAGCAGGGTCTTGCCAACAATTAAATGAAATATCTGTAAATCCAAGAGAAACTGCTGAGATAACCTCTAAATTAGCATTTTTTTTCAAAAATGGTAATTGATTTGCACTGAAATTTGTAGCAGCATCAATCTCCCTTAGTTTTAGAGACAGTGCCATAACATTAGTATTGGCATAAAAAACATATATCAATTCATCTATATATGGCCTGACTTCAAAGTAATCATCATTCGCTACAAGTTTAATATATTCTCCTGCTTTAAATTCTCCAAATTTAAATGGACCTGTTCCTACTGGATTCTCATTTGGCCAAGTTTCATATTCATCCGCACTAACTTTACTCCAAATATGTTTTGGTAGTATTAGCGCTGAAAGCACCAATAAATTGGCTTTGGGTTGTAGTGTCTTAATAATAACTGTATAATCGTCAGGACATTCTACAGAGTCAATACCAGTTAAATATCCTGCATACATACCCAGTTGATTCGCTAACATCAATTCATAGCTAAATTTTACGTCTTCTGAAGTAAATGGTACCCCATCATGCCATTTGACATCATTTCTAAGCTTAAAAGTCCATTCCAATTTATCATCACTTATAGTCCACTCTTTTGCTAAATCTGGAACTGCTTCATAATTCTCATCTAAAGCAACTAGAGAATCATATAAAACTGAAAATATTTCGTATCCGGCTTGGGTGTAAGAAATAAGAGGGCTTAAACTGTCTGGTTCAACTGTAACTCCAATTCTCATAGAATTGGGTTCTGTTTTTTGACAAAATACATTTAGTTGCGTTAACAATAAAAGTAAGGTGAAAATTAGGATTATTGAAAATACTTTCTTAAAATTCATTTTTTTCCTCCGTTTTTTCTTAATATTTTTAACATTACGACAATAAATTCTAAATACACTTCATTAGCTTTCTACGCATTGACCGCCCCCCTTTTTTTATCGAACAAGCTAACTAAATTAAAACTTTCTTAAGAAAGTCATAAATGACCTCTGCTGTTTTCACTATTGTGTTTAATTCTACATATTCATCAGGACTATGATAATTTTTACCCTGAGGTCCAAAGATGTATGTCGGTAACTTAGCCCTTGAACCTAAATAATTAAAATCTCCTACACTTGAAAAATAAGCTATTTTCGCTTTATTACCAGTTACTGATAATATGCTTTCTTTTATAGCTCTGGTGTATGGATTGCTTTCTGACACCACATAGGGTTGAAACCCAGCACATTCCGGATGAGGAGCATCTCTAAATTTAACAGAGGCCTTACCTTTTATATTAGCTATTTTAATCGCTTCTTCGACTTCTTTCCGAAGATAATTCCTATCTTCACCAATGGTTACATGTCTAAAAACAGAAAATGAAGCCTCATCAGGTACAGAAAGCGGAGCACCTCCACCTTCAATTTTTATTACGCAGATAGAACCTTTCCCTAGTTTTTCATGTGATTTTAGATTAGATTTTTCTAATTCAAGCAAAACTTTAGAGGCCTCACTAATAGCATTAATACCTTCCTCCGGATTAGCTCCATGAACACTTTTTCCTCTTAGAGTAACGGTATATTTCCACCCACCACGTGCTCCCAAACAAAGACAAGGAAAATCCATACAAGCAAAACCTCCACTCGTTTCTGGGACAATGGCAACATCAGCATTATTAATTTCACCATCTAAAATTAGAGCATCAGTACCTAATCCATAGGGCCCTTCCTCATCACTTACTAAGGTATATAATATTTCTCCATTAAACCGATAAACAGTATTAGCAAAGGCCTCTACTGCTAACATAATAGCGGTTACCCCACCTTTCATATCAAGGGTTCCCAGACCGTACATCTTGTCCTCTTCAATTTCAGCACCAAGAGGATCTTTTGTCCAACCCTTACAAATTTGTACTGTATCTAAGTGCCCATTCAATAATACAGTAGGTCCTTCATCCTGGCCTTTAAGTCTTCCTATAACATTTTTCCCCTGAAAATTAGTAATTTTGTTTTCATAAAATTCATGATATTCAACCGGAAGATTTCTTTTCTGAAACCAACTGTAAACATACTCCATAATTTCATCTTCATGAAAAAAAGGACTGTATATCTTAACTAAATCAGTTAATAATTCTTCCACCCGTTTACGATTAATATATTTCTCATAAATAATACTACCCATTATAACCATTCTTCTTTAAGATTTTATTTTAAATTCCTCTGGTGTCTTTCTAAATTTTCTGGCTCCAAACTTAGGTCTATTCTATCTTTATCAAAAAGTTTGGTCAACCCTACCTTATCATCCAAGTAAGGATATTTTTTACAGTAATCACAATTTTCAGGGCATATGCTGCAATAATTTTTAGGTTGAGTGTATGTCGCAATAACCCCTTCGTAATTACGAAGGATAACTTTTCTCTCGTTCATAGATATAAGATACTGAGGCATAAGTGGAATTTTGCCTCCACCACCCGGGGCATCAATTATAAACTGAGGCACACATAGACCAGATGTATGACCTCTAAGATATTCAATTATCTCAATACCCTTACTTACTGATGTTCTAAAATGCCCTATACCTTGAGATAAATCGCATTGGTAGAGATAATACGGCCTAACTCTAACTTTAACGAGTTCATGGACTAATTTTTTCATAATTAACGGACAATCATTAACCCCTTTCAAAAGAACGCTCTGATTGCCCAAGGGAAAGCCCGCATCTGCTAACTTCTTACACGCCTCTCTTGATACCGAAGTAATTTCTTCAGGATGATTAAAGTGGGTATTAATATACAAAGGCTGATATTTTTTTAGCATTTCTACTAACTCTGGTGTTATCCTCTGAGGTAAAGTTACCGGAACAGCAGTACCTATACGAATAATCTCTACATGGGGTATCTCATATACTCTTTTAATAATATCCTCTAACTTTTTAGTAGACAAAGTGAGAGGATCTCCTCCCGATAAAAGAATGTCTCTGATTTGTGGAGTCTTCTTTATATATTCTATACCCATATCTATCTGTTTTTCAGACATAGGTTTATCTGTCTCTCCTGCATGTCTTCTGCGTGTACAGTGACGACAATACAAACCACATTGATCTGTTACTATAAAAAGTACTCTATCCGGGTATCTATGAGTAATACCAGATACGGGAGAATCAATATCCTCGTGAAGAGGATCTTCCATGTCATCCTTGCTAACTTCTATTTCTTTTGCTGTGGCAATTGCTCTTTTCCAACAAGGGTCTTCTCTATCATCAGGATCTATCAAGGTTGCATAATAAGGCGTTACGGCCATCCTAAGAAATTTTTCCCATTTTTTCATCTCCTTTATTTCCGTAGATGTCAGGTTTACCGCTCGCGATAAATCATCCACAGACATTATTCTATTATCAAGCTGCCATTTCCAATCATTCCATTCTTCCGGAGATACGTTAGCCCAAAGAGGTATTTCTTTATAGTTTCTCATTCTATTTCACTCCCTTCATCTTTTTAAGGATAAGCCTTATCTTTTCATCAGCTAATTCCAATTCTCTATCCTCTATGCAAAGTATAGGTCTAAACCTAATGCTTTCCCTTCCACAAGGAAGAATAAGTAAGTTTTCTTCAAAACATTTTTGCCTAAAATTATTTCTAATTTCAGTATTTAACAGATCAAAAGAGCACATTAATCCCAGCCCTCTTGCATTAGAGACCAAATCCGGGAAATCTTTTTGAATATCTTGAAGAATCTTTTTTAGTTTTTCTCCTTTAATTCTCGCATTTTCTATCAGGTTATCCTCTTTAATAATTTCTAAAATTCGAGTAGCTCTTACCATATCTACAATATTCCCACCAAAGGTAGAGTTTATTCTACTAGACTCTACAAAGGCGTTGTTTTCAACTTCATCAATTCTTTTTCCAGCCATTATTCCACAAATCTGCATCTTTTTACCAAAAGCCATTATATCTGGCTTGACATCGAAATGCTGATGTGCCCACCATTTCCCAGTAATTCCCATCCCACTCTGCACTTCATCAAATATTAATATAATATCATACTGATCACATATTTTTCTCAATTCTTGAAAAAATTCTTTTCTGAAAAAGTTGTCTCCCCCCTCACCCTGTATAGGTTCCATAATCAATGCTGCTATGTCTTCATAATCTTCTCTCACTATGCTATAAATTTTATTAAGGGTCTCTTCTTCTGCTTTTTCAATCTCAGCTAAATGCTGTTCTATGGGAAATTTTACTATAGGAGGATCAACCCTGGGCCAATTAAACTTTGGGAAAAACTGATATTTCCTGGGGTCTACTGTATGAGTAAGAGACATAGTATATCCACTTCTTCCGTGAAAGGCATGATCAAAATGTAAAACTTTTTGCCCTTTTATTACATCAAGACCTTTCTTTAAATTCTTTTTTATTTTCCAATCAAAAGCTACTTTTAATGCACTTTCTATCGCTAATGCCCCTCCGGATATCTGAAAAAGATGAGGTAAATAGTCTGGCATTGCAATATGTTTTACAGCGTTTACCCACTCTGCAAACTCTATAGTGTAAATATCAGCATTTGCAATTTTATTAACAGCAGCTCTAAATACTCTTTCTTTAAACTCTTCATTTGCTAACTTTGGGTGATTCATTCCAAGTGGAGAAGAAGCAAAAAATGTATAAAAATCTAAAAATTTCCTCCCGTTTCTCGCATCTATGATATACGAACTCTCACTTTTTTCCATATCTATAACTATATCAAACCCATCAACAAGAATACTCTTTCTTAAAACATCAAAAACTTCATTCGCTTTTACTGTCATCTAATTCACCATCCTTTTATACTTTTACTTTTAAATAAAATAGGCAATTAATGATAGAATCTTCATTTATTGCCTATTGTTTTCCCCGAATTTAAATGAAGTACTCTACCTTAAGGCAGCGCTCCATCTGAATCCGGGGACAGATTTGATGACAGTCTTATAGTTATTCACTATAAGCCCAGCAAAAAAAGATTTTAGACCATTTTTTCGCTTCGGCGGAAACACCTTTCAAGATAAATTATAAGACTTTATCTTTACTCATTATTATCCGCACCTCTACCTTACATTTTTAAAATGCAAGTTAACATTGTATTTTTTTAAATTATATAACTATATTTAAAGACCCCCTTTCATATCTTGATTAATTTTATTTATTTATCATTTATTAATAGTTTCATATAATCTTCTATATTATCTATATTTTCCAATTCTTGAATAGCTTTTACTATCTTTTCCATTCTGGAAGAAGAGATCTTTTTCTCCGAGTTAGCTTTAAATTTAGAAATAATTTCTTCGTCACTTAGAGGTCGTTCCGGTTGACCCTTAGCGAAATCTTCCTGTTTCTTAAATTCTCCATTAGAAGTTTTTATAGTAACAATAGCTCGTTTTACTTTGGGGAAGAGCGCATCAATTTCAGGGTTGGCTACTACCCTAATCTTTTCGAGCAACGACCAGACTAAAGGATCGCGAAGGGCATCTTCTTCAAAATCAGAAGGAAGAACATTACCTGTAGCTACCGCAACTGCTATGCAATAAGGGAGAGAATGGTCAGCTGTCTCTTTAGTAGTTGGTTTATATTTACTGGGATCAGAGAGAATATCTGCTCCCCGAGTAGTAGTCTCTACCAAAGCTTCCTTTATCTCTTTTGGGTCAATGCTATTTTCCTGCATAACTTCTAAAGCAGCCGTAATGGACTGATGAGTTAAGGCTTCGGTAGGAAATGCTTTATAGCCACATTGATTAATCAGAAATTTATCTCCCAAGCCTTTAGTTAAAATATCCCTATCCCATTTTACTTTATCCAGTACTTCAAACAATCCCTCTTTGCCTTCAAATATTTCTACCGGGCCGGTATAACCTTTGCTGGCCAGTAGAGCTGCCCGCACACCTGCCTCCACTGCAAAAGGATCTGCAGCATTTTTCATATTACTAAGATGACCGGCTACTACTCCCCCTAAAGTAAAATGAGAAGAACCGCTAATCCCTATGGCAGCGACTATCTCACTCTCATTTAAACCCAACATCCTTCCGGCTACTACCGGACTTACCAATTGAGTCAAGGTAGCATGATGCCAGCCTACCTCCCGAACTCCCGGAAAAGCAGCCTGGCATAAACGCATCTCTAATTCATAGGCAATTATTATCCCAACCAATACCTCTTTACCATTTTTCTTCATAAATTCTCCGGTACTAAGCACAGCAGGAATAATATCTGAAGGATGAGAGGGATCCTGTTCCCAGTAGATGTCATTATAATCTAAAGCTCTAATTAATAAAGAATTCATTAATGTAGCCTGGGGCAAGTTTGCCTTTGTTCCCCATCCGATAATAGTAGCCTGCTCTTTCCCCCCCAGATCCTTAATATAATTATAAGTTGCTTGAGTATCTTTATTATCGAGAGCAGAAAAGGCACACCCTATACTGTCTAAAAGAAATCGTTTAGCTTCTTTTAAGGCTACAGAAGGAATATCCTTATAATTTAATTCGAGAGCAAACTTAGCCCATATTTGACTTATAGTCTCCATTTTTTACCTTCTTTTTAAACTCAAGATAATTTTCTTGCTACTTCTTTAACTACATCTAAAGTTGAAGCCGTTCCGCCTAAATCGTAAGTCCTGACTTTTCCTTCCTTAATAACCCGGGCAATAGAATTTTCTAATCTTTGAGCCAACTCCTTTTCTTCTAAATAATCCAACATCAGCTTAACCGTTAAAAGCATGGCGGTGGGATTTACTTTGTATTGCCCTGCATATTTGGGAGCAGAGCCATGAGTTGGTTCAAAGAGGGCATAATCATCTCCGATATTAGCACTGGAAGCAAACCCTAACCCACCTATTAATTGAGCACAGAGATCGGAAACTATATCTCCGAACATATTAGAAGAAACCAGGACACTATAAATCTGAGGATTTTTTACCAGCCACATACACATTGCATCTATGTTAGTCTCCCAAAGTTCGATTCCAGGATATTCTTGAGCAATCTTGCGGGCCTCTCTTATCATTAATCCACTGGTTTCTCTGATTACATTTGGTTTCTCAATAACAGTGACTGAATTTCTGTTAAACTTCTTGGCATATTCAAACCCTTGTCGAGCAATCGATTGGCAGGCTTTCCTGGTAAAAATTCTACAGGATAGAGCAATATCTTCTAAAGGAGTATCCTTAAATTTTTTCATTTTAGGATGATTTTCTAAAAGAGAATCCATTACTTCTTTGGGTAGAGGATGAAATTCTACTCCACTGTATAGCCCTTCGGTGTTTTCCCTAAAAACCACCAAATCTATATCATCACGATAATTAAGAGGATTCCCTTTATAAGCTTTACAGGGCCTTAAGTTTGTATGCAATTTAAATTCCTGACGTAATCTTACAATGGGGCTCGAATAAACATAGCCTTTTCCTTTAAGCTCGGGAGTAAGTTCCTTTTCTGCTTCCTCTTTAGGTTTGGAAGTTATCGCTCCAAAGAGACAACAATCAGTCTCTTTGAGAATTTTTATAGTCCTATCAGGTAAAGGATTTCCTTCTTTTTTCCAAAATTCCCAACCCACATCACCAGGTAAATAATCAGCATCAAGGTTTAGCTCATCCAATACAATCTTCGCTGCCTCCATTACATCATTTCCGATTCCATCGCCCGGCAGCCAGGCTATCTTATATTTTGCCATTTTTATTCTCCCTTTTCTATTTTCAATCTCTTTTTAATATGAGGAATAAGTCCTCCATCTTCAAGAATCCCTAAAACAGATTCCGGTAAAGGAGGAAAGTTAAAAACTCCTTTTTTACAAGATAATTCACCTTTCTCAAAATCAATAGTAATCGTCTCACCCAAAGATACATTCTCTACTGCTTCTTTACACTGAACTAAAGGGAGCCCCTGGTTAATAGCATTTCTGAAAAATATTCTGGAAAATGATTTTGCAACAATTGCTCCCACTCCAGCGTATTTTAGACAGGTTGCGGCTTGTTCCCGAGAACTACCGCAGCCAAAGTTCCTGCCCGCGACGATAATATCTTCCTTTTTAACTTCTTTGGCAAATTTCGGATCAAGGTCTTCCAGGGCATGAATAGCCATCTCTTTTGGGTCTGTTATGGTATAAGTATATTTCCCCGGAAAGATAACATCGGTATTTACATCATCACTATATTTCCATACTTTTCCTTTAATACTCATTTTAAATCCCCCCTTATATCGGTAATCTCGCCATAGAGGGAAGAAACTGCCACAATTGCCGGACTGGCTAAATAAACTTCTGCCTCTTTACACCCCATCCTCCCTTTAAAATTTCTATTAGCAGTACTCAAACAAACTTCTCCTGGCGCTAAAGCGCCTTCATGAGCTCCCAAACAAGGGCCACATCCCGGATTCATTATTACAGCGCCGCTTTTAACTAATTCTTGAAGGATTCCTAATTCCATCGCCTGGGCAAAGACCTCCATCGAGGCAGGGAAAACTAATAGTCTGACTCCGCTTGAGATCTTTTTACCACGAAGAATTTTACTGGCAACTTTTAAATCTTCTAATCTTCCATTGGTACAGGTTCCAATTAATGCCTGATTAATCTTAGTCCCTGCCACTTTTGATACAGGTTTTACATTATCTACGGTATGAGGACAGGCAATTTGAGGTTCTAAATCACTTATATCATAATTTATGATTTTTTCAAACTCAGCATCAGCATCTGACTTTATTATTTCATATTTTTTATTGGTTCTCGGAGCAAGCCATTGTATGGTTTTTTCATCTGGTTCTACATAGCCGATCTTTGCCCCCATCTCCACTGCCATATTACATAGAGTCATTCTACCCCCGATATCCATATTTCTAATTACTTTTCCGCTAAACTCTACTGCTTTATACAATGCTCCATCCGCACCTAAATCCCCAATAATGTAGAGGATTATGTCCTTGGGATATATTCCCGAAGGAATTTCTCCTTCAATATTTACCTTGATGGTCTCCGGCACTCTAAGCCAGATTTCATCTGTAGCCCAGATGGAAGCAACTTCACTTCTACCGATACCAGCTGCAAAGGCTCCAAACGCTCCATAAGTAGTAGTATGGGAATCTGCTCCCAAAATTAGAGTCCCGGGGACGATGTGTCCTTTTTCCGGAAGAACCTGATGACAGACTCCGATATTAATATCATAAAATTTTTCAATTTTCTGTTCCCGGATAAATTCTCTTATCTCTTTATGATTGGAAGCATATTTTTCTGTTGCTGCCGGGACACAATGATCCAGGGGAATTACTATCTTCTCCGGATGTTTTACTTTATCAATTCCAATCTGTTTGAATTTTTTAGCTATAGCGGCGGTATTATCATGAGACATTACTATATCCGGAGAAACAATCACAATTTCTCCGGTAACTACACTTTCTTTGCCCGATTTGAGAGCTAACATCTTCTCTACAAAAGTCTTACTCATAATATGGCCTCCTTATTTAAACTGTTCGAAGTTAGTAAAATCGGCATGATGAACAATAATGGCTTCCGGAGTTCGTCTGGAACGATCTCCTTCCCAGGAATGGGAGGCAATAATATGCATTACTTCTTTGGGAATGCCCTGACTGTAACAAAGACCCACTCCGGATATGGGGTGACGAACTAATTTCCCTAAATTGCTTTGAATAAACTTCCCATTCTCCTCTTTATATTCTACTAATTTCCCAATATCGTGGAGTAACGCTCCGGCAACAAGATAATCCTCATTTATTTTCACTTTATCTTCATAGATGCTTTGAAGAGCCTCCGCAGCATTCACAGAAACATTTACTACTCCCCTAATATGTTCAATCATACTACAAGGACAAGATTCGATTAATAAAGTAAAGGGCATTCTTTGAAGATCTTTTACTTCCCAACCTCCGGCTGTAAGAGCAATCTCCCAAACTTTTAAAACCTTTTCCCTTAAATCTGAATCTTTGATTAAATTAAATTCTGGAATAAATTTTAATAAATCTTCTCTCATTTTTTCCTCCTTATTCCTCATAAGGTATTTTAATCTCTAAAAGCGGGGCATGTTGTTGAGCACCATAAACATCGGTCTCCCCGATACTTCCTGAATCCACCGGTCTTACAATTGTTGCCTTTATGGCATTAGCAGGATCAAACTCTACAAAATGAAGAACTTTATCAATGGGAATATGATAGAGTTTGGCAATAAGTTCTTTAGTAATTACTTTGGCTTTCTTAACTTTTTCGTAAGTTTCCTTATCTTTAAAAATTATATCAAAGGTTAACTCAAAGGGACCGGCATTTTTACTTCTGATTACTTTTACTAAATCTACGATAGAAACTTCTTTAGTCATCTATATATTCTCCTTTTTGAATTCCTTATTATTTCAAACCTCTACTATTTCTATGGAAAAAAGTTCATCGGGGTCATCGACTTCTACTAAATGATGAATGTTGAATTTATATACCGCTCCGGTAGGTATATCTGAAGGAGCATAGGGGAAAGCTAAATTCCCGGCAGTAGCAATACGGCCTTTATAAGAATAATGCATTAAAGTAGAACGAGCAAAAGCACAAATAGTATTGGCCAGCCCCTGGTCTTTAGCTACAACTTCCAAAATAAGACAAAGTTCATGAGAGGTAATCTCTTTTTGAGGCTCTAATTCTCCCATTACCCCATTCTTCCCGTAGATATGAAAGATTAATCGGTAATCTTCCGGAGGAATATCACTAAAGTAAGTAAGTACAGTGTCACGGACATGTTTTTCACATTCATCAATCTGCTTAATCATAATTGGGTCTCTTACGCCAGCAATACATATAGTTCGATAAGCTACCTTGCTTGCCCCCTCTAATTTTATATTAATGGTTTCGCTCTTCTTTAGTTTGGAACCCGATACTTTTACTGCCCTTTCACTAAACTGTTCGAATTTACATCCAGTAACATCAACTACCCCTTCCGGACCAATAATATGAAGTGGGCTTGACTTTTCGTATAGAGTGTGAGCAGCTACTGTGCTGGGGATACATTTTCGCATAGCATTAGTCGGTTCTACTATAAAACAATCCTCTCTTAAATATGCCATCATACAATCAGAGGTAGTCCCCGGGGTAGAAGCCATGGCTCCGCATTCTAAAATTTTCCCCATATGTAAAGCCAGTCCGGGATCATATCCTTCCTTAATGGGGAGAGCGGCAAACATAGCCGGGTCATTAGAGCGGCCAGCAATAATAACTTCTGCCCCCATCTCTAAGGCTTTTATATGAGAGTGCACTCCCATTACCGCCACAATTCGATTAGCTTCTTCTATATCTTTAGAAGTTAATTCGGGGACAGGGCCTAAAGGTTTTATCTTCCCTTGAGCCAACTTTTTTTGAAGATAATCTTTTTCAACTTCTGCGTGAATTAAGGCCATCTTAAAGTGTAGGTTTTTCTCTTTGGCAATTTCTTTTACTATTTCTAAGGTCCAATTAAGATGGATTTCGGCACCAGACCCTCCAGCAGAACCGATAATAACCGGTATTTTATTTTCGCAACCCGCTGTTAACATCAAAGTAAGGTCTTTTTTGGCTGCTTCTTTGCTTACGATACCCACCCCTGCTCCTAATTTATGGGGGCCGGCGTCGGTGGAACCGGCATCAGCAGCTATAACATGAGGCTTTTTTTCTAAACCTTTCTGAAAAGATTCTACTGGGAAACCATATCCCAACATCCCTACCGGTGATAGAACTCTTATCTCCTTCATTATAAAATCTCCTAATTTTTATTAATAAATTTTATTCTTTGATTACTCCACTTGCATTTTTCTTAGTCCTCGAGCTACTTTTCTATTCTCCCCCCGTCTATACAATCTGTCATTGCAAATTTCTCCATTTATATCTCAACCACAACTTTTCTTATGCTCCTCAAATGTTTTAGCATAGCTTCTCCGGCTTTTTTGCTATTATGTTCTTTAATTGCTTGGAATATGACCTGGTGTTCTTGATATTGTTTTTCCCGTCTTCCTGGTATTTGCCAGGTCTTTTCTCGGGTCTCCTTCAATAAATCCAAGTGTAATTTTATTATATTGACAAAGACAAAATTATGAGAAGCACTCGCAATAGCTAAATGAAATTCTGTATCCGATTCCGTTTTTTTATCATCTTTTAGTCCATCTTCCTCGTTCATTTTGTTTAGAGCTTCTTCAATTGATTTTATATCTTCGACAGTAGCCCTCTGGGCAGCAAGTTTAACAATTTTTACTTCAAATATTTCTCTTGCTTCTAATAATTCTAAAATGGAAGATTTTTCTAAACTTAAGATAATATTTTCTGTATCATTATGTCCATTTTTTCTTATCTCTCGAATATATCTTCCTCCCCCGGGCTTACTCTTAATTAATCCTCTTGATTCTAAAACTCGAAAAGCTTCCCTTAAAGAACCTCTGCTTATAGATAACTTTTCAGCCAGTTCTCTCTCGGGAGGAAGTTTATCCCCTGGCTTTAACTCATTATTTTTAATTAAATCCACAATTTGTTCTATTACACTTTCGTATAAACGGACAGGCGCAATTTCTTTAAATTCCATATTTACCTCTTTTTTAAACTATTGGGTTACTGGGTGACCCACTTTGCTATGCTGATACTATAAATTCGGACAACCTTCTGATTTTATTCTAATTGACATCCTATCACCTCGTGCTAGGTGTCAAAAGGCCGTAGTCATGACTCTTTAGATACCTTTAAGAAATTTTTAGATGACAAGCTACTAGGTGTTCTTTTTCTTTATCCACGGGCATAAGCGTTGGTTCATGGGAAACACAAATGTCCATCTTCATGTAACACCTAGTGTGAAACCGACAACCTTTGGTTACGTGGATGGGGCTGGGTAAATCTCCTGTAAGCAAAATTCGCTTACGACTACCACCACCTGGCTCAAGTTTTGGTATAGCAGATAAGAGAGCTTTTGTGTAAGGATGAGAAGGATGGGAGAAAATTTTGGATACCGGCGCCATCTCAACTATTTGCCCCAGGTACATTACACCAATCCTATCGCTGATGTGCTTAACCACAGATAAATCATGGGTGATAAATAAATATGTTAACACAAACTTTTCCTGAAGATCTTCGAGGAGATTAATTATCTGGCTCTGTGTCGATACATCCAAGGATGAAACGGGTTCATCCAATATCATAAACATAGGGTGGAGGGCAAGGGCACGGGCAATACCGATTCTCTGTCTCTGACCGCCTGAAAACATGTGAGGATACCTATGAATGTAACTGGGGCTCAGCCCAACGACCTCGAGAAGTTCTTTCACCCTTTCTATTTTTTGGGGGCCCTTTGCAATACCATGTATCTCTAAGGGCTCCCCTATGATTTTTCCCACAGACATTCTTGGATTCAAGGAACCGTAAGGGTCTTGAAACATAATCTGCATATCTCTCCGCAGTTTCCGGAATTCCTTACAAGGCATGCCGAATATTTCCTGTCCTCGAAACAACACCTCTCCGCTGGTGGGTTCAAGAAGCCTCATAATTACACGCCCCAGGGTACTCTTTCCACATCCTGATTCTCCTACTATTCCCAGTGTCTCACCTTTTTTAATGTTAAAGCTGACCTCATCTACAGCTTTTAAGTAATCTACGGTTCTAGAAAATAAACCTCCTGCAACGGGAAAGTGTTTCACTAGTTTTCTAACCTCAATGAGTACATCTCCAGTCAAACTGTTGTTCATAATTGTGCCTCCTCTGAGTACTCACTAGTTCCTATCCAGCAGCTCAAGTGTCTTGTACCGTTTAGGGCTCTTAAAGGTGGTTGATGTTTCAAGCATATTTCCTGTGCATATTTACACCTTGGTTGAAAAGCACAGCCTGTTAAGAAATCGCTCGGGTTGGGTACACTGCCTTCTATTACATGAAGTCTCCTCTTTTTTTCGTCTATCCGAGGGATTGAAGCAAGTAAGCCTATCGTGTAGGGATGCTTTGGATCTTGTAGAATCTCCTCAACTCTGGCCTCCTCCACAATCTTCCCAGCATACATCACTAATACACGCTCTGTCATTTCAGCAATAACCCCAAAATCATGTGTAATCATAAGGATGGCCATTCCAAACTCACGTTTTAGGTTCTTCATAAGTTCCAGTATCTGTGCTTGAATTGTTACATCCAGAGCTGTGGTAGGCTCATCAGCTATCAAGAGCCTTGGATTTGATGAGATGGCCATGGCAATCATTATTCTCTGCCTCATACCTCCCGACATCTGGTGAGGATACTCCAGTACACGGCGTTCGGGCAAAGATATCCCCACCTTTTTTAACCATTCTATTGGTTTGCCCATATTATACCTCTGCCATAGTTTCTGGCGCTCTTCTAATGCCTCAGAAACCTGCCTCCCTATTGTCAGCACAGGATTTAGAGATGTCATGGGCTCCTGAAATATCATAGATATCTTTTTCCCTCTAATCTTTCTCATGGCAGTCTCTGACTTTTTGAGGATGTCCTCACCCTCAAAGAGGATCTGGCCGTCCTCTATCTTCCCTGATGGTGAAGGAAGAAGGCGCATAAGGCTGAGGGCAGTAATGCTCTTACCGCAACCTGACTCCCCAACTATGCCTAGACTCTCCCCTTTTTTCATAGAAAAAGTTACTCCGTCAACAGCGGGAGCAACTCCATCGCTAGTGTAGAAGACAGTTCTTAAATTCCTTACATCAAGGAGTAAATTGTAGTTCAAGTTGTACGCACTCCTTTCTATGGACTGAGGTTATAAACAAATGCTTACCTTTTGTAATTTTTTGCTTCCAAACCTTAATGTCTTAAAGTTGGCATTATTATTAATAACAAAAAATTAAGGAAATTAATGGGCAAATTTAATGTTCCCTTAAGACCAGTTATAATGAAAAGGACTCAACAATTTTGTGAGCACTTATGATGCATGGCAAATATGGTCTTCCCCCTATAATTGGACAAAGAATTAAGCTACCATTCTCCTTTTTCATAATTATCTATATTGGGTTTTTTACAAAAAATTTAAGATATTACCGGTCTGCTGCAACTGGTAGCTTAGGTTTTGAATCGTTGTAACCCGGTTTTCTTTACTTTAAGTGTCCGGAACCATCCTGAAAAATAAAATAATTATGTTATATTTGATTTAAGAGAAATGGCAAAAAACTAAAAAAACTAATTTCTAATATTTCCAAGCATCTCTTAGCCTTATTATCGATCAGAAAGACAAATTAATAAACTTTATTATCACTTATACTCTTTAGTTGGAAAAATCTTGTTCCAATGAACTTGTTGTAATGAACAGTCAAGGTATGATTTTTCTATTACATCTAACTCTTCGGCAACTAAACTTCCGGTATTTAACAGAGCACCGTGCGGGGCAACGTGGCAAGATAAGTATGTTTTTTGAGCATTTTAATACTTCAATCACAGAATCCCATAAGAGTCTAGTAAGTGACCAATTCTTTGCCCTTTATTAAGGATTTCTCCGGGGCTCAACTTAGGAAAGAATATTTCTCCGCATTTTGAATATAGAAAAGAGCATTCATCTACAATTATGGGTACTTTATTCCTTTCATGATACACTTCCGTTATTTCGAAAGATTCCTCAAACATTTCAGCCCACTTAAGTGTTTTTATAAGAACTTTATGATAATCATCAATATCTGCTTCTGTCACTATTGCTCCTCCACTTTCTACAAGTATTGAAATAATACCACATCCATTGGATTGAAACACCATTGAACCTTGTAACCAACTATCGGATAAAAGCCATATGATTGGGCAGTCAATGAATTTAGCTAATTCTAGTGAGTTAATATGAGTAACCGTGTTTCCTCGAGGGACTAAAACATAAAAAGGAACAACCCACCTTTCTCCTCCACTATGTAAATCAACAATTATGTCTGCAATCTTATTTGCCTGTTCGAAAACGAAAAAAGCGATTTTTCCGGAACTTTCTCCACTAGAATCTCCAGGAAATAGTCGGTTCAAGTTTTTATTATCTAATGGATTGCACCTTTTTTGCGTTTGGAACGCTGGAATATTTACTATAGGAACAAGTATGACAGATCCTTTTAAGTTTTTCGGATTAATTTTATTTTTTAATTTTAGGATTACTTTAGCTCCGCCAATTTCGTCTCCCTAAATAGCATCTTGAACCCGCAAGATCGGTCCAGCATTAATTCCGTTAATAACTTATTACAGGAATTATTATTTCTTCTCCTCCAGGCCATTGCCCCACATACAAATACGAGAAAACAAGTTATCCCCTTCGGCCAATAGCTTCCTTTATCGAAACTCTTGTCATTTAATTTAACCTCCCACCTCATTGTTTTGATTTAATGCTGCAAAAATATCTGTTGCTTTTAGTTTTAAAAATATTAGTACTTATAGAGTCTGTGGGTTTGTGGGTAAAGTTAAGCGTAGGTAGTCTTGCCCACCAGTTCGATCCCAGCTACCTTATCATGTTTCTCGGGGTCTAAGCTCAAACAATGCTTCGTTCAGTTAACGGGAGCGAGCGAGGCACTTTTTTTCGATATATACCCCAATAGGGGTTATCTGTTTTCCCCACCCGACATTTTGTTTTTAAGAATAAATATTTGATAAACATCGCACCAATAATTTCTAGTAGCTGTTCATGAGTTCTAGAGTAACACCTAAACAAAAGATCTTATCGGATCCTAAGAGTAGGATCTAACTTATCACGAGTCCAGTCGCCTAATAAGTTAAAACCTAGCACTGTTACAAGAATAGCTAGTCCAGGGATAGTTGAAACCCACCAAGCTCTTTCTAGATAATCACGCCCATCTGCAACCATGGCACCCCAAGTGATTGTTCCGGGTTTTACGCTTAATCCCAAAAAACTCAATGCTGCTTCTGCAAGAATGATTCGTGCTACTTCAAGTGCTGATATAACAATTACTGTACTTAATACATTAGGAGCAATATGATAAAACATAATCCGAAAGTCTCCAGCTCCCATTGCCCGAGCCGATTCAACAAACTCATTTTCCCTTAATGATAACGTTTGGGCTCGAACAAGTCGCGCATACCGAGCCCAAGTAGTTACCGTTAATACGATTACTATATTAGTTAGTCCTGGCCCAAGCATAGCTGCAATTGCTACCGCAAGAACCATGAAAGGTATTGCCAGTTGGATATCAATAATACGACTAATCACAATATCAAGGAATCCCCGATAAAAGCCTGATATTATTCCTGCAACAGTACCAAAAGTGCCAGCACACAATACACTTACTACTGAAATAATAAGCGAAACCCTCGCACCTAAAATGATCCTACTTAAAATATCCCTACCTAACGGATCGGTCCCTAAAATATGATGTTTCTCAGCAATTACAGACAATGGAGGGCTAAGTCTAAAAGCAATATTTTGAGTAAAGGGATCATGCGGAGCAATTAAAGAACCAAACAATCCCATAAAAATTACTAATAATACTATAAATAATCCCAACTTTACTGAAAATGGGGTTTTATACAGCCCCATATAAAGTGTCTTTAGTCTATCTACAAGACTTTCTTTCATAACTTCCTCTTATTTGTACTTTATTCGAGGATCTAATATAGCATATAAGATGTCAACTAGTAGATTAACAGACGCAATTATAAGTGCAATGACTACTACAAATGCTTGTACCACAGGAAAGTCCCGCATATATATAGATGAAATGGCTAGGTTACCTAATCCTGGATAAGCAAATACTGTCTCAGTTACAATAGCGCCACCCATTAAATGACCAAATTGAAGCCCAAGCATTGTAATCACAGGTAAACTGGCATTTTTAATAGCGTGCCTAAATAATACAATCCGAAAAGCAAGCCCTTTAGCATACGCAGTTCGAATGTAATCTTTATTTAATACTTCAAGAAGGCTCGATCTCAAAAGTCGGGTTGTTATAGCAGCATTATAGAAACCCAATGTGACTGAAGGTAATATAAGATGTCTTATGCTTCCTCGGCCAAATGCAGGAAACCATCCTAGAAGAATAGAAAAGATTAGAATTAATACTATACCAAACCAAAAGGTAGGCATAGACTGCCCAAAGAGTGATAGACTCATACAGAAGCGATCAACCCAAGAATCTCGCCTTAGGGCAGCAATAACACCTAGTGGAAGAGCGATTACGAGGCTAATGCAAATGGACAGCGTGGTAAGTTGTAACGTTGCAGGTACCCTTGACAAAACGACAGTTAATGCTGGCCGGTGGTAAAGAAAAGAATAGCCAAGATCACCCTGAATTGCTGAGGAGAGAAAAATATAGAATTGAACATAAATCGGCCTATCAAACCCTAGTTGCGCCCTAAGTCTTTGAATATCTTCAAAACTAGCTTCAGGGGGAAGCAACACAGAAATTGGGTCACCACTTAGCCTTACCAAAGTGAAGGCGATTAGCAAAACTCCTATTACAACAATAATGTTTTGCATTAACCGCTTAATTGTATAAGAAATCAACCTATTCTTCCCTCCTTGCTCAATCAGTCATTATGTAATCTCGTCACCTAACTCAACACACTCTGCTACAAAATCTCCTGAATATATAGCTCGATAGCCTTGGCGAATAGCAGCAATGAATGATGATACTTTCGGTCCTCTTATCTTCTCTCGAACTTTTCCGTATAGATCATAGACATGACCCACAATTCCTCCTGGTTGAATTATTTCTCCAGCTTTAACAGTGGGTACAAAAAGGCCACCTTTATTAGCATACATAAGATGGCAATTCGTGACTGTCTGATAGCTTTGGAATGAAGGAGCATTACCTTCTACCATCTTTAGATGTCGCAAAGAATTGTATAATACGCTGTAAAAAATGCTAACTTGAGTCTCGTCGATAGTACCCCCACCACATTCCACTATGATCGCCGGTTTTCCTCGCTTAGTTATTTCCATGAATAGAGCTCCTTTGAGCCAATCATCGGATGATTTCCAGATGAATCGAGTGCCTAATCTTTTCGCCAAGTCAATAGCCTTTTCTGCTGCCTGATTATTGACATCGCATACTAATGAATAAAAAGGAACAATCGACCTATCGCCTCCACTATGAAGATCGACTACTACATCAGCAATCTCCATAATGTTTGAGAAGAGAGTAGAGGCAAGTCGATAGCTAAAGGTAGTTTGGCGTCCTGGGAAAAGCCTGTTCAGATTCTCCTGGTCAATTGGTGTATTTCGTGAAGCTCCATAATAAGCTACAATGTTTGCTATAGGTAAAGCAATTATTGTGCCCTTCAATTTTTCTAGATTTAGGTCATTTAAAACCTTCATAATTCCAAAAGCCCCCCCAGTTTCCGCACCATGTAAGCACCCTTGAACCCACAAGGTCGGTCCCTCTTCGGCTCCACACATCACAACAACAGGCACTCTTACGGGGCTTCCATCAGGAAAACTGCCTGTCATCAAACTCGTCCTAAATATTTTGTTTCTTGTAGGGTTCACTCCTATATCTTTCCAAAACGTAGATACACCCTCCTAATTTTTATCCCATAATAAAGTCTAATTCGTGAAACACTGATTTTATTCTTTTTAAATAGGGTTTTCCTCCTTGAACTTTTTACGAAAATTGAAACGTTCAATTGCTCTAATTATCTCTGGTACCGAAGCCTTAAACAGAAGGTCTCCCTTTTCTTTATTGGCTGTTTTAAAAGCTCCTAACGCCCCTGTCTTTCGGAATTGGTGGTTGTTGGTCTTCTAAATAGTATGCAAATCAAGCATAAGGTTTACGGAAAAGCAGTATAGACTTCACCGTCACAATAAAGCATTTTACCATTTGAAACCACCGTTTTAATTTTAAAGTCAGGAGTTAGAAGTACAAAGTCAGCGTCAGCACCACCAGTCAAACGCCCCTTCTTTTTAAGATTAAGTACTTTGGCAGGATTAGCCGTAACCAGTCGCAATGCATCAGATATAGGATATTTATGGCTAACAATTAGATCCCTGACTTCTTCGATTAGATGTGAAACTGATTGTACTACAAGCTCTACCACATTTCCGCTATTATCTCGTTTTATCATGTTTCCATTGGCATCCGACGTAAATGTGATCCCATCTGGATTAATACCTTTTTCGACTAGCCATATAACAGCATCACTCGGCTTGATAGATTCAACAAATCCTAAATGTGGCGCAATGCCGGCCGTAATATCTATCATCCCGCCTAGTTTTCCAAAGCGTAAAGCATCCTCTAAATGTCTTTGACTGCGGTTAACATGGGTAGGATAGAACTGATTAACTGGTATTCCCGTATTTTCAATAATTTCAAACAGAGGTTTCATGGCGTTGATACCGTGACCAACGTGTACATTTACTATGCCGCACTTTCCCGAGACTAATCCCCCCATACGCGCCTGAGCAGCGATATGAGAAAGAGCTCTCCAATCGGAGAACAAACCTCGGTGGTCAGAAATAGCAATCTTTATTCCTAGGACTTGCTCAACAAAAGCAATATCGTCAATGATTGAACCTGTTAGAGTTGCACTAGAAGAATCCCAGTGATACGCTCCTACAAGCATGTATGCGGAAATACCTTTTACTCTAAGTTCTTGGATTTTACCTAACAAGCAACGAACATCTTTACTGGTAGAATCAAAACCCAAAGCTCCAACCACTGTAGTAAGCCCGCCTTGGACAATTTCCTCTATTCTTATTTCTGATTGCCTTGTGCCTGGACCACCTTCTCCACCACCCCCAAGAACGTGTTGATGAGCATCAATAAGCCCAGGAATCATGATAAGTCCTTCTGCATTCAAAACTCGGCCATTTTCAGCACTCCAACATTTGATATCTGAATCAATCATAGCAATCTGAGACCCTATAGCTAGTAAATCACATGACCCTAAATCATTGGGTTCATAAAGATGGGCACCTTTCACGAGTAACCAAGGAGCAGATGAAGGTAAAAGTGCTAAGCGACTGGATGCTTTATATAAAGACATTATTTAACCCTCCTCATTTTGAGTATTTTTTTCCTGTAACTTTTTACCATTTTCATACAAATACCATGGCTTTCTCCCTATAATTCAGATGTAATAATTACTACAGCGCAACTTGACTTTTTTGATAAGAATTAAGAATCAAAACAGTAGCTTGTTAAGCAATCTAATAACACTTGTGCATCTTTTAGTTACCCATCTTGCAATGAGAAAAACGAAATTTAGCTGTAATAATATGTGCCCCCAGAAAACTAGCATATTTCTGGGGACACCCAACTCTGACTAATCAATAGTAACATTATGGAACCAAATCATCTCATCAGCACGCGGTTTCCAGTTTATACCTTTGCGCAACCCATACAAACCCGCCTCCTGATACAGGAAAATGAAAGGTGCCTCTTCATGAATAAGCTCAGCAGCCTTGTAATAAAGGTTAATGCGTATATCCTCATCCATAGTTGTTCTTGCTGCCCCAAGTAACTGGTCAAGGTCCTCGTTAGAGTAATTCGAGTAAATTTGGCCCGTACCCGCAATATAATATAGGGTACCATCGGCATCAAAAGTAGATGAGCCCCACCCGAAGAAACACATGGGAGGCCTCTTGCCTGAAGTGAGAAGGCCGAGTACTGCATTATTTTCCATTGTAATTACATCAGCTTCTATCCCAACTCGCCTCAACTGTCCTGAAATTGCTTCGGTTACTTCCTTGCCTGCAAAATAACGACCTGGTGCTACAACAAACTCCGTCTTAAAACCGTCTGGATAACCAGCTTCGGCAAGCAATCCTTTTGCTTTTTCAAGATCTTCCTTATAAGGTTTTATATTGGGATTGTATCCGAAAGCAGCTGAGCATATTAGATTAGTATCGGGGTAAGCGTAACCTCCTAAAATATGCTCTATTATGCTATCAAGATTAACAGCGTAATTTATCGCTTGCCGAACTCGTTTGTCATTGAATGGCTTAATTCTAGTGTCCATAGCAACATGCATAACTCTCATACTTGGAACGCTAACGATCTCTAAGTCAGGATCATCCCCCACTCGTTGCACATCATATATCGGTAACCCGTCGATGATATCGGCATCACCAGTAAGGAGAGCAGCTACTCGCGTAAAGGGTTCAGAAATGCTCTTAAAGATCACCCTCTTTACCTCTGGTGCACCACCCCAATAATCAGGGTTGGCAACAAGGACGATCTCCTCTCCCCTTGTCCAACTCTCCAACATGTAGGGTCCAGTTCCAATCGGATGTTCCGCAAATGCTTCATTCCCCATGCTTTCGACGATAGGTTTTGACACTATTCTAATAGCTGATAGTCTAGCTAGTAAAAGCGGATAGGGTGATTTTGTTCTTATTATGATATGATAATCATCAATTATGTCAACATCTACTATTTCACTTACATAGATTGTTAGAAGAGATTTTAGTTCTGGATCTTGAATCCGCATAATAGTGTATTTGACGTCTTCTGCAGTAAATGGAGTACCATCTTGAAATTTTACATCTGTCCTTAGCTCAAGCTCCATGGCACAACCATCTTCAATCACATTCCATGATTTAGCCAAGCATGGAACAATCTTCATGTCATTATCTCTAACGACAAGATGATCAAATATGTTTCCGGTAATCCTCCAGTGATGTATAAAAGAATCTAGAGTCGGATCGAGAGTTGTAACCTCAGAACCTTGAATAACCACAATGGTCTTTTCTGTGATTGGTTCTACATATCCGACTCCGATAATGATTAACATTAAAGCTACTACTAAACATAATACTAATGTCCATTTCCGTATTTCCATTATTTAACCCTCCTTATTTTGAGTATTTTTTTCCTGTAACTTTTTACCATTTTCACACAAAAACACTCCTCCAAATACTTTTAAACAGTTTACTAACAATTGTAATACAAGCAACACATGCGCATACATTCAACCGCCCTTTATAACACCTCCTTTCGAAGGACTTTAAATTTAAAATAGCTTTTTTAACATCGTGAGTACATTTTTCGTAGCCGCCAAATACAAGATTTGAATTTTATCAGTACAGACAATCTTTTATTGTTTAACCTAAATTCCACGTTTACGTTTAATAGTTACATTCATAAATCAATGCAATTTTATGAAGAATTCAGCATAATACTTCTACATTTTACCATTCACCCAATGGGTGAAAACGAAATTTTATGGGAACCCTTATGTTTAAAAGGATTATTGACGTTTTCTAATTGCCTGACGTGGAATCACAGTCTCCTGTTTTTGGATCTATAGGGAGCTGACCTGAAATAAATAACATGTTTTCTACTTTTACTGCCCTTTCACTAAACTGTTCGAATTTACATCCAGTAACATCAACTACCCCTTCCGGACCAATAATATGAAGTGGGCTTGACTTTTCGTATAGAGTGTGAGCAGCTACTGTGCTGGGGATACATTTTCGCATAGCATTAGTCGGTTCTACTATAAAACAATCCTCTCTTAAATATGCCATCATACAATCAGAGGTAGTCCCCGGGGTAGAAGCCATGGCTCCGCATTCTAAAATTTTCCCCATATGTAAAGCCAGTCCGGGATCATATCCTTCCTTAATGGGGAGAGCGGCAAACATAGCCGGGTCATTAGAGCGGCCAGCAATAATAACTTCTGCCCCCATCTCTAAGGCTTTTATATGAGAGTGCACTCCCATTACCGCCACAATTCGATTAGCTTCTTCTATATCTTTAGAAGTTAATTCGGGGACAGGGCCTAAAGGTTTTATCTTCCCTTGAGCCAACTTTTTTTGAAGATAATCTTTTTCAACTTCTGCGTGAATTAAGGCCATCTTAAAGTGTAGGTTTTTCTCTTTGGCAATTTCTTTTACTATTTCTAAGGTCCAATTAAGATGGATTTCGGCACCAGACCCTCCAGCAGAACCGATAATAACCGGTATTTTATTTTCGCAACCCGCTGTTAACATCAAAGTAAGGTCTTTTTTGGCTGCTTCTTTGCTTACGATACCCACCCCTGCTCCTAATTTATGGGGGCCGGCGTCGGTGGAACCGGCATCAGCAGCTATAACATGAGGCTTTTTTTCTAAACCTTTCTGAAAAGATTCTACTGGGAAACCATATCCCAACATCCCTACCGGTGATAGAACTCTTATCTCCTTCATTATAAAATCTCCTAATTTTTATTAATAAATTTTATTCTTTGATTACTCCACTTGCATTTTTCTTAGTCCTCGAGCTACTTTTCTATTCTCCCCCCGTCTATACAATCTGTCATTGCAAATTTCTCCATTTATATCTCAACCACAACTTTTCTTATGCTCCTCAAATGTTTTAGCATAGCTTCTCCGGCTTTTTTGCTATTATGTTCTTTAATTGCTTGGAATATGACCTGGTGTTCTTGATATTGTTTTTCCCGTCTTCCTGGTATTTGCCAGGTCTTTTCTCGGGTCTCCTTCAATAAATCCAAGTGTAATTTTATTATATTGACAAAGACAAAATTATGAGAAGCACTCGCAATAGCTAAATGAAATTCTGTATCCGATTCCGTTTTTTTATCATCTTTTAGTCCATCTTCCTCGTTCATTTTGTTTAGAGCTTCTTCAATTGATTTTATATCTTCGACAGTAGCCCTCTGGGCAGCAAGTTTAACAATTTTTACTTCAAATATTTCTCTTGCTTCTAATAATTCTAAAATGGAAGATTTTTCTAAACTTAAGATAATATTTTCTGTATCATTATGTCCATTTTTTCTTATCTCTCGAATATATCTTCCTCCCCCGGGCTTACTCTTAATTAATCCTCTTGATTCTAAAACTCGAAAAGCTTCCCTTAAAGAACCTCTGCTTATAGATAACTTTTCAGCCAGTTCTCTCTCGGGAGGAAGTTTATCCCCTGGCTTTAACTCATTATTTTTAATTAAATCCACAATTTGTTCTATTACACTTTCGTATAAACGGACAGGCGCAATTTCTTTAAATTCCATATTTACCTCTTTTTTAAACTATTGGGTTACTGGGTGACCCACTTATGTATTGTCTATACAACAATACAACACAAATTTAAAAAATCCTTCTTTTTTTAAATATTTTTTTAAATTAGTGGTTACTTTAATGTTGACTAGTAGCGGCAACAGTTTTAAAATATAAAGTAAATACTCTACTTAAAGGTATAATTATGAAAGAAGAAAAAAGAAAATATCGTGGGTTTACTACTTTTTTACAGAGAAAATTAATGATTGAGATTTATCTTGATACTCATAATATTACCAAATCCTGCCATATGGCAGGGGTAGCCATTAATACCTTCCGCAGATGGTACCCTCGGTACTTAGAAGGCGGATTAGAAGGAATTAAAAAAGCAAAATGTCATACCAATAAACATTTAGGAAGAATTATTGAAAAATACAAGGATAGGATAATTGAATTAAAAAAGAAACATCCTTTGTGGGGACGTCGAACTATCGCTTCTGTTATATGCAATGAAAACAATGGCAAAAAAATAATTAGCCCAAGTGGAGTACAGAAAATTTTAGAAAATGCAGGTTTGTGGAAAAATAAGAGAGAAATTACATACGTAAACTATTCTAAAAATATTAAATTGATTTATAACTAGAAACAAAATTCTTTACATATAATTCATAATTATAGAAATCCGGTACATCCTTTATCCTCTACCCTATCGGTTCAATTAAAATCCCTTTATATTTTTATTTAAATTCATTATGAGAAATAAAGACAAAAATAAGATTAATTTTATTATTATTTTACTATTTATATATCTAAAACTTAAAAGGAGAAATTATATCCTCTCCAAATTTTATTCTTATTTCCCTTAATCTTTCGATTTGTGCTTTTAACTCTTCGGTAAAGGCTGCGGGCATCTTAATATTTTCAAATATCTTGCTCATCCTTTCCATTTTCTCCAGATACTTTACTGCTCTCAAAGAGAATTGTTGAATATATTCTTCTTCAGAATAATCTTTCTTTAATTCGCGAACAAATAATTCTTTAAGATCTTCATATTTGGGTATTCTACCTACCGGAGTTTTAATGGCTTTGAATTCATTGTGAACTCTTCCTTCAGCCCAGAGAAGCCATACTCTTTTATCCATTTTCCCATTTAAATATTTACCAGCATCATCTTTTAAAAAATAATTAGTGGTGAAGATTTTGGGAATAACTTTGAGATTTTTTGCAAACTTTAAATGATTTTTTATATAAATTCCCAGCGGTACGGAAATAAAGTCAAGATTAGCCATCGGATTGTATTTCCTCACTCCTCGGGCACCAAGTGTTGCAGCAGTGGTTTCGGATTCAACTGTAGCTCCCAGAAAAACACCATGCGCCCAAGTAAGTGATTCCACGATGGGTACAGTAGTATCAGAATCCCTTCCTCCATAGAAAATAGCTTTTACCGGTACCCCACCGGGATCATTGGCCCTGGAATCAATATTGTTCAGCTCATTTAACCTGAGGGTGTATCTTGCATTCTTGTGGGAACAAGGAATTTCCTTACCCTGACTGTCTTTTTTTCCTTCGAACCACTCTCCCGAAAAATTAATCCCCTTATCCGGGATATCTTTTTTCATCCCTTCCCAGTAAGGGGCTCCATTATTAATCAATACATTAGAGAAAATAAGTTCACCTGGTGTAATTAATGCTTGATAAATCACTGGATCATCTTCCGAATTTACACTATGAATGATACCAAATATGCCTGATTCCATATTTACCGCCCTTATTATCCCATCAATTTTTTTAAGATAAGCAATATCATCACCAACTACGGTCTGGCCAGGGATCATGGCGGTACTGGTCTTCCCACAAGCACTGGGATAAGCCCCGGTAAAATAGGTAATCCGCTCTTTTGGGCCATGAACACCCATTATAAACATATGCTCCGCCAGCCATCCTTCTTCATTGGCTTTTTTAATAGCCAACCTAAAAGCCAATTTCTTTAATCCCAGAGAGTTTCCGGCGTATTGATTATTAACCGAATAAACCCTGTTTTCTTCGAGGTCAATATAAATCCTCCGTTTATCTATATCTTTACTTACTCCATTTTCTAATCTTCCGGCAGAGTGGAGGAAGAAAAAGAAATCAGGAGAACCATTAAGCTTTTTAAATTCTTCATACCCTTGCCGATAAAGAAGGTCCTCACTATGGGCCACGTAAGCAGAATCAGTAATCTGTAAGGCTTTTAAGGACAATATAGAATGGGTGGGACCAAGAGAAAAGAACCTTACTAACATCTCTTTCCCGGCCATAATGCCATCAAGATAAGAATATATTTCTTTCAGCCCTTTTTCTTTTTCTATTGAATTTACTTTTATTCCCCAATCTGCATCTTTAGACAACAAATATTTGGTATTAGCTTTATCTCTGCCTTGATCATAATAACCATCAAAGTGAATAGTGTGGCCTGCCATCTTTAATTTTTTTTCTTCTCCGTTATTGAGGGCTAATTCCCTTACATAGGCAATATCTTCCTTTGAGTCAGTTATCACAACTACTTTTGCTGGCTTACAAAGCTGGATAGCTTCTTCTACTGCTTTTATAACATACTGATTATTTAGTTCTTCTAATTTCCGTAAATTAATTTTGTCCATTTATTCTTCCTCGCTTTTCCTTAAAGATTACCTACAATTTTATTAAAAAATCATTAACTTCTATATACTTTTATAATTTCTCCATATCCCGGAGAAACAGTTATTTCCCCATTATTAAAGACAACTTTCCCTCTAATAATAGTCTTTTCTGGTTTTCCGTAAACTTCCCACCCGTCATATACCAGAGCGCTGTCTCTGCACTTGGTAAACATTTTATCTTTGGAAATAATGCCTTTTTTGTCGGGGTCGAAGATTACAAAATCTGCATCTGAACCGAGGGCAATAGTACCTTTTTTAGGAAACAGACCAAATATTTTAGCAGGATTCTCGCAGATAAGTTCAACCATTCTATCTAATTTAATCTTTCCTTCTTTTACTGCTGTGAAAAGTAGAGGCAGCCTGGTGGATAAACCCGGAAATCCTGCGGGGGGAGTAAATATATCTTCACTTCCTCTTTCCTTTTCTTCTTTGGTATAAGGGGCATGGTCACTTCCGATAATATCGATACTTCCATTATTTACCATTCCCCACATTCCCTGCCGCTCCTCTTCGCTCCTTAAAGGAGGATTAACTTTGGCAAATACTCCTACTTTATTAAGAGCATTCTCATTAAGAAATAAGTAATGGGGGCAGGTTTCCGCAATAGCATATACCCCTTTACATTTTGCTTCATTTACTAATTCTACTGCTTCCGGAGTAGTAATATGGCATATTTCAACTTTTGCTCCGGTCTTTTCTGCAAAGAGCAATATTTTGGAAGTTGTTTCTATCTCTGCCACCGGGGGACGAGATCTGCCGTGGTATATGGGAGAGATTTTGCCTTCCCTTCTTAGAATGGTAATATTTTTATTGATCATATCATTGTTTTCTGCGTGAAAACCGATCATTACACCCGTCTGGGCTACTTTTTCCATAAGCTCATATTGGTCACCTGTATTTGGGGCAGTAAGCCCGATAAATTCTTCTTTTCTACCCGGGGGAGCTTCGTGTAAAAAAGTCTTAAAGGCTACAATACCTGATTCTGCGCAAGGTATAATATCATCCAAACAATCTGTTCCTGCCGCCCCAAAAAAAGCAATATCGACCACTACTTCTTTGTCTGCGATGTCCATCCTTCTTTTCACTATTTCGGGGGAATGTGGAGGCGGAACAGAGATAGGCATCTCAATTACGGTAGTAACCCCGCCTAAAGCAGCATCTTTTGTACCGCTTTCAAAGGTTTCCCTTTCATCATGCCCCGGAGCCCTGATATGGACATGAGGGTCCACAGTGCCAGGTAAAACCATTTTTCCTTCTGCGTCGATAATTTCATCAGCCTCTAATTTTTCTTTACTTATGACAGTAATTATTCCGTCTTTTACTCCCATATAACAATCTATCAATCTGCCATCTATAAATACTTTATCTGATTTAATTACTAGGTCAAATCTATTCATAAATTATCCTCCGTACTGTTACTCTTCAACTGTTAATTTATATTATTGCCTAATATCTCTTGTGGGCACGATGCATCGTGCCCTTGCATTACCATTTTGTTTATTTTTTGGGTTGCAATCATATTGCAGTTTAATACTGCTTCGTGGAAAAATTATTATTGGATTATACTTTACCGGTAACCAAAGCTAAGATGGCCATTCTAATATAAACTCCATTATGAGCTTGTCTAAAGTAAGCTGCTCCTTCATAATCATCAACATCAGTAGAGATTTCATCTACTCTGGGAAGGGGATGAAGAATGGTAATACCTTTTTTAGCTTGATTAATCATAACCCTATTTATAATATATGAACCTTTAACTTTTTCGTATTCTGCCAGGTCTTCGAAACGTTCTTTCTGTATCCTGGTAACATAAACTATATCGCTAACCGATAAGGCTTTTTTTAGATCTTCGGTCTCTTCAATTTCTGCTCCTCGAGCCTTAAGGTCAGCAGTTATTTCTGATGGCATTCGTAGAGATTTGGGGGAGACAAAAAACATTTTATTGCCATAGAGAGTCATAAAATAACTTAATGAATGTACGGTGCGTCCATATTTTAAATCTCCCACAAAAGTAACTGTCTGTCCCCCTAAAGCCCCTTTTTCCTTACGAATGGTATATATATCTAAAAGAGCTTGCGTGGGATGTTGTCCGCTTCCGTCGCCGGCATTAATAAAAGGATGTTTCGCATTATCAGCTGCAATCTGGGCAGAACCCTTCATGGGATGACGCATAACAATAACATCAGCATAACCATCTACCGTTCTGATGCTATCTTCCAAAGATTCTCCCTTGGCTGCAGAAGAACTAGATGCGCTAGCTACTGAAATTACCCGTGCACCCAATCTATTGGCAGCAGTTTCAAAAGAAAGCCGGGTTCGAGTGCTGGGCTCAAAAAATAAGGCAGCTACTACCTGGCCTTCCAAATTTTTGATAACTTCTCCGTCTTTAACCCGCTTTTCAAAACTTTCAGCAGTATTCATGATTAAATCAAGTTCTTGAAGTGAAAATTGAGCAGTATTTATTATGTCTTTGCCCTTTAACATTAAATTAACCCCCTAAACTATTTTATCAAATTATTCAAATCTTTTTTAAATTTTAATCCCTCAATCCTTTTATATTTTTACATCGCGAAAGCAAATAAGTTGATATGAATTCTTTAAAATACAATTATATGATATGACTAATTATATATAAAGATACTATCTAATATCAAACTTTTTATGGGATAAAAATCAAAGTATTTTTAAGATGGGAAAAATTACTCACCATCAGTAATGGTTTTTAATTTCCTTGGAGCTAAAATCAACCACACTTCATCACCGATATTTAAATTCATGCTGGCAAATATCTCCTGAGGCAGCTTTACCTTCAAAGAATTTTTTCCGGTTATAACGCTGCAACAGACCGTAGAAGATGATTCACTAATTTCAGTTAATTTTCCTTTGACCCTGTTTACATCAGGCCCGGGAGGTCTGGTATCAGAAAGATAGATATCTTCCGGTAAAATCGCCACTTTCTTTATTTTCTCTCTTTCACTGGAAATTACCAGAGAAATATCACCACATTTTACCTCTATCAACCCAAAACTTAACCTATTACAATAATCACAGGTTAAAATATTAGGTGCCCCGATAAAATCATTAACCGCCTCTGTAGGATGAAAAAATATTTCCTCAGGAGACCCTATTTGCTCTACTCTGCCTTTATCAAGCACAGCAATCCTTTCTGCCATTTCTTCTGCCTCATAAAAATTATGAGTAACATAAATGGTGGTAATGCCCAATTTCTTCTGTAGTATTTTAAACTCAGTCCTGAGATATTTAGAAGTACGATAATCCAAACTGTTCATCGGTTCATCAAGAAGTAAAATACGAGGAGAATTGCCTAAAGCCCGGGCTAAAGCCACTCTCTGTTTCTCACCCCCGCTCAATTCTTTGGGATAACGAGAGGACAAGTGTTTTATCTTCATTATTTGAAGGAGCTCCTCAACTCTATCCTTTATTTCGTCTTGAGGTTGTTTTTGAACTCTCAAACCATAAGCAATATTGGCAGATACATCGAGATGAGGAAATAGATTCAATTCTTGAAATAAGTAACCTATTCTCCTCTTATTGGCAGGCACCTTATCCACTGGCATGTTACTAAAAAACACAGACCCTTCATAGTCGATTAACCCGGCAATAACATTCAATAAGGTGCTTTTTCCAGCCCCATTCGGTCCTAATAACACCAACAATTCTTTATCAAATATCTCTAAGTTAATATTTTTACAAATATATTTAGAAATGTTTTTAAGCTTAATAGATGACATATTACCTCCATCGATTAGTCAGCTTCTTTTCTAAGAAAGCAAAAAATTTCTCAAAAGAAAGACACATTACTCCCAAAACCATTAGACAGACTATAATAATGTCTATACGGATAAGACTCTCGGCCTTCATCATCAAGGCACCAATCCCGGTGGGGATAGCTACCATCTCCGCAGCAATTATTACCCGCCACGCCATTCCAGCTTCTAACCTTAGGCCAGTAAATATATTTGGGAGAGCCAAGGGCATAACTACTGTGGTGATAATTTCTATATCTGAGGCACCTAAAGTTCTTGCCGCGTAAATATAATTTTTATTCACGTTCTTAATTCCGGTAACAGTATTATAAAGAATAGGGAAGAAGGAACAGATAAATATTATGGCAATCGGTAAGATCTCACCAATACCGAACCACAACATCAATAAAGGAAGCCAGCCCAGGGCAGGAATAGGATAAATTAAGCTGATTATAGGATTTAATGTCTTGTTGGCTATATTGTTCCATCCCATTATAATTCCGATAAATAGTCCGGCAATAGAACCAGCTGAAAAACCAATAAGGACTCGAATTAAACTGCTCAAGAAATTACGCCCCAATACTCCACTGACTGTCAGATACCAAAATTCTGTTATTACCGTAGAAAAAGGAGGGAAGAAAAATTGACCGGGTATCAAATCTAATCGAGCAATTATCTCCCATATTCCCAGAAATATGACAATGGGGATTATCTCCCATTTTAATTTAAATATTTTATATCTTTTCATTGTTTTATAAAACTCAAATCTAAAATATCTTCAGCCTTAAAGCTGCTCTTAATGTACCCTAATTGAGCGACATAATCTATTGCTTCCTGAATCACTGCAAGATCAATATCGGTAGTATATTCTAACCTGTTCATAGACCTTAATAAAACTTCGGGAGTAATCTCTGTTTTGGTAGCTACATCGGCTATTTCCACCGGAAAAAGGTTCCCTCCGGTTTCCTGTAATTGCCGAGCTACAATTTCTGCTGCTTCCTGAGGATGCTGATTAATCCAATCGGTCGCCTTTTGTGATATCTTTACTAATTTTTCAACGACTTCAGGATGGTCTCTTATCAATTCTTCCTTAACCACCAGAACACTCCCCTGCATTTCAGGCCAGACCTCCTGACTCATTAGCAGCATTTTAAAACCAAAATCTTCGGCCATAGTCGCCCATTGTTCAGGGAGAAAGGCAGCATCTAATTGCCCTATCTTGATAGCCAGAACTTGTTTTGGAGGATTCATGCGCTGGATATTATTTAATATTTTCTTCTCATCTAAATTATATTTATCTATCGTTTTGTGGAGAAGCACATCTACTGCCCCGCCTTCACTAACACATCCGATACGAATTCCTGGTTTTTCTAAATCCTTAACACTTTTTATCTTCTCAGGATTAACTACTAAGCCATAACCGTACTTATGAGTCTCGGCTACTATTTTTATGGGAACTTTAGCATTAGCATAGACATTTATAGCCGGCACCAGGCACATATAAGCCACCTGAATATCCCCTCGAGCTAAAGCAGAAGCTAAAGCCATACCGGTTACGTAACTCTCATAAGAAGTAAAGTTTATGCCTTCTTCCTCAAACCAGCCTTTGTCCTGACTTATATACGCACAGGCAGCATGGTCCATAAATTCTACCGCCATACCTATAGGAACCTTCTCTTCTGGAGCACATTCGCCCACTATAGAAATAGAAGCTAAAAATAATGATATTATTAATAATAAAATGGATATTTTTTTCAAAATTTTTCTCCTCCTTTTTACTTAACTTTAATTTCTTAATTTTCTTCTTAAACTCCAATAATTTAGTAACTTTCTTTTTGGATGGTAAGTAATTTTACTCCTCGACTATGAATCTGTTTAAAAACCACTCCTTCCGAAATAAGGCGAAGCACTAACTCAGGGTCAGTTACTCTTGCTCCGGAAACAAAATCTACTCCGTAATCAAACCACACCGGCGAAAGAGGCGTAGTTGCTCCTAAGACCATAACTATACTTTTCTTTGGACACCAAGATAAAAGTTCTCCCATGGTACCATTAATTAAAGCAGTACCAGTAATAGCAATAACATCGGCTTGAGGAATCACTCGCTTTGCTTCACTGGCCGGGATATCTCCACTTTGAGGTTTTCTTTCTACCACCCAAAGCTCTTTAGTTAATTCGCGCAATTTATTAACAAAAGGAAAATGACCTACTACTACTACTTTTTTATTTTTTCCTTTTTCATAAAGTACTTCTGCCGCATTAATATTCTGGCATTTATTTAAATCAATTTCTAAAGCAGAATTAATAGCTGCCATACCGACAGAAGCCTGTAATAGACAATTAGAATTGGCGTAATTACAAATTTCTAATACCGTTTTTTCGGTTAGATTCCCCGCCTCTCTTATAGGAGGAGGCATTGTCGGTTCATGGGTAAAAGTAGTAGAAGCTAATCCTCCGTATTTGCTCCATACTCCAGTCCAAAAAGGTCCTATTCGCACTTCTTTTACTAAAATATCTCGAGCACTCTCCTCAATAGTTGAAATAATATCTTCTATAATTTTCATATATATTACTTATCCTCCTTCTATTTTCATTAATGACTACAAAAACAATACTGTTCATATCCCATAAGATGGGCAATTCCGCTAATAGTAACTCCATAAAATATAATCGGTTTTTCAATTAAAAGAGAAGTCAAAGTATTATTTACAACAGTAGTACCTGTAGCCAAAACTATATCCCCCCAAGATAAAATCTCTTTCGTTTTGGAAACACTCTCTATTAACACCCCTGCTTTTCTTTTACCAATATTATCTACGCTCAAGTCAACCACTCTAATCTCAAAATTATGTCTTAAGGCTGCAATCATAGCAGGTTGTAGTCCAATAAAAGCAATGCAAGGCTGGTCAAAACGTTCTTGAATATAATCTTTAAGATGATCGGCACATTCTGCTGGTTCTTTATCTCGACAATGAACTGTTTTAGAAATAAATTTAAAATAACGCAATACAGCATTTATGCTGGCTGTAAAAATTGCTCTTCGAAAATTATTAGCTAGCGGCATTTCAAAAATTTCCCTCAGTGTGCCACTATAATTTCCCGGCATATCTGTAAAAGCTTGACCTCGACTTCCTCTAAAATCTGCTTGTATCATCACTTCTTTCCCCTTTAACAAGGGAAAGTCATCTCTCTCCGGATTCCCAATTGCCTCTTGAGGAGTAAGAGGTCTAATATTAACTACATTTATCCGAGAAGACCAAACGTCATCTCCTTTAATTAATTGACAAAATTTTTCTTTTATCTCCTGGTAAAAATCCATTACTACTTCCTTTCTTTTTTCTTTGATGAATCTTTTAAATAATTAATATTATCGGCCAAAATAACAATAAGGATAATGGCATTCCGAACAGGTAGAACAAAATCCTCCTTCTCCCATCTTTACAAAATCTCTTTTAGTTAAAATATCCCCAATAAATATTCTGGGCAAAACAATATCTAAAATAGTATTTTTATAAAATAAAGAAGCGCCCGGTATTCCTATAAGAGCAGTCTTCCCCAAATAAGCCAGCATGAACATATTTCCTGGTTGTACGGGAACTCCATAAGTTACTACCTTTGCACCACTTTCCCGAATAGCCCCGGGCGTAAGGTCATCAGGATCTACAGACATTCCTCCGCTTAAAGCAATTAGATCAGCTCCTTTTTTCCTAAATTGCAAAATTGCTTTTTTGATTTCCTCTATATTGTCTGGACAAAAAGTTTGTCCTTGTAATTCTGCTCCGAAATAAGAAAACTTCTCTTTTAATAAAGGACCAAATCCATCTTTTATCAGCCCTTTATATACTTCATTACCGGTAGTAATAATGGCTATCTTTAACATTTTATATTTTTTTACGGAAAAAACTGCCCCCTTCTTTAGGCATAATTCCTCTATCTGTTTTATTTTTTCTTCTTGAATAGTTAGAGGAACAATTCGCACTCCTGATAATCCTTGCCCTTCTTCTACTTTAAAATTATTAGGAAGACAGGGGATAGTAATATTTTCCATGGAATTTATCTCGTATAAGAGCTCACTTTTTACTTTCAATAATCCTCTTGTTAAAGATTTTAAAGTTATTTTTCCTTCAATGGCTTCGGTTAATTCTATATTTTCCCCTGTTACCGCTTTAGAGATTCTTAAAGAAGCTTCATCTTCATGAATCTCTCCTTCTTTTGGCAGCCAAATATATAGATATTCCTTTCCTATTTTCTTTAACTTTTCTATATCATCTTTCTGAACTATATGACCTCTCCGAAAAGCCGGCCCTTTAAATTTTCCGGGTATAATTTGAGTGATATCATGACATAATATCATTCCCACTGCTTTTTCTACCGGTATCTTTTTCATAAAATACTACACCCCACATTTACAAATCTAATTGTTATATTTTTATTCATATAACGCAAAATAAAGAAAAAGATTAATCTTTTTCTTTAAATATTCTCTTATAAAGTGAATCCAAACTCTGGTCAGCTTCCCCCCGAAATAGTTTAAACTTTATCATCAATTCCGTTGCTCCCTGGGTAATCTCTGACCCTCCTCCTCTTTCTCCTCCGACTTTTCTTTTTAAAAGATTAAATCCTAATCTTTTTTCTAAATCCTTTATTAAATTCCAGGCCAAGGAATAAGACATATTTATTTCCTCTGCGGCCTGTCTTAATGAACCGGTTCTTTCTACCCGATAAAGGATATCCAAGGGTCCATCACCAAAAACTTTTTCTCCATCCTTTTCTATCCAAATTTTATATCTCAATTTCAATTTCATCACTTCCTGTAATTTAACCTTAAAATTATCACAACCTAGTTTCTTTTCCTCTGATTACGAGCAGACACAAGGTCTACCCCTACATATTATTCATTACCTATTAAATGTTGCTTGTTACTATATTTCTTTTTTTCTTCTGATCTGGATAATCTCAGCCATAATGCTCACCGCAATCTCTTCGGGAGTTTGAGCTCCAATATCGATCCCGATAGGAGCATGGACTTTTTTAAGTTCTTGAGCTGATATTCCCTGTTCTTCTAAATGTTGAAAGACAGTGGCATTCTTATTCCGACTTCCGATCATCCCTAAATAGGCGGCACCTGACCTGATAACTGAAGTTAAGACTTCTTCATCTTTCAAATGTCCCCTGGTTAATACAATTATGTAAGTAGAAGGAGTAATATTAAGATGGGTCAGGGAATCTTCTATTTCTTCGGCTATTATTTCATCTGCCTCCGGAAATCTATCTTGATTGGCAAACTCTTTTCGGTCATCGATAATGGTTACTTTAAACCCCGCCATTTTGGCCAATTTAGAGACACAAGCTGCAATATGGCCTGCTCCAAAAATTAATACCTCTTCTTTTGGCTGAAGAACATCTATAAAAACTTTCATCTCACCACCACAGATAGCCCCCTCATCCAAAGCAGCCTGTTCTTTGGTTAAATGATAAGTTAAAAACCTCCCCTTGTCCTCTTTTAGGGCTTGTTTTGCCTCTTCAATTACTTTAGCTTCGGTTATCCCGCCTCCGATAGTGCCGGCTATCAAGCCATCCTTGCCCACTACCATCTTCGCTCCCAGCTCTCTTGGAGTTGAACCTTTGGTCTCAACTATGGTAACTAAAGCAATTGTTTCACCTTTATCCATTCTCTCAAAAGCTTCTTTTAAGATCTCTGACATCTCCTCCCCCCTCCTTTTATAAAATTCCCTTTATAATCTAATCGTTATTCTAATATAAATATAACGAAATGTAAAAAAAATTTTCCTCTTGGGATTTATAAATGTATAAAATATTTATATTTTAAAATAAACACTCTTTTATAAGAGAATACAATATAACTTTAGTATTTTTCAAGATTAACTAAACTTTTAACTTATAAACGAGATAAAAAGAGGAAATAAAAACGGATTTGTTAATCTGATCGAGAAAGAGGTTTAGCGGGAGGGGTAGGAATCGAACCCACCGCAGCAATTACCATTAATTGTGCCGCCCACGCATTTGAAGTCCGCAAGGCCCACCAGAGCCTATCCACTCCCTTTTGCCCTTATTTCTTCCATCTCTTTTATTATATTTTCTACATCAAGTACCATTTCCATTAATGCAATTTTTTCTTCATATAATTGAGGATCAATCTCTCTCTTAACTTCTGGTTCAACAATATGATAAACAAGGAGTCCCAACTGGACTCCAGTCAATGGACCTGCATAACTTGGATCACCTATACTAACGGTCTCAGCAACTATGCCTGCTCCTTCTGCATCAGCACTTCCTATAATCATAATTGGCTTTTCTTGTTTATTTTTATCTACCAATTCTTTAATCCGTTTTTGTAATTCAAGGTCCATTGCCCCAGCAGAAGTTCAGACAAAGCACTCAGTGGAAGCAAAAATAATTTCTGCTCCTGCAGATTTTATACATTCTGCAATAACTTCTCCAGGAATTCCATCTCTCTCCCCTAAAGCAATAATCTTCTTCCCTGAAAGCATTCACAACCCCTCCTTCCCTTTTTATTTTGTATTATTTATAATTATGAAAGCAATTTAATTATACTTTTTTTTAATCCTTCTTGTATCTCTTCCACAGAATCATCTAAATTATCTGTTAATTTGCCTACTTCCTCTCCCTTTTTAAAAAAAAGAAAAGTGGGCAAGCCCTTAAATCTGAACTGAAAGGTAAAACGCCTATTACCTAAATGATTAAGTTTGACAATTTTTAATTTATCTTTATATTCCTCTACTAATTTTTCTAAAAAGGGTATAATCTCTTTACATTTTTCACACTTATCACTCCAAATATCTACCACAACGGGCAAAGAAGATTTTTTAACTTCTTCTTCAAAATTATCTTTATCTACTTCCATTAAATTAGACATTTTTACATTTCTCCCTTTTTATTTTTTTAATAGATATATCGATTCGATTTTTTCTAATATTTTATTTTAATAGCATTTAGGTTGTTTTAATAGCAATAAATATATATAAAAAGGTGTTAAGATCTAATTTAAAAATCCCTCCTTTTTTAAAATGTCTATAGCCTTTTCTTTGTCTTTTTTATTAAGCATAATCACCGGACCAATACAACCCATTCCAGAAGTAGCATAAATATAATTATCTAATAAACAAGTAACTGCTCTTTCTATCTCCATTACATCTATGCCCTCTATTTCTTCGTCTAATACTACCTTTGGAGGTAGTTTTTTAAAATCTTTTTGCTTAGAATAAGTACAAGTACTAGCAAAAGAAGAATATTTTTCTATTATTTGTTTTAATCCGTATTTGTAAGCTTTTTCTAATTCATCCTTATAAACCTGGAATAATTTATTTTTAACCATCATAGCGGTAAATTTTAAAGCATTAACGATCACACTCCTCCCTGAAGCACGTGAAATAATATTAACAACCCTCTGCATTCCTTCGCCTACTCCCGGGCCATAACCATAACCCAGTATTTCTTTTTTACCACCATTAATATATGAAGATAATATTTTTACCAAAACATTCCCGGATAAACTATCTGTTATAATAATATCCGCTTCACCAGAAAGTAAATCATTTCCCCTTAATAAAATATCCTTACCTTCCCGCAGGGAAGTCACCCACTTAATAGGATAACCATTAGCAACAAGCTCATCTAATGCTCTTTTTGCGACTAACGATCCTTCCAAATTTAAAAGACCTACTTTTGGCTCTAATATACCATCTGTTTTCGCTACCGCAATACCAGCAATAGTATTTCTAATAAGAGCTTCTACCCTTTGAGAGGCAGAATAACCCGTAGTTGTGGCTATATAAAAAACATTCCCCTTAGAAGGAGAAATTAATTTACCCACAGAAGCAACCCCCATATCAAAAGCATAATGCATTGCTAATGCTCCATCTATTTCTTCCGAATCGATTAACTTATTTAGAGTTAAATTAATATCTAAATCATTGGATATTTTAATTGATTTAATCTTTCCGGAAATATTTTCTTTCCCCACAATTATTGGTTCTATCTTTTCCTCATACCTTAAAATTTCCTCACAAGCAGAAACTATTTCTTCTATATCATGTTCGTAACCAAGGGTAGAAATAGCAATTTTTATTTTTTCTGCTTCTTTGTTCTTTATCTTATTATTTAGAGCCTCAACAATTTCTCCTTCCTGAATTTTTTTAGGTTTATTTCTTTCTAATAATAAAGATACTCCGTCGAATAAATTAGTCATCCTCCCTAAAAATAAACTACCTTTCCCTATTATTAATGAAGTCTCAATCTTTTTTTCTAACATCATTTTCTGAGCAAAAGAAATAAAAGCAACCCCGGAAGGGATATGTCCCTGTGTAGGGACAAATCCAATCATTCCTTTTTGTCGTACAAATTCATCTATCTCTTCTCTTTTTATTTCGTTTTTTTTCACAGCTAAAGCAGCTATCATCCGATAATTGGCTCTGGCTACATCTCCCGCACCAGCAGGAACGGTAATTTCGGGATTGTGTAGTTCGGCTGCAAATTTATCTATATCAGTAATTTTTTTATTTAATTTTGCTAAAGGTTCTGAAACTAAAGCCTCCATTATTTCTTGTGGAGATGTTTTTCTCCCGATAGTATGTCTCCCTGTTACCTCATGTCTTATTATCGGATTGTTTCCATCGTCCCTCCCAACTATAATTGCTATAGCAGCCAAGCAATCCTCTAAAATAGGAATTTTTTTCTCCAATAATTTTTTGTAATTCATGCCCAACTTTGGTAGCGACCCACCAGCAACCACTGCTATGTCTTTAAAAGTTCCTGCACTTACATGGCTTGCAGCAGTAAGCACTCCGTACACTGGGCCAGCACAAAATGCTCTTAAATCAGAACCAGTAGCTTTATTGCAACCAACTACTTCTCCAATAGATTTAGCTAAATTACCTCCTCCTCTTTGAAAAGCGTCTCCAATTGCTTCTTCAGAACATTCAATAATATATTCAATTTTTTCCGAATTATAATCAATATTTTTAAGTGCGTATTTCAGGGCCAATGAAGCTGAAGCTTTGGAAGCAATATTTTCTAAAATAACTTGAGCAGAGAGGTTTGTATCACTTTTATGTGCATAGCGTACGCAGCCTATTAAATCAAAATTATTATTATCTATATTTATTAGTGCCAAAGCTTTGTTTTTTTCTATTTCCTCTTCTATCTCCCCTTTCTCTTTGCCTTCTCCCAATTTTTGCAGATCAAATGTAGATAATAAAGAATGTTTTTTAAGTTTTTTTATTATTTTTGCAGTGAAAGGTTTCTCTAACCATACTAAATCAAATACATCAACAATCTTCATAAGGGCAAAAAATTCATCCTGGGGTATAATTTCTCCATAAGGTCCAAATCTTTCACTATCTTTAAAAATATTTCTACTACTATTCCACCAAGGTTGATCATAATCCCCCAGCACTTCTGGCCCTAAATTTCCAATATATACCTGGTTGGGCAAGTAAGTAACCGCTTCGGAATATTTTCTTAAATGAGGAAGTAATAAATCTAAGGATTTATCAACTCCTTCTTTTCTCTCTTCTTGAAGAGCATGCCCATAAATTAACAAAGAAGGACAATGTACTAATATATGCCCTACACCTTTCACCACTGCATGATTTATTATAATCACTCTCCTTATCTAATCATACTATATTTCTTTTTTCCTTCCTACTATGGGACGTAAAAAAGAAATAATATCATTTTCTTTTAAATTTGTTCTAACAATTCTATTATTAAGAATCATATATCCTATAAACAAAACTGTACCTACTGACAAGGAAATCAAAGGAGAAAATTTAGGTAAAACAAGGAACAATAAAAAACAACGATTATTTTTTTTAATCCCCTCTTAACTAAAGCTAAACTCCCCTCCAATTCCTTTCTCTACCGCCCGTTGATATACGACTGTAGCCACAGCGACATCCATGGCACCGGTACCAATCGGTATACATAGTATGCGATCTTTATCTGAGATACGACCTCTTTTTTTACCGGCAGCGACCTCACCTATGGTTGCATAAATACTATCTTTGGTTATTTCCCCTTTTTCGTTAAGTTCCTTCAAAGCACCGCGATGTAAGCACTGACCAATATGGTCTACTATAATTTTATCTGCTGTAAGAATAAAATCATCATCGCATTCTTGATAAGAGCCCATTGCAAACAGTATAGTCCCGGGCTTTACCCAGGAATTTTTCACAAATTTATCTTTAGATTGAGTAACACAAATCACGGCATCGCTATCTGCAGCTTCTTCAGGAGAATCAACAATAATAATATTTCCGGGAACTATATTTTTCATGTCCTCAGCAAATTTCTCGGATGCCTCTCTCTTAATATCATAAACCTTCAATTCTTCTATATCGAAAAGCTGGGATATTGCCATAGTTTGATAATGCCCTTGCATACCGGCACCGTATAAACCAATTCTTATTGACTTTTTATTATGAAGGTATTTTAGCGCCACAGCTGCCTGTGCACCGGTACGCATGTTGGTAATTTTAGCCCCTTCCATTACCGCCTTAAATTGACCAGTCTTGGGATCAATCAACAAAATCATGCCGGTGATATAAGGTAGGCCTATCTTCGCATTACCTAAAAAACCACCAGCCCATTTAATGCCAGCAGAGTCGAGCCAGCCAACATAAGCAGGCATTGCATTCATAAAACCTTCATAAGGCGGCCACGCTGCTGTTTCTCCAAGATCTAAACCAACTTTTGTTGGATTAATCACCTTGCCCTCGCCCAATCCTATATAGGTTTTATCAACTATTTCAACTACTTCTTTCATTGTCATTACTTTTTCAATATCTGATTTACTTAGTAATACGGTTTCCATTTTGCCCTCCTTGCTAAATTAGAGCTGATAATTTTAATTGCTCATTATTTTTTTATTTTATCTTTTCGAGCCATTCTTTTTTCAATCGTTTAGCTGTTTCGGTAATTCCCAATCCTCCCAACATAGTATCCCTTAATTCCATAGGCATAAGAGTTTGAATGTTTCTTAGAGCAACTATAACCTCATCAGGGGGAATTATACTTTGTATCCCTGCTAACGCCATATCTGCAACAGCGAATGCATTAGCTACCCCAATGACATTTCTTTTGATACAAGGTACCTCAACAGGACCAGCAACAACATCACATGCCAGGCCAAACAAATTTTTTAAGGCTAAAGCCATGGCTTGGGTTACTTGTTCTGAATTACCACCGGCAAGTTGTACTATACCTGCAGCAGCCATTGCAGAAGCTACACCTACCTCGGATTGACAACCACCCATAGCTCCCGATATGGGGGCTTTATAAGCTATTACAACACCAATTCCTGCGGCTACTAAAAGGGCATCTATAATATCTTTCTCTTTAGAACCTAATTCTTCTGCCGTCGTTAAAACAACTGCCGGAATGACCCCGACAGCTCCTGCAGTGGGAGCTGCTACCACTTTCCCCATTGACGCATTAACTTCTCCGCAAGCAATTGCTCTTGCTACCGCAAGAGATAAAGGTCTTCCAAAAACTAATTTATTTTCATTTAAAGCCTTATAAAGCATCTTTGCATCTCTACCGCTCATCAAACCCCCAATCAACCGGTTATCCTTAGTTAATCCTTGATTAATTTCTTCTTTCATTGCTTTCCATATTTCTTTAATGCCACCCCGTATCTCTTTTTCCTTTAAACCACTCCTTTTTGATTCATAGTCAATAATAACTTGTGGAAGAAATTTGTTATTAACTTTGGCAATTGATAACATTTCTTTAATAGTACTAAATAAAGGAGAATCATCTTTTAATTTATAAGAATAAAGAGATTTAATTAATCTTATAAGATTTACTCCTTTAATACTCATTATTAGCTCTAATCTTGATTTATCTATAACACTATCAAGATAAAAACAAATTAAATATCTCGAATCCCCTTTTACAGATTCAATAGAAATAAGATTTTCTCTAAGTATATCTTTAATTTCTGAAATAATCTCAGATTGTTTTTCTTTAAGAACTAATATAATCATATCCTTATTTCCGCTAAAATTCACTTTAAATTCATCTATGCCATTTACTATAATCTCTCCCCCACCTATAGAAATTGTATTAATTTTTACCGAATATGAGGATGATTTCAACTCCATTTCTATGGTATTGGGATTTTTATCAGATATGGTTTGGGTATGGATTTTTATATCAATTTGTCTATTACTAGCTATTTTTAATGATTCTTTAATTCTTTGGTCATCTACTTTCATCCCTAACAATCCGGCAACCACCGCTTTATCAGTCATATGACCTTTGTAAGTTTCGGCTAAAGAACCATAAAAATATAATTTAATACAAGTAGGTTCTTCTCCCAGAATCATTCTGGCTATTTTGCCTATTCTGACTGCCCCTGCAGTATGATTACTAGAGGGGCCAATCATTATGGGGCCAAGTATGTCAAAAATACTCAAAATACTTTTTTGATTTATCATTTTACACTACCTAAACGTAAATAAAAAGTTACGATTATCTCTCAAAAACTAACTATTTAATGCAACATGTTTAACCTAAGCAGCAAATTTAACTCTATACGTTCTTTGAAAACTAAATATTTTCAATAATTGGTACTCGAAAGTTCCCATCTTAGCGATAAGTTGACAGCGGTGTAATTTAGTCTCTGATACTTTAAAGAGATAACTCTTCTTCTGTTTTACTACCGGACAATCTTTATGGAAGGGACAATTACTAAAGTATTTCTTGTAAAAATGTGCTCTATAGGATCCTTTCTTCAAGGTACTTATCGGCTTATGACCAGAAGGACTTCTTTTTACTACATGTTCTTTCTCATTTATCTCAAAATTATCACAATTACTATTTTTACCTCAACCGGCAAGATTATTAGGGGGACTATCTTTACGCGTTTGGTCTAAGTTTCGTTGCCTATATCTAATGGGTAATATGCACCATCAACCAAAGCAGTTATTCCATCCTTTTCTACAGTTAGTTTTTCAACAGTATCTTCAGCGAATTATTGATCACTATAGGTATTTTTTTGTAAGTTTTAGTTGTTTCCTTGGTTGCGCCTAAAAAAAGATTCCTCTTCGGCCAATTTTTTCAATTTCCTCTACTACTTCTTTTACAATTTTTATATCGATATCTGCCAAAAAATACCGGTACTCTCTCTGGCAAAAGTCAAAGACACCTCATTTCCAAATTTTCTAGCAGCATCTGTAATAATTACTTTTCTATTTTGAAGTCTCATTTATTTTCCTCCTTTAGCAATCCTTCTTCTAAAAGAATCTCCATTATCCACTTTGCTGCATTTGCACAAACACTAGGACATTTATCGTCATGTCCTCCTGCTTTTAAGAACTCATTATATTGCTGTTTATCCCATGTATTGTATGCTTTTCCCATGATCTTACGTTGAATATTGTAGCAAATAGTGCTACCATATTCTTCTTCAAATCGATCAGTCAGTTTTTTAGATAATTTATATGATTTAAATCTTACTTTTTTAGTATCAGCAAAGTTATTGTATTCTCTGCCAAGAAAAATACTCAATACCATCACACCTCCAGTTAAGGCACCACAAGTGTTTCCAGTAAGCCCAATCCCTCCGGCAAAACCAGTTGCTGCTTTAAAGACATCATCATGAATTTTAGAACAAAACACTTCTTTAAAACCACTAATAACACACTGTGAGCAACCACCATACTGTTGTTCATTTCTGTACGCGATTTCTGATATATTATTAATTAGTTTATTGAGCTTCCCCATATCTATACCTTTTACTTTGATTATTTTTTAGTTTTCTGCTAAAACTTCATTACAATAATTTCATTAATTATTTTTTGCAAATAATAAGTAATTTAGATTTTAATCACCTCCCTTTCAATTTATTGTTTGACCTATCGTGACTTTATTACACGATTATTAAAATTAGCTTAAAAAGTTATATATAATCGAGTAGGAGGTGAATGATTAATTCGTTTACTTCTCTCTCACACCTGCCGTTCAGTATATCGCAATTCAAAAAGCGCTACGGAATTCTCGGTAGGATTAGTCTTTGTTTTTTACCAAAATATATACTCGGCTCTCACCGAGTAATCTGCAGATAGCTACACCACTTTCTTTTTAAGGGTAGACTCTTTGTAGAGTTTTTCTACCTTCTTGATATGTTTCTCGAACTTACTTTATTAATCACTCACTTCATGTTCTACCCTTCAGACAGCACTCAATATTACTGATTGCAATCCTAATATGGCTTCTGCTGACTTCTGACCGTTTAAGGTCAAGCCTCCCTGGGTAAGAAAAATAGTCTTTACCCATATACCCGCTACATCTACCATACAGTCTTTTGACAGTATTGGATTTCTTTTTGATAAGCAAACTCATCCAGATTCTATGGCCTTATATATAATTAGTGTTACTTAAGGCTTGAGGCTTTGCCGCATGCAACCTCTTTCCAGATTCCACCTCGCGATGGACATCCTTGCTCTGCTAAATAGGCTCTATTAAACAGTATTTAGTCTATCTAATATTAATATCATGAAACAGGGCTTGTCTTAAGCTAATAGTTACTACTACCAAGCTATATTACCCATGCCAAGCGCACTGGAATCTTCAGGTGCATGCGCGTAAGTATCTATAGACAGTTAAAAATATTTCCAAAATAGTTAAAAATTTAAAGATAGGGAATAAACAATGCAAGAACAAACAAGTTACCTAATTCCTTTAGTAAAACTCATTACTGATCAGACTTTATCCCAAACCTGACGAGATACTCGCATAAAGTTACCCCCTAAAATTTTCTTTATGTCCCCGTCTGAATACCCTCTTGCAACAAGACCTCGGGTCACGTTTATTATGTCGTGCACTTCATCATATCCTTGAACTCCGGGAGCAGCCTTCTTTATATTATTCTTTAACATATAACTATATCTAACTTCAAAGTCTGAGCGTATTGGCATAGCTCTCATGTTGTCGTTTCTATCTGCACCAATTCCGACATAGTCTACTCCAACTAAATTTACTATATAATCTAAATGGTCTAAGAAATCTGATAAAGTTCCTTCTTTGCCTGGACGAGCACATATTGGCTCCCATGCTACGATACCAATCAACCCGCCCTTTGCTGCAACCGCTTTAATTGTTTCATCAGGCAGGTTACGGACATGAGGCGTAATAGCATTTACATTAGAATGAGTAAATATTACAGGATCTTTAGACAACTCCATGGCATCCATCGCTGTGCGCATACCAACGTGAGAAAGATCTATAATGATACCTAATTGATTCATACCGCGAACAACTTGAGTTCCATATGCTGTAAGCCCATTATCTTTTGGTTCTGTACAACCACTGCCTAAAAGGTTCTGTTCGTTATATGTCAAAGCCATTACCCTTGCTCCCATACGGTACAAGACAGAAAGGGTATTCATCCAATCATTTTCTAATGGATCGCATCCTTGAAAGCCCATTATAAGACCTATTTTCCCTTCATCTTTTGCCTTCTCTATATGACTGGATTTTGTAACAATAATTACTTTTTCGGGTTTTTGGCTAGCTAGACGATGCAGTATATTCATTTCTTTTAAGGCCGCTCGAAAAGTTCTGTCTTCCGATCCAATCAGAGTTTGGACTCCAGCGGTAATGCCTCCAATTCTAATTACACGATCAAGTGCATCTTCTCCATCAATAATCGGGGTAGGTTTTGCTAAATTTGTTACAAGTGCTAAATCAACTACAATCGAGTTGTGATGTATAGAATCTGCTCTTTTTAAGGCTTCTCCTTCAAGTTTCCATTCTAACAATTTTTTATCCTCCTTGTTTAAATCATATATTTTACAAATAAACGTCGTTTCTACTTGTTTTAATATTTATTTTTCATTCCCCATCTTTAAATTATTAACCTTCAAGAGAAAGGTACTCTAACCTTTTTTACTAACAATTAAACTAAAAATACTTATAAACAAAACTTCTTTTTATTACTAATTCAATATTCGTACAATAAATACTCAACTAGAGGCATCAATAATTTATATCAAACTTTTGTTAAACCTTTACGACTCACCTGTACTATTGATAAAGCAAGTAATTTGCATCTTTCAGTAACTGTTTCAATTTCCAAATACTCATTCTCTCCGTGGCTAAAACCGCCCACCGGCCCCATACCATCTATTGTAGGTATGCCTAAAGCAGCTGTAAAATTTCCATCTGATGCTCCTCCAGGGAAAGCCTCATTTAATTTGAGCCCAATTACCTTTCCTTCTTCTTCAACTAATGAGTATAACAACTCGGTACCTTGTGTTTTCATCATCGGCGGCCTGTTTATACCACCTGTCAACGAAATTTTTACTCCTGGTAAGGTCTGTTTCCCAGCAATTTCATATAATTTTTTCAGCATTTCATCAGATTGTTCTTTTGTTTTGATTCGTAAATCAATATCTGCAAAAGCTTGATCTGCAACAACATTATGCATACTACCTCCGCCAACAACTCCAACATTTACGGTAATCCCCGAACTTAAATCACTGAGTTTATGAAATTCTATTATTTTGTGTGCTAGCTCTTCTATAGCACTAATTCCATCAGAAGGGTTATTTCCTGCATGTGCCGCTCGCCCAGTAATCTGAAGCTTAAAAATCCCAATACCCTTTCTTCTTGTTACAACTGCCCCCGTCGACTGCGCTGGTTCGATAACAAAAACTGCATCAACTTTCTTTGCCTCTTCTTCAATAATAGGCCTAGAAGTGGGCGAACCAATCTCTTCATTACTGTTCAACATCACAGTAATATTTCCAGATTCTGAACTGCATTCTGTATTTAATGATTTCAATGCATAAAGCAAAGTCACAAGTCCGCTCTTCATGTCATTTACCCCTGGTCCATAAGCACGATTCCCTTGGATTTTAAAAGGTCTCTTCTTTGCTGTGCCTTCAGGAAAAACCGTATCCATATGGCCAAGTATGAGTATTCTACCTTTTACTTTCCCTATTTTCTTCGCAACAATGTGGTTACCGTACTCTGCTTGCTTAATTGTCTCAATATTAAATCCTTCTTTTTCTAGCTTAGATGAAATAATATTTCCTACACGATCAACACCCATTTTAAATCTTGATCCACTGTCAATATTAACCAAAGTTTGTAGAAGAACCAGCATCTCCTCTTTCTTATTTTCTATATATCTCAATATATTATCTATCATAGAATATTTCCTCCCAGTATTATTTTATTATTAACTTATTTGCACTTTCGTATTGATCGGCGATCCTTCCTATAAAACAAGCCCAGTCCAAATTGGTTTTTCTTGTCGTCGTTAGTTCCAGTAACGTCAAAATTGACAGCTGCTATATCAACCTTAAGGAGGGTATTAACAAGCTCCTCCAAATCCTCAAAATTTTTTACAAATGAAACATCTCACTCCGCACTCGTCTATTAATATTGACTCCTTATCCTTATGTGTACTACTTTATTATTCATCTTAATCTCCTTTCCCTTCACTTAATTCTTTGAAGATATGGTGAATTTTATTTACTGCTTCTCCATATCTCCTACAGCTATATGCTCCTTTATGATATTGCAGCACTTTGTTTCTTCCCATCCCTATAGCCCGCTGTATCTATGCCTTTCTCATTGTAACTGCAAGCATCGGTTCCTCCACAGATAATTCCTACATTTTGTTTTAAGCCTACACTACTCATTACTCTCTTTATAATTTTTACCACCTCGACATCTTCTGAAATATGAGAAGATTTTGTGAGTAACTCCATTTTAACCTCTGCCTGAGCCCCTACAGTCTTAGCCACAGTGAGGAATATTTCCTTAATTAAGTTACTCTGGTAAAGACACTTTTTATAAAATTGATTCGACATTCGAGTTTAGCATTCGTCTTCCCTAGTACAGCATTAATTGCTTGATCATCTTTAATAATTTACAACGATACTCAGAGGATGTTGCTCAGCTGTTCTGGTTGCTTCGAAAAGTTATGTAATACCAATCATCGCCTGAACCTAAAATGCTTTCTCTTTTAGAACGAACTATTCCATCCTTTAAAATAGGTTCAATATTTTTACCCGGTTTAACGGCATCGCCATGAACGCCAAAGAGGACAGGTTCTATACGAGTGTTATTTTTGGCAAGAATTTTTACTATAAGGTTAATTATCAGTGCTATGTTTTGTTTTAAACTCCTTTGTGAAAAGGTCTTTGAGATATGAAATGAATTCCTTTTCCTCACCTGGTTCACTACTAATTAGAACCATCTTAAAAAATTATCAATCAACTCTTTATTCATTAATCTCTTCTTTTTTATTAACCTGAAGGGGGTCGAGCGAAGCTCGAAAAGTGGAAAAGGTGCCACGGTCTTGCCCGTGGAATTTCCACTTTTTATAAAGCCGTTACCTAGTTAATACTAAAACTGAATTATTCTGCTTTTTAACATTAAAATTTTTCTACTATATTCTTCTATAATTTAATTTATCTTAAAAACTCCTAACTTAATAAAGTCTTACTTTATACTCAACCTTAATAGGCATACTTATCCTATCACCTCTTCCTGCTTCTTATTTTAAGAAAGAAAAGTAGACTTCTCCTATATAGAGGTAACCCCCCATAGATAATATCTCTAATCTCATGTCCTTTTAATATTCTTGCCATACTTAACTCCCCTCTGTTATTTGCTTGATTGGACTAACTCCACAAGCTTATCAATAACCTCATCAATCATAATTATAAATTCTTCCTCATCTGTCTTGCAACTGAATTTCTTCTCATCAATTTTTTCTACAATTTTTTCAATCTCTTTATTTGAGATCTCTCCATCATCTTTTAAAATATAAAATAACTTGCTCATGGTATTCAACAGGCGAAGTGGGCCGTAAATCTTGGGTTCATCCATACACCCTCTGGCACTTGTAACAATGTAAGAAAAGATTTTGACAATATCACTTTCATTCATTTAACCTCGCCTCCCCATTTATTGAAGAAAGAAATCTCTTCCAGCGTTCTTTTCACAGGAGACTTAACCTCTTTCACTGCATACCCTATACTGACTATTAATTCTGGTGAAATATGTTCCGGAAGCTCTAATATCTTCTTAACTGCCATAACGTTAAATGACCTTACCGCACAAGTTCCCATCCTTTCTTTAGTTGCTTGTAGCATTAAGTTCTCCGCTGCCATAGCAATATCCATTAAGTACAATACCTCTTTACCTATCTTTCCGCCTTTTTCAAATGCCATCCTTTTATCACTACAGAATACGACAATACTCGGAGGTCGGCCCAACAGTCCAGGGCTAAATGAATCTATTTGTTCCAATATATCCTTATTATTAACGATGATAAAATACCACGGCTGAATATTACTCCCGCTGGGAGCCCATCTCGCTGCTTCTACTAGTTTTAGAAGCACTTCTTTGGGTACTTCTTCCTGTTTGAAATTTCTTATACTTCTCCTCTTAAGAATAACATTGATTATACCGCTCAACACTTTTCACCTTTTCCTCCAATTGATTAAGATAATAATTTTACATTCGTGATGTTAAATTTCCAATCAAAATCTCTGGCAAGACTATTTTACCCCTTCGCCTCAGATATAAATATTATTTTACTTTTTATAAAAGTATTTCAAATAATCTTTATTCTCTAAAAAGATGGCACCTAACAATATGCCCCTTTGTTACTTCTACAAAAGATGGGTCTTCGCGCAAACAAATTTCCATTCTCTTAGAACATCGTTCATAAAATGGACAACCTTTTGGAATATTTAGCGAGCTAGGAATCTCCCCAATCGATGTTACATCTTTAGGTTTAAGCTTTTCTTCTTCATCAGTAATTACCATAACTGAAGAAATAAGCATTCTAGTATAAGGGTGAAGTGGATTATCAAAAAAATCAGAACTCTTTGCTGCCTCTAATATTGTTCCCAGGTACATTATAATAATTCGAGAGGCAACATTCCTCATCAAACTCAAATCATGAGTAATAAAAATATAAGTTAAATTTAATTCCTTCTGAAGATTAATTATCTTATTAATCACTTTTGCCTGAACTGAAACATCAAGGGCAGAAGTTGGTTCATCTAATAAAATAAGAGAAGGTTCTAATAGTAATGATCTAGCAATTGCAACCATCTGTTTTTCTCCGCCTCCCATTTCCCAAGGATATTTATATATATAATCCACAGATAGTTCAACTGTTTTAAGCCATTCTATAATTTTATCTTCTCTATCGTTACTGTCTTTGCCAATTTTATGAAACTTTAGAGGATTCTCTAAAATATTTTTAACTGTAAATGCAGGATTTAAAGAAGAACCAGGATCTTGAAAGACAATTTGTATATCCCTTTTAAGTTCAATAGGGCGCTTTTTAAAACTTTTAGTAAGATCATGTTTTCCTTTATATATAATTTTCCCTTCTGTAGCATTGTATATTCCAGCTAACACATAAGCTACTGTACTTTTCCCTGAACCAGATTCACCGACAATACCAAGTGTCTCTCCCTTTTTTACAGAAAAACTAATTCCATTTACTGCTTTTACTGTTCCCTGAGGAATGATAAAATGTTTTTTAAGAGAATCAACAGTTAATATATCATCGGTTTTCATTTATGGTTACTCCTCCCTTATCTTTATTAAATAGAAAACATGCTACCCTGTGACTATTATTAATATTAATCATAGGTGGCACTTTTTCCGCACATATTGGCATTCTATCTTTACATCTTGGATAAAAACGACAGCCTTTTGGGGGGTCTAAATAACTTGGTATATTACCAAAAATACCCTGTCCAATACCACCTGTTAATTTTGGAGTTGCCAATAACAATCCCTCAGTATAGGGATGTAAAGGCTTATTAAACAATTCCCTTGTCTCAGCTTCCTCTATTATAGAACCTGCATACATTATATAAACTCTATCTGACATATGTTTAATATCTCCCAAATCATGACTGATCAAAATTATAGAAGCGTTTCCTTTTTCAATTATACTTTTTATGAGTTTAAAAATTTGATCTTTAATGGTAACATCAAGAGAGGTTCCAGGTTCATCAAAAATTAGTAATTCTTTTGAGCTTATTAAAGCCATAGCAATGCAAACTCTTTGGCGCATTCCCCCAGATAGTTGTACAGGAAAGCTTTGGTATATTCTTTCTGGATCGGGCAAATAAACACTCTTAAAGATTTTTACTACCTGTTTTTTTATACTTTCCTTTTTTAATTTCTTTTCCCCTTGATTTTTTATTTTTAGTTGTTTCACACCCTTAACAATATCACTGAGTTGTGTGCCTACAGTAAAAACTGGATTAAGACTAGCAGTGGGATCTTCGAACACCATTGAAATATTTTCTCTTCTAAGGTCTTGCACTTCCGAATTATTCATCTTTAAAATATCTTTACCTTGAAAAAATATTTTGCTTTCGGGCGCTACTAAAGCATTATTGGCAAGTGTCCTCATTATGGATCTCATGGCAGTCGTCTTTCCACAACCTGTTTCTCCTACTATACCTATTTTCTCACTATAACCCACTTTAATATTTAGTCCTGTTAATACTTTAGCTATGCCGTTATAAACTTTGTACCCTAAATTTAAATCTTTTACCTCAAGTAATAATTCAGACATTACTTCTACCCTCTCCCTTTCTCATATATAGATACAATTCCGTCACCAATAAAATTGAAACACATTATAAGCAACACGATTGCAAGAGAAGGAGCCATCGATATCCACCATTGTTCAGGTAATAATTTACAACCACTAGAGACCATACCCCCTAATTCTGCAGTGGGAGGTTGAGCACCTAATCCTACAAAACTTATACTTGCTCCAGTTAAAATTATTAAACCTGCATCTAAACTTGCTTTAGTTAAGATAGGAGATAAGCAATTAGGTAATATTTCTTTAAATAAAATATGACTATAACTCGCGCCACTTACCTCTGCTGACCAAACATAAGTTTCTCCTTTTAGTGAAGTTGTAACATTGTAAATTATCCTACAATACCATGACCACCAAGCTACACTAATTGCAAGCATAGCATTTTGCAAATTAGGAGTTAAAAGAGAACAAATGACTAGAGCTAAAAGTAGGGGTGGAATAGACACAAATACATCTGTAATACGCATAATTATTGTTTCAATGTAAGTATCACGAAAATATCCAGCTAACAATCCCAAAGTAACACCTATAGGAACTACAATTGACAAGACGATGACCACCAATAACAAAGATGCCCTATAACCAAAAATTACTCTCGATAAAATATCCCTACCCATTTCATCTGTTCCAAATATATGTGTTAAACTTGGAGGTCGATTTGCCTCCCCAAAATTAATATATAAACCGGCAGATTCAGGACTTGGAGCTACGTAATTTGCAAATATTGCCATAAATACAATAAGAAAAACGCCTACAAGCCCTATAACTGAAATTTTATTTCTAGAAAAACTATGCCACATCCTTTTTATATTCTCTCGTCTTCTGGTTTTTTTTCTTGCTTCTGGTATATCTATTTTTTTATTTTTTCTTAGCATATTAACTACACTCCCTCACGGATATTAATTCTAGGATCAAGCCAGCTGGTAATAAGATCTACAACTATACTGGATATTATAAAAAGTAATCCTACTACAAGAACAACAGCAATTATACTATTTAAATCTTTATTTAATATCCCCTCCATACCGTAGCGAGATAGACCGGGCCAATTTAAAAGACCCTCAATTATAAAAGCATGGGGGAAAAGTTGAACTGAGACTAAACCAAATAAACTGATTGCTGGAATAATAGATGGTTTTAGTAAATACTTTGACATAATTACTTTCTGAGAAATACCATATGACTTAGCAGCTGTAATGTAATCTTTTTCTAAATTTTCGATTATACCTGCACGAGTAATCCTAGCCATTTCAGCTATTGGTTTCAGTGATAAACTTACCACTGGTATAATAAAATGTTTTATGGCATCAAAAAATGCCGAAAATTCTCCAGCAATTAAAGAATCAATCGTGACGAAATGAGTTATTACAGGTGGACTAACAAAGCCTTCACTAACTCTACCCATTGTTGGTAATATTTTAAAGAAACTACCAAAAACTACCATAAGTACAATCGCAAATATAAAGGGAGGAGCTGAAATTCCTAAATAAGCTAGCATCCGTAATAAGGTATCCTTCCAAGTATTACTATAAAATCCAGCAATAGCACCAAACAATAGACCAAAAAAAAGTATTAAAATATCTGTATACAGAACAAGCTCTAAAGTAGCAGGAAAAAATATTTTAATATCTTCCATAACAGGACGCCTGGTGACCCAAGAAAACCCTAAATCACCCTTTAGAATACCCTTAAACCAATAATAGTATTGCACATATATAGGTTTATCCAAGTGATTTTCTTCTATTGCTCGTTGTACAACCCATTCAGGAGCCCTTGCTCCTAAGGCCATTCTTACTGGATCGCCTGGCATTATTCGAGCTAAAGTAAATATAAGCATTGACAATCCGAGCAAAACTATCAAGAGATATACAAAACGTTTTAATATTACTTTTATTGTTCTATTCATAGCTATTAGTAAGTAAACGATTTATATGAATTGAATATAAAATTAAAATATAAATCGTTTACTTACTAAACCTCACTCCTTTTCTAGATTTTTTCTCTATTTATTTACTTAAGTAATTCTTGTCTCTTTTCTGGATATACTCTAAAATCAGGTAAATAAAATTCGTAGCCCATTAAAGACATAGACTCTCCGCCAGGCCAATCTACATAAGCTGATTGATAAGGTATATTCAGTGCCATATCAAATAAACATAGAGATGGACATAATTCTTCGTGTACATAATGAATTATGTCGCTATATTTAGCAAATCTTTCCTCTTGGTCGATAGTTGCAATTGCATCATTAATTCTTGCATCCAGTTCTGGATCGAGTATCCATTCATTTTGTGTCCAAGAAGGTGCTGCCGCAGATGTATATCTATTGGCTAAGAGTGATCCGGCTTCTAAAAAATCACCATTAACAGTAATCGTCATAATATTAGGGCTTGTTTCTAATGAACCAGAATCTTCAACCATCTTAGTCCATGGAGTTTTAACTGAATTTATCTTTATTCCAAGCTTATCCATATTAGACATCATTAAAAGTACTATCTTTTCTTCATCGGGTACTCTATCTAACCAATAAACATCGACAGGATATTTATCCAGTTCGTTATAATATTTAGACTTTGATAATTCTTCTTTGGCTTTATCTAAGTCCATATTGTATTGTAAAACTGTTGGATCATAACCCGGAACACCTTTAGGAATTGGACCTCTTGATCGACTAACACCTACCCATATTTGATCTACTATCGTTTGATAGTCAAGAGCCCAAGCCATAGCTTTCCTAAAATGAACATCATCAGTTGGTGGCTTCCTAGTATTTAGCATTAAATACATTTCACCATTTTGTGCACACCTTTTAATATCCACTCCTTCAATTTTATCCATTGAATCAAGTGCTTCCCTTGAATTATGATGATAGGCTATCTCAAGTTCTCTTCTTGAAAGCATTGCTTTAATCGTTGAACTTTCAGTCATATTATAAACTATCAGCTGATCAGGAACAAAAGGATCAAGGGCTTGCCAATAATTCGAAAAAAGATCTAAAGTCGCGGCTTCCTGAGGCAAATATTCCGTCACTAAATAGGGGCCAGAACCAGCATCATGGCTATTAAGCCATTCTTTACCATAGTCCCCCATATCTCCATATGGACCAGGTTTTACAATATTCTCCAAAACCAAATCTTTATTTACAATATATAGTCTTGATAACATACCTAAAAATGGTCCAATTCCCACCTTTAAATGAAACCTTACAGTATACTTATCAACTACTTCAACACTGTCAACTTTGTCTACAAACAAAAAAGCAAAGCCTTCTCCAATAGTATTTAGTCTATCTAAACTAAATTTAACGTCCTCTGCAGTTAATTCAGTACCATCATGGAATTCAATCCCTTCATTTAGATAAAATGTCCATTGATCCCCTTCATCTGTTACCTCCCAACTTTTTGCAACAGTTGGTACAGGGAGTCCTGTATCTTTGTCGGTAAAAACAAGGGCATCATAGAGATTCACTAATAATTTGCATGATGTTAAATCAGAACCTACTGCCGGATCTATAAATGCAGGCCAACCCGATGCTATTCTAATCGGCCTATCGGCTGCTCCTACGACACTTAAACAAATTAATACCATTCCTATTATAGTGCAAATAAACAATAAGTTTTCTATTTTCTTTTTCATTTTTTTAACTCCTTTTATTTTTTTTACGAATTAACACTAAACTTCCACGTCTTTACAGACGTGGGAAATACTTTAATAGACCCTCATCTGGCTAGGTTTATACGGTAATTTACTCCCATCCACAGATTAACAAATAATGAATTACCGATAAATTAATTTATTTTTAATTTTTACATATTTATCACTTCCCTTAAAATCTTGGTATTCTCTCTTCGGGTTAATAAAATTATTATTTAGATTTTATTCTATCTATAAATTATTTATTTTCTCGTAGTACTAACTACCAAATGGAGCAAGAAGTTCTTCTTCAAGCTTTTTAAGTTCTGGAATTATTTGTCTTCCTTTATCCTGAACTTGCTTTCCGTCCAACCAGACAGAAGTATTCAAACATATCCCATCAGCATGCCCAGGTCCTTTTATCCCATTAGGCTTAATTAAATGCGGACCTATGGCGCCAATTCCCCAATTAGTACATCCCCAAATTCTTTCACCTTCGACTATATCCTCATTAAGCACTGCGCCAGGATTACAACCATATGTTGCATGCGCTATGCTAAACATCTGAGGGTCATTAAAGCTTTTTAACCAGTTATCAAATTGGACAGCCTGTGTTCCACCTTCGATTTTAGTAATTCTCCCTGACTTAATTGTTAAATGTACCGGCTGCTCAAGCAACCCACATGGAGGTTGAAGCAATCCATCAAATACAATTGTTCCATTTATTGATTCAATATTAGGTGTCCATCCAATTTGACCTAGTGGAAAATAACATCCAGGAAAACTAGCATCTCCATCTTGCTTCCCTATTGGATAATTTGGATCTGGCTTCCCGTCTTCAGTTTTAACATTATCAAACTCTACATCCCCTCCAGCAGGTGTAGTCTGGCGAATATGCTTAGCATTTTCGGTCATTTCCAGGATCTTTTCTATAAATTCTTTCGCTTTTGGAATATTAACCCTCCCAAAAATTCTAACCATTGTAGCAGCATTCACTGTAGAACATACCATATGTCGAAGTTTTTTGTTTTCTTTTATGGCAGTCGTAAGTGTCTCGCTATAAGTCAGCGATCGATAGTTAAAGTTTACCGAAGCATCCGCTTCTTTCAAGGCTGCGGTAATCGCCTTTGATGGCAAAAAAGGATCTGCAGCTTGATGCGAACCTAATGGTGTTGCTAACCATATCACCATGGGCTTTGCACCAACAGCAAACGCTGCGCCAGCAGTAGCATCTACAGCATGTGGATCACTTTCAGTATCTGCCAAAACAACAAAAGTTTCTCCTGGCTTTAATTTTAACATATCACGTACTAATATCATGCTTGCTTTACTTAATTCATACTGATAACGATACATATTGTTTATCTCCTTATTAAAATATTTATTAAAATACATCTATTACTATTGCCCTAAAAAAAACAGGATACTATAAACTTACCCATGATGGATGAATGAATAATTGGAAATATAGTACAATATGCTTACGGAAATTAGACTATCGGAACATAATGTACACCATATCCAATATCAGATTGTATGGATAAAAATAGAATCACCCTATTCTAAATTTTGGCCTGCGGGGATACCTAAGAAAACTTTTTCTTATGAACTAATATTTTATATTTTACATATTATTTACCTCCACATAAAATATATGATTCCTATTAATGTAGAGACCGAATATATTTAAGCAACTATTAATACTGTAAAGGAAAATTATTCCTAATATTATGATTCTAAACTAAGAGTAGACTGTTTGGTCTTATCCCTTGCCGAAAAGCTCTATTTATTTATCATAGTTCGATTTCTAAAGTTCACGATGTCTGTGTATTTGATGACTAGTACATAATTTATTTTTATATATTTTTATAAAATTATTTTCTTAAATGCTTTAATATAATTTACTTAAAAATTGTTTGTTTTTCAATTTTGGTTTGAAGAGCAGTTAAGGCCTTTTTTAATAAGTCTTTCCTAAGTTCCTTTTCCTTATTTAAAGGCAATTCTGGATTCCCCATAGGATAAGGGATAGCGATAGTAGGTACAATTCGATTTGCTCCGACTGTTAGAGAAATGGGAACAATGCTACACATATGTACTGTGGGAATACCTACTCTCTCAATTTCTTTTGTCATCGTTGCACCGCAACGAGTATCTGTTCCTCAAGTAGAGGTAAGAATTACTCCATTTACTCCTGCTTTTTTCAGCTCCTCCCCAATACTCTTCCCAAAACGTTCTGCAGAAGCAACCGCAGTAGTATTTCCAACAGTTACATAATAATAATCAAATAATTTTCCAATAATTCCTTCTTTCTCTAATTCTCGAGCTGCATCAAGTGGTAATATTCTGTCAGGATCATCATTTGCATATACGGGGTCATACCCGCCATGAGCCGTTTCATATTCTCCGCTTTTGAGATCTGTAACCTTCGCAATATTATATTTAAGATATTTAGAAGCATTGTGAGCTTCCAATCTATCAGGATTTCCTTTGGGCACAATACCACCAGTGGTTACCAAAGCTATCACTGCTTTACTTAAATCCTTTATTGCGGGGGCAGGAGAGACCCTATCAAATTTGGGCATGGGAAGTTCGGTTTTAAATTCTTCACCCTTAATTTTATGAACTAACATCTCTACTGCTCGAGCTGCTCCTCTCTTATTTGCCCATACATTAACCCTAAAGCCTTGAGGAATATATCCTTCTTCCTCTGGAAAACCTATTTCCCCACTTTGACACAATTTAAGGCAAAAAGAGCTTAGTATAGGTGCAACCTCTTTAAAACCTTTAGCAGAAGTGGTTGTGGGTAAGATGTAAGTATATTTACGATAAGATTCCACTCCGGGATTTTCAGGATGCATTGCAGTAAGTGTAGGAATATTTAATTTTTGTTTCACGGCTTTACAAATTGCCCCACAGGCCATACCATATCGGCCAGCACTAAAAGCAGGACCAGCAATTAAGGCATCAGGTTTATACGGAGTAATTAAAGAAATGAGTTTTTTGCTAGCTTCTTCGATATTCTCCGCAAAATAACTATCTCCACATATTGCAGTAGCTATAATTTCTGCTTCACCATTGAATAGCTTTTGTAATAATAATCCTGGACCAACAGGACCTTTTTTCATTAAAGGTAGAATGTTAGCTTTTTCTTCCCCTCCAATTTGGGCAAAAAATTGATTTATATAATGCACTACCCTTATCTTCTTTTTTGACATTTCTTTTTCTCTCCCTACTTTATATATTAATTTATTTAAAATATCCTCATTTCGGTATATAAAAATTCTAACGAAGACGGGTCGTTAAATTACTGTAACCCAATTCACAGGTTGAACCCATTATTCCTGCAATCTCCATCTCAATACTACCATCAGATTTTAAACTTCCATTGTGTCCACCCGTAATAATATCTATAGTATCTAACTCTCCTATTGTCTCATCCATAGGTGGTAAAGTGACTAATTGATTAGCATTACCATTTGTAACAACAGCATCAGCCTCAACAGTTACATCTGCTAAACCCTGAGAAGCCCCATCTCTTCCGGCATATTCATCAGTAACTAATACCGTTTTTATCCCTTCTTTTTCTAGCTTCTTACAAAGTGCCATCAAAATAGTTTCAGGATTGCCTCCCCCATCTTCAGTAATAATCGCTCCTTGTGCATCCATTAATTTCACTAGATTAACAGCATAAGAACTGGCCAATTCTATAGAAGACCAATCAGTCCTTTCGTTTATTAAAACTACTCCTACAAAATATAAATCTTTCTTATGTCGTTTATATAATTCTTCTACTATTGGATTGTTAAGTTGATGATAAGTAGTATGTTTATGACAAGGAGCAGCACAATTTCCACTTACTATAGCTCCGTCCATCAGTTCTGTGGGAGAGATAATTGTAGGTAATATTCCTTTGGCATCAATTCCATAGACATAAGTATCATGAAGCAACCCCTGACTTAGCAACATATGTACAAATACTACCCTAGGGATAAGAGAATATGATGAATTGTTCTTGGGGAAAGGTAAATATTCATAAAACTCATTCTCATCGGGCTCTATATCTTTACCGAGTTGACCCAAATAATTGGCTGCTTTCAATCCTGCTAACCGAACAGTTCTTTCATGGGTATGTTTATCCATTCCATTTACGGGAGTGCAAACTATTACCACGTTGTTTGTTTTTGAAAAGGGAGAATAACAAGCACCAGGACCATTCATATATATTAATCCTTCTTGAAAATTCACAATTCTCCCTGAAGTTACTACCGCTACTCCTTCTAGAACGTGGGTTATACCATTCCCTATCCCTACTGTCTCTGACTTCTCAAAAAACCCTGGAAATATTTTTCCGCTTCCGCTTACTTTAACTCGCGGCTCAATAACATCTTTAATTGGAATAATTCTCTTACTTTCTCCTGGCCGAGCTATCTTCACGTCAACATCCTTTAAATTTTTATCTTCTAAGAGTAAACTTCTTAATTCTTCAAGATTAATAATTAATGTTCTATTTAAAATTTCAGATTTTTCCCCAAACTTTGCATTTTTAATTTTTATTTTTCCTAATTTTAAACCTATTTCTTCTGAAGTCTTCTTCTCAAATTTTACTTCTTTAACTTCATTCTCTTTAAATGTTATAGACATCTTTTTTCTCCTTTTGGTTAATTTTAATCAAAAATACAATTAACTTCCATTTTAAAAATATAACAAAATTAATAAATACGAAAAACAAATAAAAAATAATAAATATTTAGCTAACATTTATCTCTCTTGTATATCTTCTCTTTTTCTCAATTCTTATGATTATACTTCTATGAATTTTTATAATAGCTCCCATCACGTCCACGAATAACCAATTCTTTAGCTATCTCAATATGATTTCTAACAATCTTTTTTGCTGATACAACATCTCTTTTCTTTAAGGCTTCCAATATCTCTCCGTGTTCATCAACACTTCTTTTCTCATAAGCAACATTTCTTAGGTTAAAAATCCTATAATGTAAAATATTGTCATAAAGAGAGGATAATATGGCAGATAGTTTTTTATTTCCTGAAATTTTATATAGCTGCATATTAAATCTTTTATTTACATTTAAAATTTTTTCTAATTTAATGTCTTTATTGTTATGTAAATAAGAGATTCCTTCTTTTATTATCTTTTCTAATTTTTCTAATTCGTCGTCTGTAATGTTTTTACAAACCAGCTCTATTAGATAGGATTCCAAGACACTACGTATATCATAAATTTCTATTGCCTGCCCAAGAGATGTCTTTTTGACTATTTTCCTACCATTAGATAAACTCTCTATCCACCCTTCCTGTTCTAATCTTTTAAAAGCTTCTCTTAACGGAGTACGGCTAACTCCCATTTTTTTTGCTATAAAACTTCCATTTATAGTTTGCCCAGCTTCGAATTTACCAAAGATAATGGCTTGGCTTAGAATACCATAAATATCTTCACTTATATTCTTTTGTTTCTCTAACTTGAAATCTATATTGTATTCATTCAATATTATTGCTCTTCCTTTTCCAATCATGTATAATGTATCCGGTATCCCGAATCCATAATTACATATAATTTACTATATTATATTTATAAAATCCTCTTTTTTTATAAATATTTCCTAAAATAGTGGTTACGCACCTGTTGACTTTTAAACAACATTATAACTAAAATAGAAAAGGGCTAAAAGTGCAAACTCCATGGGCATGCCCGTGGTATTCTGCCCTTCGGATTAATAAAAAATGAATAAGCGACAAAAATTTAAAAAATATCCTAGACCTACTACTTTTTCCCAAAGAGCACTAATGATTGAGACCTACCTAAAAACTTATGACATTAAACAGGTCTGTAAAAAGACAAAAGTATCTAAAAATACCTTCCAAATATGGTATTCTCGTTACTTAAATCAAGGTATAGGAGGAATTATAAGACCTAAAAAACCTATTAGGAAGAATCTGGGTAGAGTCCCAGAAGAATATTCACAAAGAGCAATTGAACTAAAGAAGAAAAACCCTAAATGGGGACGTAGGACTATAGCAGCAGTTATTAGAGATGAATATAATAGCAAAAAAATAATCAGCCCAAGCGGAGTACAGAAGGTTTTAGAGAGAGCAGGTTTGTGGAACAAAAAAAATAAACCAAAAATAACTCATTAGTAATATATCTCTCTTTTTTGCTTATATCAAAATTATTTAGGTGTATTATATGTATTAAAAGATATTAATATATATTTTATGGTTACTACCCAAAAAGTACCCAAACTTTACAAATAACATCAATCGACCTATTTAAATTATTTACCCTATGCACCTTGAAAATTTAAGTAGCAAAAATGAATAAAATAATTTGGAGTACTTTTTTGATGAGGCAATTCGTTCATTTGATTCTTTAAAAGTTCTCATCTATAATTTAGGAAATTTCTTATTTGAATATAACCACTTAAGAAGACACGGGGGATTGGAGTATATAACTCCCTATGGAAAGCTAGAAAAAGTTACTGAATTATTGAGCTAGTACAACTCTCCCTTATATATTAAAAGTATATTCCATGGTTCTTCCTAAACGACATTATGGAGCTGCAATGGGAATCATAAATGTGTTTCCCCTTCTTGGATGTGCCCTATATCAATCTATTACCGGATTACTATTTGATTTATTCGGTGGAGGAGCCAATGTCTTACATAGATCTTTAGGGTCTTATCAATTATATTTTTTATTTCTAACATTGAGTATAATAACTGCAATATTAGTTACTCTAAAAATAATTAAGACATTAAGTAAAGAATCCACCCGCTAAGCAGGTGGCTTTAAAGAAGCCTCTAAAAGAGGCTTAAATTCTTATTAGCCAGTTTTCTCTATTCTCTTTTTCTCTTGATGACTTATATATCTTTTGAACTATTCTTTCAAATCGATATTGCTTACATAATATTCTTAATTTAAAAAATATTTAGCTAGTACATATTCTCTTTACGGTAAAACCATTTAACCATTACCACCTTCAAAGAAGGTTGTTTTTTAAGGTGAAATAAAGATTACAAGGGGAAGATATAAATTTTATCCAAAAATACTTAAAGAACTAATTAAATAAGAAAATTTAATACATGTATATGGATGTTAATTATTGGTAAACATCTAAGAAAACTCTAAGAGAAGGGTTAAGGAATAAAAATGACAAATTTAAAAGAAAAAGATTGTAACAAAAGTGGTAAGGGTAACGATTTTTACAAATGGATTGCCTATATTTCAGGAACAATAGCATATGTGTTCGTTAATTTTCATAGAGTCAATACTGCTGTATTAGCTCCCTATTTTATAGAAACATTTAAAGTTTCAAGTACCAACTTAGGTTTCATGTCGAGTATTTATTTTTATAGTTATGCAGCATTTCAGCCGGTAGTAGGGATTTTAACAGATCGATGGAAACCAAGAAAGATACTTACAGTATCTGTTATTATGATGACCTTTGGTGCACTGATTTATGCTTATTCTCCAACTTTTAAGATTATTTTTTTTGGGAGACTTTTGGTTGGAATTGGATCAGCAGGAATTTTTGTCCCAGTTTCCTGGATAATAACCAAATATTTTACTTATAATAGAGGTTTTTTATATGCAATTCTCATGTTTAGTGGGAACATTGGCTCTATCTTAGCTGCCTCTCCTTTTGCAAAATTAATTACTCATTTCGGGTGGAGAAACGCTTTAACCAATATTACTTATACTTCTTTTGCCTTAGCAATTTTAATATGGCTTGTGGTAAGAGATAATAATTCCAATAAAGTAGAAAAAATACATTTAGATAATAAAGATATAGAAAATATAATAAAAATAGATAAAGAAAAAGCAAGTTGGTTTGCTATTTTTAAAGAAGTATTTAGCATGCCTATTATTAAATATTGTTTCTTTAGTGCCATACTTTATTCTACCACGATGACCTTCCAGGGCTTATGGGCAGTTCCTTTTTTTATGGATATATACAAAATGGATAAATCCGCTGCTTCTGGTTTAGTAACCATGATACCCTTTGGTTTAGTTGCAGGAGTTTTATTGTTAAGCAAATTATTAGATACAAAATATGGGAAGTATATATTTTTTTTCGTTAATGTTATATCTTTAATAGTGTACTTGATTTTTACAATTTCAACTATTGATTTACCTAATACCTTCGTTATGACTTTGCTATTTCTAATAGGATTTTCAAATAGTGCGGTTCCTTTTTTATTAAAGACATATTCTGTGGTTCTTCCCAAGAGACATTATGGTATTGCAATGGGAATAGTAAATATATTCCCTTTTATTTTATCCGCCCTATATCAATCTATTACCGGATTACTATTTGATTTATTCGGTGGAGGAGCCAATGTCTTACATAGATCTTTAGTGTCTTATAAATTATATTTCCTATTTTTAACTCTCAGCATAGTAATAACTACTTTAGCGAGTCTCAAAATAATTAAGACATTAAATAAAGATTACAAGGGGAAGATATAAATTTTATCCAAAAATACTTAAAGAACTAATTAAATAAGAAAATTTAATACATGTATATGGATGTTAATTATTGGTAAACATCTAAGAAAACTCTAAGAGAAGGGTTAAGGAATAAAAATGACAAATTTAAAAGAAAAAGATTGTAACAAAAGTGGTAAGGGTAACGATTTTTACAAATGGATTGCCTATATTTCAGGAACAATAGCATATGTGTTCGTTAATTTTCATAGAGTCAATACTGCTGTATTAGCTCCCTATTTTATAGAAACATTTAAAGTTTCAAGTACCAACTTAGGTTTCATGTCGAGTATTTATTTTTATAGTTATGCAGCATTTCAGCCGGTAGTAGGGATTTTAACAGATCGATGGAAACCAAGAAAGATACTTACAGTATCTGTTATTATGATGACCTTTGGTGCACTGATTTATGCTTATTCTCCAACTTTTAAGATTATTTTTTTTGGGAGACTTTTGGTTGGAATTGGATCAGCAGGAATTTTTGTCCCAGTTTCCTGGATAATAAATAAATATTTTTTTTAACTACCCCACTAAAGTTTACACTAACAGAATTAAGGATTAGAAAAAAGATAGAGGATATCTCCCGGGAACATCCCTATTACGGTTACAGAAGAATAACCGCTCAATTAAGAAGGAATAAGGTAATAGTAAATCATAAGAAGGTATTAAAGATGATGAAGGAATTAGGTATACAAGGCAGAATAAAACACCAATATATCACCACTACCAATAGCAAACATCATAATAAAATATACTCCAATTTGATCAAAGATAAAGAAATTACCGGTATTGATCAAGTCTGGTGTGTGGATATCACCTATATCAGGATACTTAACGGTTTTGTTTATCTCGCCGCCATCATAGATATTTATTCACGAAAAATAGTCGGTTATGCTATCGGTAAAACTTTATCTCCTAAACTTGCTATTGCTACACTTTCTAGGCTATAGCTACCAGAAATACTGAGAGCCTAATCCATCATTCAGATCAGGGTATCCGGTATACCTGTAAAGATTATATAAAACTACTTAAAGATAATGGTATCAGAATAAGTATGTCCGGAAAGGGTAATCCTTATGATAATGCCTTTGCCGAATCATTCTTTAAAACCCTAAAACAAGAGGAGATATATTTATGGGAATATGAAACCTTTTCTGATGTAATAGAAAGGATTCCCTATTTTATTTTAGATGTGTATAATAGGAAGAGGTTGCATTCCTCTTTGGGCTATCGGCCTCCAGAGGAATATGAGAGGCTACTGGCAGAGAATAGCTCTCGGGAATGCATGGTGTGTTAAGACCATACAGATATCCTAGGTACCTTGGTCAGATCGATATGGGCTAATTCTCCCGGAGTTACCTTCTCGTAGCGTTTAATAATCTTCTTCTGGGCTGGGTTCAAAGGATAGCGTTTTTTGAACCGATCCATGGTCGCCGGAGAAAGAGTCTTATCCAGGTAATAGGGTTTAAACAACAAGATAAGCTCCTAACGATTAGAGCTGAACTGACGGTAAGCTTTTAGTATATTGCGCTCTATCTCTTTAGGGACTCTCTACTGTTAGGTTATCTATACCAGGAACTCCTTTATTTTTTTCTACCTTTCTTAATGCTTTTAGCATATTTTGTCTAGATAGTACCTCCTCCATTAAATCGTTATCCTGTTATCCGTGGGATTTTCCTTTGGTTTGTACCGGATACATACTCGGCTCTCCCTGAGTAGTCGGCAGTTGCACCACTTTCTTTTCAGGGCAAACTCTTTGCAGAGTTTTCTGCCTTCTTAATATGTTTCTCAAACTTACCATGTTAATCCCTTACTTCATGTTCAGCCCTTCACTGGTGTTAACCAGCTAATATGGCTTCTGCTGACTTCTGATCATTTAAGGTCAGACCTCCCTGGGTAAGAATAATAGCCTTCACCCCATCTACCTGCTACATCTACCACACCATCTTTTGGTAGTATTGGATTTCGTTTTGACTAGCAAACTCATCCGGATTGCATGGCCTTATATGCAGTTTGTGTTCCCTAGACCGGGGTTTTGCCCCCGACTTCCTTCAGATTCCACCTCGCGATGGACACCCTTGTCTTAAGCTAATGGTTGCTACTGCCGACTCCACAGCAGATTTTCACTGCCAAGCTATTACCCATGCCCCCATGCCCGGGCGAACTAGATACCCACGGGCAAGCCCGTGGTATTCTGCCCTTCGAGTTAATAAACCTACATGCCACTTAATTGTTGATGGAGGTTCGGAATATGAGATACATTTTTCTGCCTCCAGTGCAAGGATTTAGATAATATAGTATCATTTCCCTCGCACTATTATACCATAGTGTCAAAAATCCAGTGTTTATGGCGGTTTTTGCGTTATTCACCAAGCCATATTTAATTATAAAATAATTTCTAGTACCTCTGATAAATCTCTTATTTTTTTCGTTCCAACCTTTTTTTCGTAACGACCAATAGCTATTATTGCTGCTATAGACCAAGGTAATGTTATATTTAATAGCTGCTCCAATTCATGTCTAGCGATGTTTGGAGCCACCATCCAGCAACTCCCATAATTTAAGTTATAAGCAGCTAATAAAATAGTCTGTATTAATCCACCTATTGTTTGTAAATCTGGCCTCATACGAAGATAATCTATCTCAGCTTCCGAATAACCGCAGATTTTTAATATTTCATCTATCTTTGATCTGTAAGATCTGCTTGATATCACTAATACTAAAGGTGCATCTGCAAAAAGAGTCATATTGCGTTTTTGACTAAAAACTTCTGCATTTTCTTCACCTGCATGCTTTGCAAGAAAAAGCGTTTTGCTTTGAATAATATCTCTCATCTTTTTTTTTAGATCGGGATTTAAAATCGCTTTAACACGCCAGTCTTGCTTATTACCTGCACTTGGAGCAAGCATTCCTATCTGAATGATTTGTTTAATGTCTTCCTCATGTACAGGGTCATTTAAAAAGTGTCTAATACTACGTCTTCCTTTTACAGCATCAATGAAATCCATTTATATCCTCCAATTTTTTTATTCTGTTTTTAAGAGATTCAGTAAACTCCGGAATCCGTGTTCGGTTCGCTCCGAATTATGCAAATACCAATTACGAAATATAGATGAATACAACCTTTTCGGAGCGGTTCATAAGACCGTTTCGAAAAGAAACAAATACAAATAAAAAGCGAACGAGGAGCTCAGATTCGAAAATGTGACCCCGTCATTAAAAAGCTAGCAGCAAGGCATACTTATATTTATCAACCTCTCCGATGTTGCTTCCAAAAATGTAGAGAACTCTTAAATTTCAATTAGATATTTAATTAACTACTTTTTAATTCTCTTAAACCAGAAATATTTCTGTTTTTCCACAACTTCATTATTGAAAGAATAACTAAACAACCCACCCGCTAAGCAGGTGGCTTTAAGAAGCCTCTAAAAGAGGCTTAAATTCTTATTAGCCAGTTTTCTCTATTCTCTTTTTCTCTTGATGATTTATATATCTTTTGAACTATTCTTTCAAATCAATGTTGCTTACATAATATTCTTAATTTAAAAAATATTTAGCTAGTACATATTCTCATTACGGTAAAACCATTTAACCATTACCAACTTCAAAGAAGGTGATTTTTTAAGTGAAATAAATTATAAAAACTATTCATATTTTCCCAGAATAATAATACATTCCTTTTAAATTTAAGAGGTTTCTTACTAGCTTTATCTAAATATACAGGAGTCCTAATATTTAAAATATTCAAAAATTAAACCTCCTTAAAGCATTTAAATAAAAAAATATTCTTCGTAATTTACTAATGCTAAAAAATTATTTAAACTTATATAAATTATTTTTCCTAGTTACTTTTTACTCAGATAAGCGCATATTGCCTCTAAAACTGCTCCCCCTAACGAGCGGGCTTTATCTGAGACAGTAAAACAAAATTCTCTTATCCCTCTCGGGTCGATATCCCCAACTTTCATCCCTTTAGTCACCCAACTTTGCGGATAAATTAGTCCTCGCAGAACGCCAGATATTTCTGCTTTTAAAGGAACTCCCTCTACTTCTGCGATTATCTCTCCTGCCTTAACCAAATCTCCTATTTGATGCAAAGGCACAATTTTACCTTTAGTCGGAGCTCGCAATAATCTTCTCTTGGATTCTCCTCCCACTTCTCCAGGTACACAGGTATCCAGTGCGGCCTGCCCCTGATAGTAAACTCTCCCCAGGTTATGTCCTCTCTTGGTTTCTATTACTACATCGACATCCTCTCCTGCGGTAAATCCCGGACCTAATCCGATGACCAAAGGAGCTTGATCTTTCCTGGTTCCTAAATTACGTTTGGCCAAAATAGCATCTACTATAACGGTGGGAGAAAGTTTTTCAATACAACTTCCTTCCGGGTCTATTAAAACCGGAATTTTCCCTTTCTTGATAATGTCTTCCGCTTTTTCCCAGGAAGGAATCAAAACAGCTTCTATTTCTTCTACCATAACCTTGCCCTCATAAATTGCCCGGGCAAAAGAAACAGGAAGACGGATAACGGTAGGACGTTCTATTTCTAAAATCATTACAGGAAAACCAGCCCGAAAAAGTCTTACCGCCACACCGGTAGCCAGGTCTCCTCCTCCTCGGATAATTACTAATATATGGTTCATCTTATTTAAATCTTTCCTCTTTTATGAAGAGAGTTAAAGATACCTTTTATCTTCTCGTAATCTTCTTCCCGGTCAATATCTAACAATATGGATTCGTCTGATATTTTAACCTTTTTTATTCTCTCGGGATGAGTTTTAATTAAAACTCTGCCCCCTATGTCCCCAGTAAGACCAATTAATTCTTCTTTCCAATAACCATCAAAAAGTACAGGGTTTCCCTGTTTATCCTTATAAAAAGGAACTACTATCTCTCTTTTACCGGGAGTAAAAGCTTTAAGCATCTTATATAATAAAGAGGGGTTAATAAAGGGCTGATCACCCAAAATCACAAAAAATCCTTCTAACTCCTCAGAAGAAATCTGATGTAGTGCTTTTTTTATAGAACTGCTCATCCCGGATCTGTATTCAGAATTAAGCACAATTTCAGCTCCCCACTTCTTGCCTGTCTTAATCATTTCTTTATCCTCAGGGCGAACCACCAAAAAATATTTATCTAAGGGAGCTAACTTTACTGCTTGCAACACCCACTCTATCAACTGTTTATCACCCAGAGGAAGGATTAATTTTACTTTCCCCATCCTTTTACCTTCCCCTGCCGCTAAAATTATTCCGTAAATCATAATGTTTTCTCCTCTTTTATTACCTCAGCTACCACTTCGCTTTGACCTGCAGCTCCAATAATTATATCACTAATTCTCCGATGACAGATTTTTAAAACCTGAAAAGCCAATTCTTCTGCCATTTTTAGGTCTTTAGAGCCTTCTACTTTATTAATAAAAAGATGGCGGAGGCAATTTTGAGGTGCTCCTTTAAATAAACCTTCGGGATGGCAAATTAAAAGAGATAAAGCTTCTATCCCAATCTTTTCTCCCAATTTTAATCCGGTCAGTTGGGAGAAAATTTCAGAACGAAAAACATTTTCTTCCTGCAAAGAAAGACCCAGGGCATCAAAGCCAATCACTCCGATTAAATCTGTAGTTGATAAAGGAATTAACGGCTCATGAAAAGCCGGAGCTTTTACCGGCCTCCCCGCCGCGCCATCAGCTTCTACTAAAAAATAATCCGCCAATTTCTCTTTCCACCATTTGTCTAACCACTCAGGAGGCGGACCGGACGCTTTTTCTTCTCCTTTACCCTCTATTTTTTCTCCTATAACTGCTAATCTTCCGGTTTTACTTTTCACAGAAAAGTATTTTTTAATAAATTTCCGAATAGCCTCTTCGTCGTGGTCTTTAACTAACTTGCCCTTTCTTATAAAAGGAGATAACTGCCAGGTAAACATCTTGGTAGTGGTAGTTAGAATTATCCGTTTATTTTTAAGAAGCAGCTCTTCGGTTAATCGATTAAAAAGAGTGCTCTTCCCTCCTGCTCCTACCAGAGATATAAACGCCTTTTCTTTTAAACCTAAAGCATCACAAATTTGCATCTGTTTTTTCTCCACAAATATAAAATTATTAGATACACTTTATACCAAAACTTTACTCTATGTCAATCTAACAATGTGCGTTGTCCAGGACATACTATACAATTTTTAAATTATGTATATTCTCACCCCTAAAGTAAAGCCTGTCCCCATATTTTTTCTAAAACCCTTATAAATAAAGGTTCTTGTGTCATTGCAAAAAACGAAGTAAGCCTGCCCCCTGCTAAAACAGGGGAAGCAATATTGCCTCTGCAACGACAATTTCTCTATAAAATTAGGGAAAGACTTATTAATGTAAAACGGACCATCTGAATAAACATAATAATTATCTATCTTATATACCGGTATTATATGACCTATTGTTGCGAACGCAGTGAGCCGCTAATATGATCTTAGGTGAAGTTACCCACATTCTTATAATCACAAATCAATTTCGAAAAGTATACCACGCTCCATAAAACCACATTGTCCGTAGAATTCTTTCGCTTTTATATTTATCTTCTCAGTGCTAACCTCAACTTCACAGCATCCGAGTTGACGGCTCTTTTCAATAGCACTTGATAGCAACTGCCTACCAATGCCCTTACCACGATAACTTTTAGCGATGATAAGCTCCTCAACTAATCCAGAGAGGCTGCGATGCAAAATTGTCTTACGCGTTGTAAAGTTGACAAACCCGACTACGACTCCCCCTATCTCTGCCACCAGAATATAAGAGTTAGCCTCACTTAAAAGACTTCGACAGTTCTCAGCAATCAGTTTAATGTCAATACCTTCAGTATCGCCCATAGCTTCGATGAGTTCAAGCGTCAACTTCCCAATTATTAACAGGTCGGATTCCTTTGCTTCTCTGATTATAATGTCAGTCATATCAAACCTCCTTGGGAGTAATTTCGCCTACGGAGAGCAACCCCATTATTCTTCTGTATAATTTATTCCGTTATCCTCACACCATTCAATGGCAATTCGTTTAATCGCTTCATCTCGGAACTTATACCATTCCTCTTCTAAATTATACTTATAAATATTATTTTTGAACCTCTGGAAAGCACCGCTTCCTTTTATGGAGTAATATAGGATGTCGCGGATTTGATCATCAGTTATAGATAAGCAAAATTTTTCCATAATCCTATACTCATGTACTTGAAACTTTGAGGGTAAGCTAATATAATCATTACTTTGTAATATCTCTTTTGCCTTATTTATAAGTTCATGCTGCCATTCGGGAAACGAATCAATAGGTTTATCTTCCTCAGCAGCACTGGATTCTTCATCAGAAATTATCACAACTTCGCCAGTTTTAATATTTAAATACGACGAACTTTCATCAGTCTGCATTTCTATTCCATCTATTATATCCTCCAATTTGACAGGTTTATCCATAGATTTTCAACTCCTCTTTTAGTAGTAAATGGCTTTTGATTATGCAGCCATAGACTGCACTAATGGGGTTATATATCAACTAACGGTGCGCACTCACGATACCTGTGAGTTACAGGTCTTCGCTCATGTCCGGAACCCTCTTGGTGAGCTAATATGGAGACAGACTCAGTTAGCGAGCAAGTGCGAGACAAGCTTGTCCAGTCTCCTTGTGCGAGTGTAGTGTTAAATTACGTTTACTCTATCAATCCTTTAATCTTGCCATTATTAACGAGTCCCTATATTCACCATTCCCTAAGTATTTATCGTTCTTTAATTTGCCTTCTATTTCAAATCCAAACTTTTGATACAATTTTATAGCTTTTTCGTTTATATCATCTACTTCTAGTGTAATTTTTTTAAATTCATTTTTATCCGCCCAATCCAACATTACACTCAGCATTTTACTCCCTATTCCATAGTTCCAATAATCTTTTAATATTGCAATACCAAATTGTCCCTTATGTCGATATCTTTTAAGTGAATTCCCTGAAAAACCAATTGTCCCAACTATCTTTTCATTGACTTTGGCTGTTAAAAATATTGAATTATATGATTTTTCTTTATCTCTGATAAACTCCTTTTCTTCCTTAATACTTATATTAAACTCACCAGTTTCTCTCATTAAATAATTTGTTTCATTGTCTACTGCTTTTACAAAAATAATTATTTCTTTTGCTTCATCAATCCTTGCTGATTCAATGATTAATTTCCCGATATCTATATCATATACTTGCCTTTCTACTAACGCCATTAATAACCTCCTTGTGATATGCTTTGATATCAAAATAAATATCATTTAATTTGTTTGTATCCGTAAATCAATGGGATCTGGTCTCAATATTTAATAATAATTTGTTGGTTGAATCTCATAATTAAGTACCTCCTTTGGTGGTATAATTATACCAAATAAGTTACTTAATTATTGAGCATGAACATGTGTCCCTATTTTCTAAACGGTAAATCATGGGGTCAGGTCTTGAAATATCAGATTTTTCCTTCATTTTCCATTCTTTTGATTATTTTACTGACGGTAGTGTAATGCATACCAAGATATTCTGCGATATCCTTTAAGGTATAGCCATATTCTTGGTAAGCTTGATACATTTGCTCTTCTTTTGCCTTTTTGTCTTTACCCTGAAAAATTTCATGCAAAGAAGGCCTTGCTGCATAGCGTTGCTTTTTCGGTATTTCTGATAAGCTTTCTTGTTCGTGTATCAGATGTTTGATCTGATCCATAAAATTCTCAGGACCAAGAAATAGTTGTCCTTTTACTTTTTCTAAGGGCGATCCTACATCAATTCCGGAGAGGACAAATTCTTGATATGCCTCTATGGCTGCTTTTCGTTCTGGGCCAAATTGGGCAAGAATCCAATCGGTGGAGAGACAGGGAATTTTTTGGTTACAACCGATAAGCTGAGGATAGGCACTCCAGGGCCAGTCTTTGGGATCTTCTACCAGGTTTGCCCTGACCGGGTTGAGTGCGATATAGCGAGAAAGTTCCAGTAAATAGTTTTCTTTATCTATCAGGATGGATTTGTACCTACCTTGCAAGATATGTCCTACCCTCTGGTGTCTTTTGTTAACGTGCTGAGTATAGATCCCATTTAACTGTCTCATTCCCCTGGCTAAGTTCCCTTCCGGGGTTTCGATGAGTAGATGGTAATGGTTATGCATTAAGCAGTAGGAGTGCAAAAGGAAGTGATAGCGTCTGGTTACCTGACCTAAGATAGTCAGAAAATCAGTAAAATCTTCCTCATCAAGGAAGATGGTCTGTCTGGCATTTCCTCGAGAGGTGATGTGATATAGTGCTCCGGGAAATTCGATACGTAATGGTCTGGCCATATAGTTAATATAGCATAGATTTTGTTATATTTCAAGACCTGACCCCCTTAGCCTGACCCCCTTAGCTTAGTCTTCCCTTTTTAGCGCGGCAGATAATGGTGATGGATTGCCGACGCCCCTGAGCCCTAGTGCTTGCACTTAGCGAGGGGGCGTAGGTCGCAGCGATAGCGGAGAAGGCAATCCTGTGTTAGCCGACGGACATTTCCGATTTCTCCACTATTCATCTATCTCCAATAAAAAATTGTTGATTGTCTTAACAAATCTATCATAATCCGGATATTGAAGATCATGCCCAGACTCTTCGAAAACTTCAACTTTAGCATTTTGTAGATTCCGTAAGTATTTTTCTGCTTGTTCTTCAACTAGTAAAGAATCTTCCTGCCCCCCACGTAAGATTAGAACTGGGCAATTAATTGAACTTAAATTGTCCCAAAATAGAATTTGTTCTGATTCCTTTTGCAATGCAACTACTGCATGTGGCTTCATCCGTTCCGAAATCTTTTTACCACGCCACGAAGTTGATAAAAACCATTCAGTCCATTCCGGTGGAAGTAATGTGTGTTGAGCAGGATAATCACCAATAATCAAACCCGCTAAAAATTGTAAGTGGTGTAATCCGTAAGCAATTGCATACGATACTCCTCTGGAATATCCCATCAAGAAAAATAATTTTAATCCAATATGATTTACAACAGCCTCTATATCATTTACATGATCATTCAACGAATAACCAGTTTCGGGAGATGAACTTTTCCCACGACCACGAAAAGTAATGGCAACACATCTTCTTGTTGAAAGAAATGACATAAGATTAAGATAGTCTTCTGCTGATTCAGATAATCCTGGTATAAATACTATTGGAATCCCTTTACTGTTTTCTGGATAACTATCAATATAATGAATGCGAACATCTTGATTTTCTACCCATCCTTCACTAATTGACAATATTAAATCTCCTCTCTCTTGTTATGATTCTCTTTCTCTAAAATATTTTTGGACCACTTTGAGTTACTAACAATTGTCTGTCGGCTAACGTTCCCAGCATAAAAGAAGTCCTGAACGATAGCGAAGGATTTGGGTTAGTGCCATAATGCACGAACCTTTTATACTGTGTTAGGCGATATATTTGATTCTCTATCCAATAAATACTTCCTTCCCTTTTTCCAAAGCTTCTTTTGCTTTAAGACATATAGTAATAGCATCTATGGCTGCTTGCGCAGATAACAGATCATTTTCTTGTCCTTTATTTACACTTTCAACGAATAGTTTGCATTCTTCTTCATACGGATTAATGTTTTCAATATCCAATTCTTCTGGATTCCCTTGTGAAGGATACTTGATTGTCTTAAAATCTGGATAACCATTATTACCAATAGTAAAAAAAGTTTCTATTGCTCCTTTATCGCAAATGATTCTGATTCCTGCACTAAAAGGGAAGCTCTCTGGCATAATATTGCTTGTTTCTGCAAGTCCCAACAATCCGTTATTATATTTTAATATTATTGTGGCATGTTCGTGACGTTCTTCTTTTACAATTCTACTTGAAATAATTGAATTAGGTAATCCGAAAGTCCAGTTTATAAAATCAAAATCAAAGTTTAATAATTCAATTACAGGTCCGGGATAATGATCTATTGGATAAGGTTTGCTAAATCTATATGCTCGAAAAATCAATGGTTTACCTAATTCATTCGAATCAATAATCTTTTTTACAGTTCCATATTCTGCTACATTTCTCATGAGTAAGGCTATCATGAATATCTTTTTCTTTTTCTTAGCGATTTCCTGCATTTCAATAGCTTCATCTATATCAAACGCAATCGGGGTTTCGCAAAATACATGTTTATCTGCCTGTAGTGTCGAAATAACATACTTTTTATGCAAATAAGTCGGCAAGCAAATATCTACTGCATCAATTGCTTTATCATTAATTATTTCATCAAAGTCTGTGACTACTTTGACACCTAATTTCTTAGTAAGGCTCTTTGCTTTTTCACTAGATCGGGTGTAGATAGCAGAAACCTCTATATTAGGTATTCCTTTGTAGCAATCGAAATGCTCACTACCCATTGAACCTGCTCCTAAAATACCAAGTTTCATATTGCGCCTCCTATATATTAGAATAATATTTTACCAAACATGTCGCCTAATGGTACAATATCCGCAGTATTGCGGATATTTCTCACTATAGTTTAGGCACTTTTAAGACTAAATCATCCAATGGATTTTTGATTCTGCCCAAATCTTAGAAAATTAGAAAATAACAGAGACACATATGTCCCTTGTTATGTAGTAAACTAAATTTTATTGACCCAACCTTCGAAAATAAATTTATATAATGCCTTAAACATAATTTCAAGTGCCTTTTTCCAATTTTCGTTTAAATCATCCTCCATCTCTTCATCAGCATTGTCTGTTATCACCCGGAAAGAAAAACTTTTTATTCCATTTAGTTGCGCTGTTTTTAAGATTGAAGAGGTTTCCCAATTGCAGGTAATGGCACCTAATTTATAGTTTAACTCCTGACGAAGTTCTTTATTGTTTACATCCTTTTCCCCGCTGGCAATATTACCAATCTTTATTATAGTTCCCATCGTTTCCCTGAGCAAATTTGAAAATTCTTTTAGTACGTCCTTAGAAGAAATTTTACTTAGTACTGTACTTGTCTTTAAATCATCTGGCATTTTAGTTAAATCATCATCTGGACAGACATCATATTCAAATGAATGCTCACCGCAGACGATATCATTAATATTTAACTTTTCTGATAAAGACCCGGAAGCGCCAACATCAAATATATAGTCAAGCTGATATTTATCAATAATCAATTGAGTTGCTGAAGCGCAGCATATTTTCCCTGGGCCTGCTTGAATAGCTATTACTTCTACATCTTTTTCTTTTCTTGATGAAATTAACCTACCTGCTAATTTAGTGTCATGATGTAATTTCAATATCTCTTTGCAGCTCTGATATTCAATATTGCAAGGGCATACAATACCAACTTTAACTAATGAGTTAATCATAAAATTATTTCACCTCAGATTTATCTTTTAATAATATGAGCCGCATTTATAGAAGTTTCATTCCCACCTTGCAACCACTTTCTCAGCATCTCAGCCCTGTCTATCCTGCCCAACTTCAGATATGCCTGATACTCATACTCCAGAGAAAGTACAGGTACTTGCATTCCCTCAACCTCTACAATCCGTTTATATTGCTCTAAATCTACGGGGTTCTCCCAGATTCCGTCTATAAGTCGTTTCTGAATGTCTCCCATAATTTCTACTTTGATTCCTTCGATCATCAATTCACCAAAATGTGATCGAATCCTCTCAGCAGAAGAGAATTTAACTCTTTTGGTTACGAACTCGGAAAAGTGATGCTCGATCTCATAGGCTCCCCTCTTATCAGTTTGAATGTCAATATCATTGGGTTCTACAGGTACACCTTGAAGCGCAAAACCAAGGCTACCGGTGATTGCCCAGTTCACGCTGGTGTTATTTAATCTTTCATTTACCTTGCGAAGAACTTTAAGATAAGCTATGTCAAGCATTATCTCCTCCATAGAACAGCATTTCGTCTAAGGTCATATATCCAAACTCGGTTCGCATATCCTTACCTATAGATTCATTCCTACTATATTACATCTTCCCGCTCGATTTTTTTAATCACTCTGCTCACTGATGCCCGTCGAAGAAGATTGCCCTGCCTGGCATTTCCTCCGTAGGTGAGGTGATAAACTGCACCTTTAAGTTCTCTCCGTCATGATCTGGTCATGTGGCCAATATAGCATATCTATATTGGCAGACATATTGGGAAGACTTATCCTTTAACCACTTTGTTGTATTGCACGACTTGACCTCTTTTATTCACATTAATTTAATCCACTTTCCTGTTTGCTTCATTGCTTTCTTTGGTGATAATTGCTTTTTTAGTTTATTTTAATTGTTCAATAATTTTTTCTCTCAAAGCACTTTTATCGTTTACGTTAACTTTTTCCCATCTATTACCATTAAATATTTCACATTTTCCCCTTGTTAACGTCTGTTCTTTAAATGGACTTAAAAGAATGGCTAATTTCTTAATATTGTCATTTGTACATTTATTTTTTTCGAACACATTTTTAAAATTATCTTTGATTTTTTCTAAAGTATTGCCTCTATTTTTTGTACCTGACGGTGATTTAGTTCTATCTCTATAAATGTGGATTATATAACCTGTATTTTTCACATTATTTAATTTTTTAATATCATTTTCTAGATGCTTTTCAATATTAGTTGTTTTTTCAGTACCAAGCTCAAATGCGAATTCAGGTGTTATATATTTATCGCCTATTTTTAAATTCAAATCATCAATTTGTTTTACATCATTGTCCGAGAAAATAACAATATCAATCCTTGTGCCAGCCCCTCCACCATATTCACGATGTAAAAGTGATGTTTTATAGAAGGATTTGGAATTTTTTCCCTTATGAATTAAAGTTTGATAAGGTTCTTTAAGTGCTTCAATCTTTCTAAGCTCTTCAGCTAATAATTGTTGAATATCTGCCTCTGAAAAATAAAGCAATGGTTCTTGAATAATCTTAGTGCAAGTCTCTACAATAGCGTTATCAATATCATCTTTGTTTATTGTACAATTCATTACTAATCCACCTTCCTTTGTTTAAAAATAAAATTAGAATTGATCTAAATATTGTTTACAAAACATAAATCGATAAATATAGTGTTCATCTAAGATTCTATCGTAGTCCAATTAATCTCTCTTTCTTTCCTCAGCTTTTCAGCTTTCAGATATGACCACCAAAGAATATCGAATATTCTTATCTTACTTAAATGTTGAATATTATTTCCCAATAATTTATCAGAAATATAATTTAAATTTTCCCGATTAGATTCAATTTGTAGGTTTTTATAAAAATCAATAAATATTTCATCGGCTCGTTTCTTAGTCCATACATTATTAATTTTTCCACGGTATTTATTTTGAAGAGGATTATCCATCATGGGAATAATTTTTGGGTAAAACGTATGCAAAATCTTGGTAGCGGTAGACAGACCAATTCCATTGATCTTTAACAATTCCTGTATAACAGACTCATTTAGTTCTTTAATCTGCTCATCTCTGTCTTTCTCTTCCAGGTCTAAAAACTGCTCAAGATTATATTTAAATATACTTAAGCTCTTTGTACTTTCAGTTATTTTTTTACATTCTAAAAGTACTTCTTTCTTGATACGTGCGCCAATTTTATTTACGTCCTCAATTTTTCTATTTTTTAGAAGGTCGTATTTAGTATAAAAATCATTTTGGTAGCAGTAGCATTCGATTAAAGCGATAGGATCAGGAATTTCAAATTTAATTTTCGAAAATAAAATAAATTTCATATCAATCAATACTTTCGAAATAATTTTAAAGAAGGATTTATAATCTTTTCTACAATTACATTGCTATCATTAATATCAAATAAATTATTCTTTATAAGTTCACCTTTTATTTTTATATACATATTTTCATAATTTATTTTATGGATATCTTTAAAGACTTTATAGTCATTATTTTCAAGGATGGGCATTAATTGTTCAAACTTTGTGATCTTCTTAGCTTCTAGTTTCTTCTGAATATTGTATAATACCCCAGAATAAACTGTCGGTTCTTTAATAGGTTTATCATAAAGCATAACCCTTAAATATAAGACTTTTAACTCTTTATCTATTTTAGTTGTATGTGCTCCTCCCTTATATTCTGTCTTTTCTTCTGGAACGAAAAATACCGAAAATTTCTTTAATAACCACAATCTAACATTATTTACCTCTAATCCTCTTGAACTTGTTGAACTAATACCATAACCACCGGGTTTTCCAATTACAAACTTTTCTTCCTCTTCATTTAATATGCCAGCTATTTCTTTAATCAAATATGAAGACTCGAGATATAATTTTTCTATAAAATCAAAGGCCAAATTAGCTTGTTCAACAATTTCACTTTTATTATTCATTTCTTCCATCCTCCTTAAAAAATATAGGACTTTTAACTTTCTTTAACTTTTCTAATTTCGATAGAGATTTAAATATCCTTTTGGCACTACTGAAAAAGACGGTCTTTCCAACCGATTTCAATCCTTTGGTAAAGGAAAGACTTTCTATAAACCCAATGAAATCACCCCGGAGTTTAGCAGTCCTGGCATTGAAAAAGATAGAACTATAGTCTTTTAGTGAGGGACCACTATAAGTAATATTTTGAAAACTTCTGAGATGCTTCTTATCAAGGAGATTGTATAAATCCAGGCAAAAATCCCGTTCTGGCCCTTTAATATTTGGATAACTACTTAAAATATTATCAAGAAATGAAGAGACTGACTGCCAATTGGTCCATTTAAAACGTAGACGAAATTCTTGGGGAATTACTTCGAATTTATCTTTTTTGTAATAATAATCAGCGGTAATTGTAATTAAATTAAATTTTTTGTCATAATTTTTTGCTTCCAAATTTCCATTCTTTAACTCTCGTAAAAGCTGAGACTCATTTTTTTCAGTTCCTGCAGAGAATCCTGAAAAATACTTAGCTTCAATTAATAGATAATAATCGCCCACTATTATTACTAAATCAGGCTCAGTACCATCTTCAAATACAGGCCAAAATCTAAATTCTGCTTCCTCTGCTTCTTGGTCAGAAATATTAAATCCTAATTTATTCAAATAATTTTTAAGAAAAATATCTCTGGATGAATATTTGAAAAAAGAAAAAACATTAGAAGTTAAGATATCTTCCATTCTTTCCACTCTGGAAGAAAGTTTCCCGTGCAATTCGGCTAAATACATTTGCTCACCTCTAATGGCATAGGACATGAAGAACAAATACTATAAAAACAGGATGTATCATTATTTAGCGATATATCTCCTATATATAATAATCTTTATTTGATTTATTTACTTCTATTAAATCCAACCCCCGGTATATTTCGAAAAATTATATTCATCAATTAATTTAACAAGTGTCTTGTCTGAATGAACAATATAGTCTTCAACCTTATCCGCAATATTTCTTATAATTCTACAAAATGAAAAATATTTCTTTTCAGGATTCTTATAGTAGTTATACCTATAAGCTTTTGCTATTTTCTGATCCCATATAGGGAAGAAATCAGGAGCTAAAAGATGCAGGGCTTTAGATACTGCTACCGGACTTGCTCTATCTTGCATTATTCCAGATTCAATTTGTAGGGCTTCTAGAAATTCCTTGAATAGAGCGGCTATATCTTTTTCATCAGATTCTAATAAACTAGTTATATGTCTATTTCTAAAATTTTTTAATTCTTTAAGATTAATATCTATGCATTTTTCCAGTTTATCAAAGTCAAAATTCCCATATCTATAAAATGCTTGATTCCAGGTCAATAATAATACCCCTAATCCATTGGCCATATCAAATGGTTTTCCCCAATAATGAGCAATAATGAATGTTGCAATTTTATACATTGCGTCTCGTTTTTCTCGCTTTTCAAATTCTTCTATTCCTTTGCAAAATTCTTCTTGTGTTAGAATACTTATTATATCTATGCTTTTGTTCATTTATTAATTTCCTAAATCATTATCAGGGCTTTTTAATACAATAATCATTTAAATGACACTTTTCACAAATAGTTTTATTAGGTCTGCACCAGTTTCTCCCAATTTCCCAGCAAGATAAATCAAAAATCCCGGGATACATCGGATTTAATTCTCTGGCACAATAAACTAATTCATCATTGTTCGCATCTTTAGATATAAATCCTAATCTTTTGAAAACTCTCATTACGTGAACATCCGGTGAAATATCGATATTAATATAATCTTTCATGGGTATCTTAAAATCTCTGGCCAAAATATTAGCCGCCATAGTAGCAATCTTAACCCCTACCCCATTAAATTCTAAAAATCTTCTTACTATGGTTGCGCTCCTTGGATTGCCCTTCCAGATATTTGAAACATCATCTTGATAGTCATTATGAATTTTACGAGTAGCCAGGTAAAAATTTTTACCCATTATTTCATTGAATCTATGAAGGCTTTTTCTTTTGAATATTTCTATCATGTCCTCTTGATTAACTCTCAACAACGTTGAAAACTTAAAACTTTCTATTTCCTCTGATATCTCGTAGGGAATTAACCAGGCTCTCTCTGCTTTAATTTGTCTATCCATTACGCAAGCGAGGACAAAGGCATGGGGAAAATCTTTTAGATTGTTTAGAAGTTTATCTGCTTCTTTATTTTTAGTAAATTCTATGTAATTGTATGGTTGTTTGAATAATTCATTTCCCTTTTCTATTAAAATATTGACTATCTTCTCTTTTGAATTAATCATATCCTATATTTTATATTCTTCCTTATTTTAATTTAATAAATTAATAAAATATAAGGAGTAGACTATTTAACTTTATACTAAAAGTTAGAAAAAGTTACTGAATTATTGAGCTAGTACAACGGTTCTCTGCACCACTTTCGTTTTAGATATAATGGTACGGAGAACCGTTGTCCCTGTACCATTCCTTATTAGTGCTTTGTATTATGTTCGCTTGACTTTATTATCTCATTAATGTTTATTCCTATTCCAAATATATTTGGTTGGATAATTAAATAGCGAGACATTCCTTTTATAATTCTTTGGATTAGCGAATCAGGATCAGATTTTTTATTTATCATGTCATACAAAGAATAGCTTATGATATTTCTTAATTCTTTTAATTGCGGAATTGAAATATCTAAATTCGCTAATTTCTTACAAATTACTCTTGCCGATGATTTATCTGCGGCCTTTATCGCAATGTTTGCTTGAACAGCATAATAATCTATACTTAAGTTCTTATCCATATCTTTAACTCGTATTTCATTAAGACAGTTTCTTGCCTCTTCTATATTCCCTAGTAAACTATTAATATGTGCAAGGTCAAGAGAAGTTATTGTAGTTTGCTTGAGATTATAAGCACGTTGTAAATATTCTTGTGCTCTTTTTAAATCACCCATAAAATTATAAATATGCCCAATGGATGTATTAGCCCAAGATAGCATATCTATTTCATGTTCAATAAATGGTAGTAAATTATTAAGATCTTCTATTGCTCGTCTCGACGCGTCCTCGGATACTGAAATTATTCCCTTTAGCTCCCATGTTCTCGCGGAAACAGCAAGATGAAGTACTTCAATGTGGTCTATCCTCTTCATTAGTGTCCCAATTTTTTCTATCGCCTCATCAATAAATTTCTCTGCGGAAGTTTTATCAAGATACACGTAACATATTAGCGCTTTGTGGCTGAGAAGTTCGACTAAATCGATATCCTTTTCGACGCATTCTATTAGCGCTTGAAGAATTTCCAAGTTTGAAGGAAGTGGCAATTCTAAACAAAGTATTTTAAGCATAAAAAGTAAGCCTTTCCTTCCAAACTCATTGTCAGCAATTAGTTTAATATTGCTATAGTCGGATTTTCTTAGAAGAACCTTGGCATCCTCGGTATTTCCTAAATAATCACACCAGAAAGCCCGGTATGATCGAACGTTAAATGCATGTCTTGGATCGCAAATAATATTTTCGCTATGTTTTAAAAATATATCAATTTCATTATTCTTTTTTTGATGGTATAGGCATTTTACTAATTGAAATATAATAGCCATAATTGCCTCTATATCAATTAACAATAAAAGTTTAGCCTCACTTGGGCGATCATTATGAAAAGGTACAGTGTGCTCGTGATACCAAATAATATATTGTGTTAAGTGTGCACGAAAAAATACTTCTGCTTTTTCGTAATCTTTTATTTTTAAAAAATTAATGGCTTTATCATATAATTTAGGACTAAGATGCAGATGTTGAGCACAGCATTTCTTGAATTTCCTGCCGCTTCCGCAAGGACAAGGCGAATTTCTTTCGATTTTGTATTTTTTAAGAGTATACTTGTTCATTATAAATAATCCTTAACATTTTTTTATATAGAACTACTTTATTTTTAATTTATTGCGTAGACGAAAATATTTGAAATATTTGGGATTGGGTCTCAACAGGCTGACCGAGAATTTATAGTATTTTAACGTGATATAAATCAGATTCCGTTAAAGTTAGCCGGCTAGGTTATTTATTCGATATTAAAATTGTTTATTTATGTGAAATGGCTTAACTAAAGGCCATCAGTCTATGCATTTTCTTTAGATTCCAACCAATACACATCAATCTGAATTCACCCTTTACCTTCTTCAGCGACCTTAGGAAAAAGTGCCGGTAACCTAAATTGTATTTCAGATGTCCAAATACCGGCTCGGTGGTCCAGAGCCTCTGGAGGTATTTTTTACGTCCTGTTTCGGTTTGTAACCTGTTTCGCATTTGTAGAAGTAATTCTCTCCGGTCTTCCAGGTTAAGGGTACGATACTTCTGTCTGGTACATAATGATTTTTTCGGACAGTGGAGACAATCTTTACACTGATAGGTCTTCATCTGAAATTTTCGGTAACCGCAATCCTTCCGGCGTATCTTATATAGCTTTAATATTTTACCTTCAGGACAAAGAAAAAGGTCCTGGTCTTGGTCATAGTGAAATTGAGTATGATGATAGGGATCTTGGTCTTTCTTAGAATCTTTCCTTAGGTTTTGATCAGGGATGTATCCCACCTTATTGTTTTTTTTCAGATACTCATAATTATCATAACTGGAATATCCGGCATCAGCGGCCACTTCTTCTACGCGATGGGCTAAATTCTCATCACTAGTTTTAACCATTAATTCCAGGGCCTTGCGGTCAGAGGCCTGGGTGATGACCTCACTGGATAACATGATCTGTTCTTTGGTCAGAGAAGCCTGACAGTTATAACTGGTATCGATACGGTAATGGCCATCTTTCATGAACCTGGCATCCGGATCGGTGAGATTGATCTTTTCTTTTTCGTTTTTGAATTGCTCCATGACTTTTTTAATCTTGGCCTTGAGCTTTTCTTGGGTATTTAATTCTTCCGGAAGTTCATCTCCGCGTTTATCCTGGTATAGTTCGTCTTCTTTAGTATCAGTAGCCTCTGCTTCTTCTAGGATCTGCTTTATTCTATCATCGATTCTTTTTAACCACTTTTGATATTCCTCTTTAGTTTTGGTTCTACGGTTGGCGGCACTTGCCTTGATCTTGGTACCATCGATATTCATCTGCCCTACCGAGATTAATCCTAAGGCTTTACACATACGGAGGATATCGATAAAGTATTGGGATAATTCTAAAATATTATTTTTTCGAAAATCATTGATGGTGCGAAAATCAGGTTTATACATCTGGGATAGATAGATATAGGCGGTATCGGTCTCACATTTAGATGAGATCTTTCGCCCACTCCTTTCTCCTATGGCATAACCATAAAAGAGTAATTTTATCAATATCTTCGGATGATAGGTGTTCTGTCCTAGTGATGAATATTTATCTTCGATACTTTTGGTATTTAGTTGTTCTACGATATTACTTATCATTCTTGACAAATGATTTTTAGGAACATAATCATCAATGGATTTAGGGAATAACATAAATTGATTCTCTCGGTAAGGCTTAAATTTAGGCATTTTTGAACCTCCTTTGCTATCATCTATTATAGCAAAAATGCCTTTTCAATTCTTGTTTTTTTGTTGTATAATTAAGTTATTCTCGGTCAGCCTGTCAACATCTGACATGTTGTAATTTCTTAAAATATGATAAAACCGTAAAAAGTTCTATCTCCTGCCATATTCTAATCAATTGAAAAGATCTCGGGAACCTGGACTTGTCAGGCCACTTACGAAAAGTCAGAAAAAGTCACCGAATTATTAAGCTAGTACAATCTGTGACATGCAAATTTTATATTTATATTCAAATATTCTTTTTACTTATTACGATAATATTATTTTCTTCTTGCCAGTTAATAATTAAATCCAGTATTTTTATAATTTCATCCGGATAATCATTAACATCAATTTCATCATATTTAAAAAAGGCAGCACCAATTTTACCTTGTTTTTCTGCTTGGTTTTTAGATATTCCAATTACAGTTTCTAATTCAGGTTTTATTTTTATTATACGGCCACATTTTATATCAAGTGTTCTATCAATAAAATCATTTTCTTTAAACATTCTTAGTCTTGCTTCTTCTTTATCTGTTTTGTTTTCTTTATCCTCTGGAAAGTCTATTGGATCAATATCATGAATTACCACATAAGGGATTTTAAATTTATTAAGAACTCGCATAAAGATGTGTATATTTGTCTTTCCACCACATTCTATGACACATATATTATTTGACGATAAGTCATACTTTTTATCTTTTTGAACCAATTTTAAAGCCCAAAAAGGTAAGATAAACTTTTCTGTATCCCCTTCTACTAATACTACTTTCTTTGAAAAAAACATTTCATTTCTTGATAAATCGAAAAGGCTTAAGTACCGAAAAATCTTCTTTAATCGTTTTCTACTTTCTTCATTTTCTGTCTTAAAAATCTCTTCGGTAACTTGAAATATATTTGTGGAACCTGAATTATCACGATTGACAATAATGATATTTTGGTAATGGTACATATCCACAAAAAAATTTGAATGGGTACAGGCTAATACCTGATCTTTTACTGAAATACTTCTTAATACATTCATCATTTTTCTTTGCCCATTTGGATGCAAATAAAGTTCAGGTTCTTCTATTGCAAGAATAAAGTTCCTATTAAATGGTTCTTCTTCTGTTTCTATCATACTAATAGTTTTAGCATACGCACGTATATAAGCAAAGATTAATGCCCTTTGAAGACCATGGCCTTTTGAATCTATTGATGTAGGTAAAGCATCATCTAATATTATTTTTGTATCTTTGAACAAGTCAATTAGTTCTGGCGTTACAATTTCAATGCCGACTTTTGTACCCGGCATATTTTCCTCTATTATAGAAGAGAGAGTTTCCTCGAAGTCCTTTATTTCTTGGAGCCTCTCAGAATCTTCTCCTTCTTCAGATTTATTCAAATATTTTTTTAATCCTTCAATTTGCTTTTTTACTTCTTCAAATTTTGGATTCTTACTTATGATTCTATTGGTTAGGTCACTAAGTAGTTTGCCAAATATTGTTTGTTGTGTAGTTTTTGACTCGTCTTGTGCATCTTTAACTGCTGGAACTAAATAAAACTTAGGTAATAAATCTGAAAAAACTTCTTTATAGCCGCCTGGATTCATTATCCACCCCGGATTGCCAAATTCTACTTTTCCTTCTTCTATGTGTTTCAATATTCCCTGTTTGTAAGATACCTGTGTTATGTTTCCTTTATCTGTTTTAAAATAATCTGGTAATCTATTAGCTTCTACAATCTCATTGATCTGTGATTTATATTCATCGAATCTTGAAAGATCGAAATGCACTTCTTTTGGTTTTGATTGCCAACCAAATAAAATCATTTTATATTTTTGTGACTGATTATCCCATTCAATAACTTTTTTACCTTTTATAGAATCGTTATAAATCCAATGTTTTAGATATTTTTGATTTTTCTCATATTCTGTTAGTCTATCGTAAGTTATAGATATTGATATTGGCTGATTTTGATCTTTAAAATAAAAATATTCCTCATTGATGCCCTTAACAGAATCTTGATAAAATAAATCTACTGCTTTTAGAATATTGGTTTTACCTGCATTGTTTTCTCCAATTAAAACCGCCAACTTACCAATCACAATACTGATATGGTCTATCGACCTAAATTTATCTATCTCAATTTGTTTTAATTTCATATTATACCCTCCTCTAATAAATAATGCCATTTTGAATTGTGCGTATTGTTGGTAAAAATTAGTGAAAATAGTTTATAAAATAATCTTTACTTTTGCTTTAATATATTATTGTGTAGATTTTTCAAATATTTTTTTGAGAACAAACCTTGAAGTTTAATGTAGTTAACAGAGCCATTTGCTATATCTATTTTTAAAGCATCGTGGATTTCTCCTTTTGCACTAAAGTAAAGAACTTGCCATCCTAATTTAGTAATGTTCTTCAATGTATCAATCTGTCTTTTTAACCTATCAGGATCAGCTTTTACAAATGGATCATCCAAAATAAAGAATCCTTTATTGCCTTTTAAGAGTTTTTCCCCAAGAGCAAGCCGAATAGAAAAATATAATTGGTCGTGGGCACCACCAGATAATTTTTCTGCTCCCAGTATCTCCCCATCCATACGTTTAACTTCAATCCCCCCCGTCTCCTGACTAAAAGTAACTTCCTTATAGAAACCATCTGTAATTTCATTAAAATACTTTGAAATAGAACTTTCTTTACCAAAAAGCTCGGAAACCTTTTCTTTTTCTTCTACTTCTATTTCTTCAAAAATTTTTATGGCTTCTAATACATTATCTTTATTGCTCACATTTTCGTTTATAAATCTTTGCAATCTATCTCTAACTGCTTCTAAATCTATTGATGTCCTGCAGTATAAATATTCTTCTTCTGCTCCCAGAATCTCATTTACTTTTCGCTGTACATACTCCATTTCCTTTTGAAGAGATCCCATCTTATCATTTATCTCTTCCAGCTTCTCTTCAAACCCCCGTTTTTTTTCTTCCATTTCTGATACAGCGGCTTCGCTATATTGAATTTCCTTGGATTTTTCTTTATATTCCTCAAAAACCCCAATATCTTCCTCCCACTGTAAAATACTTTTTTCTAATTTCTCGCTATTTCCTCCGAAGTGACTTTTTAAAACACTTTTTTGCTCCTCTATTAAACTTTCAAGTTTCTGTTTTGATTTGATTTTCTCGGTATAATTTCCCAAAGATTCTTCTCCTGACTTTATCTTCATTTCATCTATCTTATCTCTGGCATCTTTAATCTTTTTATCTATATTGGGGATTGTTGTATTTCGCAATTCATTAATTTTTCCTTCTAAATTTTCTTTCTTCCTTTTTATCTCTTGTAACTTAATATTCTTCTTATAATAATCTTCATCAAACTTTTGAATATTTGAAAAAATTTTTTCCATATCTTTTGCATCTAATCCGTACTTTGAAAGGTTTAATTTAATCCTTTCGAACTCTTTAGCAAGCCAAGCATCATCTTTAACCAATTGAAACTTAAATACCCCCAAAATTACCGTTAAAATTAAAAAGGATACTGCTAAAATATAAAATGGCAATGATACATTAAGAATAACTCCGAGTAAAGATATCCCAAATAGAATTGCAGAAATTATACCCATTGAAGTAAAATATCTATTTATTCTCTCTTTTTTTATCAAATCTCCACTCTTAGTTTCATAATTCTTCAATTCTGGTTTAATTTCATTATCTAATTTTTTCTTTCTATCATCGAAAACTTGGAAGTCTCTTTCTGCCTCACTTAATTTTTCATTTGTTTCTTTAATTTCTTCTTCGTTCTGCTGAAGTGCTGTAAGGCGTCCTTTCTTTTCTTCACTATAATTTTTAATATCTTTCTCACAGTCTCTCCATATTTGCATATCGTTCTCATTATATATTTCCAAATTATTAAATTTTTCTAAAGTAACTGTAAGTTTATCAAGGGATTCTCTCCCTTTTTCATATTTCTCTCTCTTTCTAGCATTTTCAAGATTTACTACTTCTTGTTTAACCCCCTCTATCTCTTCCTTGTACTTGACTGACTCTTCTTCAAGTAGGTCAAATTTTTCTTTTTTAATTTTATCTTTTAAAATATTTATTTCCCCAAGTAATTCAGAAGCGTTATTTACTCTAGATTTCATATACTCGAATTCCTTCTTATCAGAAAATTCAGAATTACTTTCTGCCCGTGTTAATCTCCCTAGCTCCTGAAGCTTCTTTTTTATAGAAGATATTTCTTTTGTTCTCAAGCCTGTAAGCCGATCTGTCACATTAGTATAAAATTCACTCTCCTGTGTAATGGATAAATCACTATCCCGTATTATAAAAATATTACGGCACTCTGAGGTCGTCAGGCCTATTGTTTTTGTTAAATCTTTCTTCCTGGATAATTTTATTTCTTTGTCATTATCGTCTTCTATAATGATATAGCCTTCTGGTTTTTCATCTACTCGATTTATATTTTGGAAATCTTTCATGCTCCCTCCCAGCAGCAATTTTACAAAGGCATCTATGGTTAGCGTTTTCCCATCTTCGTTTTTACCAAAAAAAAGGTTAAATTTATCTAATAAAATATTTCCCGTATCTGGTAAAGGGCCATAATGTGTTATTGAAAATTCTTTTATTTTCATTATTTTGCTTCCATCATCGATTTAATCGCTATTTCCTGTATCGATTTCTTTTTTTCTTCTTGGTAATCAGATTCTCTAAGTTTGCCTATGAATTTTTTGAATAAGTCATCTTCTAATATTGTTTGTATATCTTTAAACTCGTATCGTTCTTCAATACATTTTTCATTGATAATTTCTTTTATTTGTCTAACAATCTCAGATTCGCTCATCTTAATCTCTTTACCGTTAATATATCCTTTAACTATCAAAATAACCCTGGCTTCCGGATGAATTTTTTTAATAATTTTTTTTACGGTCTCTAATGGTTTTTTATTTATGTATGGATTAAATTCTATAATCACTTCTTCAAAATGCGGTGTATTAAGAAGTTGTTCCTCTGGTGGCTTTCCTACCTCAAAAATATTTACTTTTCTCATTCCTTTTTCTCTTTTTGTTATTGAAATAGGCGAACCAGGATACACAAAGTAGCCACCATTCTCTAGTTTCCACATGTCAAATTTTGAATGAAAGTGGCCAGCAAGCACATAATCAATATTTAAATCTTTGAAATAAGAAAGTTTAACTGGCATATATCTTCCTTCTCCCTCATCGCCAAAATCTTTCCTGGAAAAGATTGCATCAAGCAACTCACCATGGTAAAGCAAGATATTTTTCTTATTAGGAATTAATTTATTTGCAAGAGAGTGTAGTTTAATAAGAATATTTTTCCCCTCTATAGTTTCAAAAGGCATTCCCCATATTCTTATATCTTTAAATTCAAAAGGAGTGCTTAAATCACTTAAAATAGTAGTATCTTCGCCAAAATACATACCGCTCTTATATGAATTACAATCATGATTACCTGGGATTAGAACAATTTTAAATCCATTGCGTGAAAATATATTTCGTATCTTTGGTCTTAGATTCTCAGCATTAGCGTCTTTATCAAAGAGGTCTCCACTTATCACAAAAATTTCAACTTTCTTCTTTTTGCCAGTTTCAATTAACTTTTGGAGAGTTTTCCATCTATCGTCTTCATATTCCCTTAAATGTATGTCTGCAGTATGAAGTATTTTCATTTTATTTTTACCTCAGTTTCCCCTGAAAGCTTTTTAGTCTTTTTTTCTTTCTGCGATAATAAAATCTTCATTAATCAAAATTACACAATTTATTATTCCCTTACCAAGCAATAGTTCTTGGGATCACAAACCCACATTTTCTTATTCTATTTTCGTTTTACATTTTGCGAACTTGTGATGCCCCCAGTTCCTCCTTCAGTCCTTTCCTTATAGTATTGATTTTTATATTATACTATAGTAAAGAATTGATCCACTTGAAAGGTGCATTTTTATTTTCCACCTTAAGTGCATTTTAGTTTACCATTTCCAATAGCTCTGGCTGCAACTCTGGCCGCATTCCTGGCTCTTTATTTTTGACAAACAGTGGGGGAAGCAGTAACTCTACCAAAAAATAACTTCAGTTTAGGTTTTCCGCTAAAAGATACCGAATTATTAAGCAAATACAACCCCTTCCCCTGTCACATATCCCCCAAACAAATAATTAAAGTAAGGGATGAATTTCTGTATCCAAAAATAAACAAAAACAGATCTTTTTAGTACTTTTTCTTCATTTCAAACTATCAAACATGTTTTGTATAATTTTCTCCTCATTACCATGAGAAGAATTTCTTGGGTATTCGTCTTCTATATAATCGCCAGGATCATAATTATTAGGGTCCTCTGCCATTATATTTTCCAAATCCATTATTTCATCCTGAAAATTAATTTCCAGATTTTTTTCAAACTCCTCTAAGTTAGATTTCAATTCTTCTGCATAACCAATATACGTTTTAACATCTATAGAGACAGAGTCAATTTCAAGATTTACAACTTCGATAATTTTCTTTTTCATTTCTTCCATAGTCTCATCTTCATTAAATAGTTTTCTAAATAATTTTGGAAAATACTTCTTTATTTTTATTAAATTACTAATATCTTCAACCTGTTCAATAGAGGAAAAAGTTTTCGCAATATATTTCTTATCTTCAATCTTATAATCTTTTTTTAAAATTATTAGCAAATCTATCAAAAAATTTTTATCACGCCAGTATATATTATCTTCATTCTCAAGTTTGGAAAGTTGAGAAATTATAAAATTTTTAATTTGGGTATATTTCTGTGGGTCAAGAAATGAAGCGATTTTATATAGTCTTTGAATATCCGATGATTTTCCTGCTTTCCAATAATTTTTATCCGCATTTCCAGAATATAAGTTTATTTCAATACTTTCAAGACTTTCAAATTTGTGAATTATTTTATTAATTAGCTTTGAAGCCAAATCATCATCTAATAAGATTTTATATGGCTGATGCTTGGAGTTAGTAGTGTAAACATGAAATAATTGATTTAAATATTTTGCGCTATCAATAAGCGAACCAATTAGGTTTAAATTATTTCTGACTTTATTAATCAAAAAATCTCTAATAGACGGATTTTGAAATTGGATCAGATTTTTAGTTTCATTTTTCTCTGCTACGCCATAATTTCTATTACTATGAACTTTTGATATTTCTATAAAAGTATTTTCCAACTCCTTTAGTGAATTAATGAAATCCTCACGGCTAATTTCAAAATTAAATTTACTTGATTCGTTCTTATAAAATTCCCAAAAAGATTTTTCTAAATCTTCCTCAAATATCTGATCATCAGAAACAAGCATAGTATATAAGAGATATTTTGAAGATTTTGAAATCTGACTTTCAAAAGAATGCTCCCATATATTAGTTGGGTTGTTTAAATTCCTAATAAAAAAGTCAAAAAACTCTCGTTCTGAAATATGATCTATTTTACTTTTATCTGTCATAAATTGAATAATTCGAGGACTATAGTTTGGATGGTTAATTACTTTTAAATAACTCCTGTCGATTAATAGTGCATGGATATATCCGGGTGGTAGGTTTGAATAAAAAAGATGATTATAAAGTATCTCTGCTCGAATTAATTTTGAATACTTTTCTAAATCTATAATACATTTAGCAATTTCTAAATTAGAATCTGCAAATATTTCATACTTTAATTTTGCTTGATTTAAAATATATTCTCTTGTAGTCATGATAAGCTTTTTATTTGAACTGTCCTTTATTTTCTCAATAAATCTAATGAGTCTATGATCTTCATTCTTCTTTAGACTTTCTTCAAGAAAATTTCGTCCCAAAAAATCATCATAATAAAACAGCTGTTTTTTCCCTCTCTCGTATAATTTTTCTGCTTCATCTATATCTGAGGAAATTACTACCAATTCAAAATCTTTCAACAAATAATTGTAGATTAATATCCTAGCTAAAATTGTTTTACCTATTCCAGGAATTCCAGAGATAAGAACATAATTATACTGATTCACTATATTAACTGCCTCAGAATAACTTTTATTTTGTACGTATATTTTAATCTCTCTGAGAATATTTTCTTCCTCGAACTCAGAACGATTGATAATATCACTATGTAATAGTTTATGAAGTATATTAGTACTCGAAAGCCAAAGCTTAAAATGACTTTTTTCAATTTCAGGATATCTCCCAAGTAAATTATTTAGATCGTTTTTACCGAAAATATCTGAAGGCTCTTTTATGTATCCATCAAAGATTTTAATTATTTCATCTTTATTAAGAGGCGTTAACCCCACAGAAGTTGATAAAATAAATTTTTGGGGATTTAAGGTTTTTACTTTTTGGTATTCTTCCTTCAGGTTTGATTTTAACGAACTATAATTATCATATCTTTTACATTGAACTATTAATTTGTTATTCTTTTCTTTGGAATACCTTAAATCAATACCCCCGTCTCTTCCAGTTGTAAATGATTCAAGATCGATATCGTAGTGTTCTTGTAAAACGTCTCTTGTTAAATTCTCAAAATCGAACGGCGATAGATTTAAAAAATTATATTCAGGCATAGATCATTATTCCTATCCTTTTAAAGATTTTTACTTGGATCTTATATTATAAATTAATTTATTTTAATAATTTCAACACTATATGTCTTCCAATTACCTTTATCTAAAATAGAAACGCATCTTTTTTTCTACGGTTTAGCTTTCCATTCTACGAGGTCTACCTTTAGGACGTCATCTATAATAATACCTAAAGCCTCAACCATCTGATTAAGAAACTCCTCAGGCCCCATAATTTGTCCGATAAAATTTATCGAATGATTGACCTGGCATACTCCTACTTATTATTTTTTTTAAAATAATCTTCCCTGTTTTCTCTCTTCTATCCTTAAATTCCTCTTTGTAAAAAATGCATTCATTCTCTTATCTTCATATTCTAATGTGTTTTCATCTAAATTCTCTAAATTATATTTTGGAAAAAATTCTATTTTTTGTCGGCCTACATAATTATATTTACTATTTTTATTATTTGGGTTTTTGATAAGCCGGCTTATGATGGGTAAACATTGTATCGAAAGTTTTTCTTTTGCAATATTTTTTGAGGTATGTTCCATACAGTTTCTTACACATCCTAGAATTAAATCTATAAACTGGATGAAATTAGAATATGAATTAGAAGATTTTTTATGGTTGGAATCAATAAAATCAATTTTATCTGTTTTAAAGAAAACTTTTTCATCTGTATCACTTATATAAAATATTGAATGCCAGGGGAAATAATTATGAGTCTCTAAGGAGCTGCTATTATCATGATATACATCTTTAATAATGATTTTATTATATTTATAAAAATATGATTTTACAGATTTTAAAATTGCAGTTCTAAAAAATCTATTATATATATTGCTTTGTTGTCCTTTAATGCCAAATTTAGATTTATCTAATTTAGTAAAATCTATACCTAATATATAAAAATAAATATTTTTCCTGTCATTTAATAAATAATTTATCCATTTTTTTGCTATAAAATATTTATTTCTATTTTTTTTAATTTCAGTAAAATGTACTTCAGTATCATTCTTTTCATGAACCCTGCAAAGAGAGGTACATTTTCCCCAAATTTTATTACCCTCTCGATTGCCGCAACGATTATTTAATAAATCCTGTAATAATTTTTGTTCAATTATTTCTGATACTATTAATATGCCTATATAAAGCCAATTATCTGTACCTGTCTCGTCGCAAAACAATTTCAAACTTACGGATTGCTTCTTTTTTTCTTGATAGCCAAATAAATTACTTATTTTAAACTCCTCTACTGTATTATTTTCTTCTGAAATAAGATTGGACATTTGCAAGTTATTACACATTAATCCAATATTCTATAATTAGATAGTTCTAAGTTAAATATTTAAATCTGATTACTTTTTCTATTTTTATCCCGGCATATCTTATACTCTAATTAAATTTCACCTCTTTTTCTTCTATTTTTATGAATATTTTTATGCTTTGTTTTTGAAATAATCCGAATATTTTTAGGAGTTGTTTTTCCGCCCTCTGCTAGCGGTTTTACATGATGAAGTTCTTTCCCTTTTGGTAATTTGCCTTCTTCATAGCCTTTTTCTTTTAGAACTTCTTTAACTTTTTTTGGACTTCTCTCATTCTTTATTTTCGTTTTACTTACTTTTCTTTTTATCAATTTGTGCTCCTTTCGTTTATATTAATAAGAAAACATGACCAGTCCGTATTTATTCAATGTTGAATGGAAATCTTTCAATTAGATATTATTAATAGATAAAATTAAATACTCCGAAGTTCTTTTTCAAATATATTCTCATCAATATCTTCTTTAATGCGTTTTCTGTAAAGTTCAATAATTTTTTCAATAGGTATTTCCTTGACGTCTATTTCATCAATTTCTTTAATTAATCGTGTATTTCTAGTCTTTGTGATTATCCAGACATTTTTATTACAATGGTTAATATTAATTCTTTTCGAATTATATTCGATAATTCCTTTTTTCATTTGGTCACAAAAATTTTCTATTTGTGTTTTCTTGCTCTCTTCATATTTAGAATCAAGTGTACAATCATACAAAACTGCAAAATTACCAAATTTAAAAAACCCATCTGCTTTTCCTTTTTGATTTTTAAAACCAAATCTATGGCTATTGTGTATGCCCAGACACCTAATTAAATAGTAAGTATACTCCTCAAATTTCTCCCACTCATTTGTTATTTCTAGTTCTGAGAAAAAACTAGGGTCAAAAATACATTCTTTAGTTATTTTCTCTTCAATTTCTTCCTCATCAACATACCACCCCTCAAAGTAATTGGAATATTTATCTGGACAAGATATTGTATCTTTAATAATAACTCTAAAATGAATACATTTCTTACCGTCCCTTCGTGTTCCTTCACTAATTTCAATAACTTCCCCACTCCATGTATTTTCTATTAACCGTGTCTCTTTGTTTCTTTTTATGAAAATAGTTTTTGTATTATCTTCAAGTTTGTTTTCGCTCATATTCCCTTTTAACATACTTACAGTAAAATATGTAGAATTATTTTTCAACTTATCCCAATGATTCTCCCAATTTGTCACCATAATATATATCACTTCAATTACCTCCCATTAAAGATCTTCCCCTGTTTTTTTCACTACCTCTGTAGGTATTTTAATACCCCCATTAATTGTTTTTTTATAAAGAAAAATAATTTATTCGCTATCTTTAAAATCCACACTTTTCCAGTAAGTTTTTCTTTAGAAATTTTACTTGTATAACATCTGCAATTTTTATTTCAGCACTTCGCAGCAAATTAATTCAGTTGGTATATATTTTTCTTCGTCCTTTTCTGTGTATTTTAATTCGCCTAACCTATATTGATTATATATTTTAATCAAACAATTCAAATACTCAATTCCTTCTGTTTTTGCTTTTTCCAGCTTTCTTAAATCTCTAACTGCTTCTTCCGGAATTCCTTTGTTTAATGCTTGGTTTATTTTTTCAATCCGAATTAAATCTTCCTCATTATCGACTTCTTTTCTATAGCTGATAATCTTTTTAATTACCTTAACAATCAATGGATCTTTTTTATAATCAGAATTAAGATTCTTCTGGTAATCTTTCTTAAAACAATCTTCAAGTTTTCCTAAACACTTATAAATTAGCTGTTTCTCTGTTTTGGACAAGTCGATCTGTTTTTCATCTTTTGGACATTTTAGTTCTGACATTATTTGCCCTATATCTGATATGATTTTGCCTTCTTCGTTCACAATATAGAGATTATTTACCTCACCCTTCCTGAAATAAGCAAAAACCCCTTCGTATTTCTTGTTCTTTTTGCAACTTCTTGTACCTAATTGTAAACTCTTAATATAATTCAAATACTCCGCCTGTTCTCTCTCTAAAGTATCAATGATCAGCTCAGCTTCATCAAAGTTAAATTCCTCTTCACTTATTTCTTCTTCTAACTTTTCAATATCCTTCTGTTCATAGATAGCATACAAAGCTTCTTCATTTAATCTTTCCGATTCATCTAATATTTTATGGTCCTCACCAATATTATCATGGATTTCCTGAACTCTTCGTGATACCCTTTCCTTTAACGATATCTTCTCTTCTATTTTTTTGTGAGGAAGAAAATTATAAACTTGTATAAGATCATGTTCAGAGCCAATCCTATCTATCCTACCAATTCTTTGAATTAAAAGTACCGGATTCCAATGCAAATCATAATTTACCACAATTCCACAATCTTGAAGATTCAACCCGGTGCTAAATACATCAGTAGATACAACCACATCAATCGGATTTTCTTTATCTTTCAATACATAATCGTTTGACTTAGGAGAAAATCTTCTGATGATTGATATGGTATCTTTAACCCCGGAAGTCACAAAACACAAATTATCAATTTTCCCTTCTAATCTTTTATGAAGATACTTAACCGTATCTGCATATTCAGAGAAAATTAAAACCTTCTCTTGTTTATGTTTATTCAATATCTTAGTCAGTTCATCAAATTTTTTATCACAACTTTCCGGAACATTCTTTAAATATTTTGATATATCACTTAATATATCAATATCCTTTATTAGATCCTGTTTTAATTCCTCTATTTCAAAATCATCCGCTTGATAATTTTTTGAAACTTCTTTCAGTTCCTCTAACGCATCAACAATATCAACATCTTCGCTATAAATTATATCTTGTGCCTCTTCACCAGCAGGAATAATATTTTCTTCTAAACTTTCAAGAAATCTTTGATGAATCCTCAATAATCTTCTTATGGTTTCAGAAAAAGCAAAAATACTGCTTTCCAGTCTTTTATATAACATTACCTTATGCAATCCTTTAAGCAGTCCGGTTATCTTCCGCAGATTTATATAAATATCTTCATCCTTTTTTTCTTCCTTCACATAAGGCCACAAATTGTATTTGGCGTAAGTCAGTTTCCTCAATGCTCCTTCTATCTTTTTAAAGAGATTGTTATAGGTCTCATCAATATTATAAGAAACAGTTGCCAGCTTTCTTTTGGGAAATTGAATGGTCTCATCTTCGATAGATTGATAAAATTTTATAATATGCTGCCTTGTTCTCCTAATTAATATCTTGCTGAGTAAATCTTGAATTTTAGATTCGTGTATTTCTACTTTATTGAAATATTCTTTAAGAGAACCACCGGTAACCTGATAATCATTTGAACCTTCCTGGTTAAAGAGTCTTATCTGATTATAAATATTCCAGATCGAAGTATTTTGGGGAGTAGCAGTGACGAGTATTACTTTTTTACCGGCTAAAAATGGATAAATCTCGTAATATCGTTTGCTATCTGAATTTCTGAAATAGTGGCTTTCATCAATTAATACAACTTTTCTGTCCTGGTAAATCCATAATTCACTATCCTGATTGAATTCACCCTTATACAAAGCGCCATGGGAAATTGCCTTTATATCAATTTTAAATTTTTCTCCAAAATCTTCCCACATTTTTATTAAACGAGGTGGACAAATTATAACCGCCCTTTCCCCCAACTGTTTGAGTAAGGCAGCTCCGATAAATGTCTTCCCCAGCCCTACAACATCACAGACAAAAACACCATCATAGCGATTTAGGATTTCGTAAGCTTGCATTACTGCTATTTTTTGAAACCGGTATAACTTTGGCATTCCACTCCAGTCCCAAAGCACGTGAGAGCGATATTTCATTTTAGATTGAACAAGATTATAAAGAGTCATCATATAAATATCATAGGGGTTAGCATATTTTAAAGCCCAGCTTTCATCAATTGAACTTAATAGTTCTTTTTTAAATGGCTCGGATTCCTTCCAGAGTTCTTCAAACCAATTATCGAGTTCTTTAAAATTTTCATTCCCCCGGACAATAACATTCAGTTCTGTGCTATGTTTGAACCCGGATAAGGTCAGATTACTACTGCCTACAACAGCTATTCCTTCGCACCTGGTTTGTTCTGCTGCTTCTTTTCTATATTTAAATAGATATGCTTTTGAATGAAGACGCTGTTTAGTATATAATTTGACCTTAACTTTTCCTGATACAATTAACTCTTTGAGCGATAAAAGCATATTTTCATTTTCTGCAGATTGCTCTAATCCTCCGATATTATGGCCTATCCTAGTTTTTAATGTGCTAATAATCTCTTTCCTCTTCGATGCTTTTTGATATTTCAGCTTTTCTACTGCTTCTTCAAGTTCATCTCTTCTTGCTACACCTTCTGCAATTTCCTCAAGGGTTTTTGTATCAGATATGCTGCCAATAATCAATTTTAGTTCTTTCAGATGAGAAATATTGCCAACAATTTCATTAAACCCGGATAAAAATAAATAACCTACAGCAAATTTAGCTTCTTCTGTCGCTGTTAAAATAGAATTTATTTCATCTTTAAGAAAACTTCTTCTATTATCAATAATATCGGAATATTGTGGCATCTTTACTCTCCCTTATTTTTCTTCTTTATTTTCTCTTCAATTACTTTCGCTAATTTAGGATATCGTCTGAAATACCAATTTTCAACTTCTTCTATATCTTCTTTGTTAAGGTTATACATCTCATAAACAAGTTTATCGATTTCTATTTGTTCGTTAGTTATATAATCGTATTTTGTATTTTGTTTTTGGTGGTGGATTATAGAATTTATATAAGGCATAATTCTAATTTTGGTCATTGAAGGAATATTGCATAATATCATTATTTTTTTTATTTCTTCTATCTGAAAATTAACAGTATGATCTAAAAAGTTCTTTGCAATATATTTTATAAGTTTACTGCAAAGAATACCAATATAAAGGGAATTGTTAATTCTATTCTGTAATTTAATATTTTTGCCCGCCACATCAAAAATTGTAGCAGCACTACTCCTAAATGTTGGGGAATAATAACCTGTAAAAGATAGTGTTAAATCATTATTAAAATACATATGCGAATTTCTAAAAACATTGGCAACTTTATTTCTATCTCCTTTTTTAATTTTACCATATTCTTTATAATACCTTTTGCGATCTTCTATAGTCATTGTTTTCATCCTTCGCCTGGAATCTTCTGACCAATCAATAAAATAAGGTGTAGGAAAATAATAATTTGGTAACCAACCTTCTTCAATATCTGAAGCCCCACCTTTATCATATGGGATAAAATATCTACCACCGAAATATCGGTGTTGATGAGTATTGTGTTTTGGATTAGTGCAAATTCCATTTTCTATTACATTCAACCTAAGTTCCTCATTTTCTCTTATCTTTTCAAGTTGATTTTCTTTTAACACCAAATTTAAATCAACTTCCTGATAATTTGAGCCTTTTGTATTTGGAAATTGTCTCAGATAATAATTATTATCCCCTGTCGTCATACCTTCTCTAATTTCTGCAACATCTCTAAATTTCACCAGTTCAAGCTTTTTACTGTTAAAATTAACTTGATAAATATCAGTACCTTCCTGCTCAAAAAGACTTCTCTGTTTCTTTATATCAAACATAACCGGGATACCTTTCTCATCAGTATAGATTTTTGGTTTTATATTGCCTACATCCTGCATTAACTCGAATAACTTTGGTGAAGTAATAAAGAAAGAGAGATTGGAAAATATTTTTATAATTTTTTGCTGGTAGACATAGATAGCCATTTCTCTATCCGAAATGATTGTACATCTGTCTTTGCATTTTTCATCAGGTTCAACATCGACGATTAAACCCAGCGCAGCTTCTAAATCACCATTTTTAATATCAAGGCCGTGAAAATCTGCAGCAATCAAAAAATTATCCTTCTCCTCTTCCGGACTACTCTTTTTAAAAAGATAGATTCCGGTATTTACTGTTGCCTTAAAAGTTTTTATCGGGACAGATATTAGATATTGAACTTTAGTCTCTTCAAATAATTTTTTGCGGAGTTTATAGTGTGTCCTGATAGTCTGCCAGGTATCACTCATAATATAGCAGAGTGTTCCGCCCGGCTTTAAGATATTTAATCCCAGAGCGGTAAACACTCCATAACTATCACTGCTATCTAGATTAAATTCATTTTTAAAAATCTCTTCGGCTACAGAAACACCATAGGGTGGGTTAGCTATAACAATATCAAAGCCCTCTCTTACTCCCATAACCTCAAAGAAATCAAGATACCAGTTAAAAGTATCTATCTCTTGACCCTTCTTTATTTCTTCAATTTCTTTTCCCAGAGATGATATTTCCTGTGCAAGAGTTTCTTTCGTTCTTTCTTCTTCTTTAATTTCTATTTTAGTCTTTTCAATTAGGGTTAATTGACTGCCTACCTGCTTGAGTTTATCCTTTAAGGAATTTTCCATATTTTCAAGATACCAGATGGCAATATCACACTTTATTTTGATTATCTTGTCTTTTAAAATCTGTTTCTTAACATCAATATCAACTTCTGAAAATTCATCTTTTAATTTCTTATATTTTTCTATCAATTCAAATATCTTTTGATTGGTAAGAGTTCTTCGTTTTAAATCAAATTTAAATCCGCATATTTTTGATACCAGACTATCACCTTTAAGAATTTTAAAATCAAGATTAATCAAAGGAGGGATATCTTTAATATTTTCAATTTCGAGGTCAACTATAAGGGATAGCCATAACCTTAATCGGGCAAGATGAACTGCTCTCTCTTGAATATCTACTCCATAAATGCAATCTTCAATAACTTTTTTCCTTAATTTATGCCTGCTCTCAGTTATCCCAATTTTCTCATTTAATATTTCTATTAGATTGACTATTTTATTAAGAATATCTACTGAAAAAGCACCCGATCCCACCCCCGGGTCAACTATTTTTAAGTTAAGGAGTTTTTCTTTAATTATTTCTGGCTTATCAATTCCCTCTGCAGATAAGTTATATATAAAGGACTTAAAAATTTCTTCTGGTATTTCAGGTATCTCATTGATTAGATAATTTAATAAAGATTGTTTTGTCATAAAAGATACAATAAAACGTGGGGTAAAATAACTGCCGGATGCACGTCGGGGGTTTGGGATGTCTTTATATTTTTCTGCTTCAATGGAAAGTATTAATTCTTCAAATATTTTTCCTATCATCTCTGGGTCTATTGCTACTTCTTCTTCAAATTCATTATCTTCCCTTATAGTAAAATTAAATCGTTCTAACAAGTCCTCATAAATGTTGTTAAATGCCTTGTTCGGAATAGCTATCTTTTCTTCAATTTCGGAAAATTCAAAAAGCCCGCCATTAAGAAATGGAATATTTTCGAATCCTTGGTTGTTATAATCTTTAATAGAAAGTTTTTTAAATAGAGGGATTAGGAAATTTTTATAATAGTTTTTCTGGTTTGATTTAAAATTATTATAAAGAAATTTATAATCATGATTAAGCCAATTTTTTTTCTGGATAAAATATAAAAATAGAAGTCGATTCATAATTTCTTGAGTTAATTTATCAGTATCCTCTTTTTCAAATGAGGGGTTATTACTTCTAATTACATCTCTTAATTCTTTATACTTCTCAACAAATTCTTGATAAAATTCTTTGGATACTGCTTCAATATCGAAAGCTTCTTCGCATTTTATCATTAAAGCTAATGTTGATATACCCTCATCAGCATAAATATTTGATAATCTCTCCGCAGCTGTTCTAAGCCTATCTGTCTTACCTACAGTTATTCTACGAAACCCTCTTGTCTTCCGCTCTTTTTCTTTTCCTATATATTTAGTGTTAATAAAATGAGCTTCATTATTCTCTTTGTTCGTAAAAATAATAATATTTTCAGGATAATACCTCGAGATACTTTTTACAGCTTCTCGCTCTGTACCTTTTAATAGACTGTCGATGATACAAAAAATAACTTTAAAATTATCTACTTTTGAAATTATCTTTATAGAAAGTATTTTATCCTTTACCTCTTTAGGAAATTTATCAAGAATTTCCGGGGAAACTTCCTGTTCTGCAGGTTCGAAATTTAACCTTTCTATAAATAATTTTTTTAATATGTCTGCATTTGCTCCAGTATCTTTTATCTGCTCAAGAATGGATAAAATCTCCGTTCTCCAGTTAACCACTTCAATCATAATAAGATCTCCTTAAAATTTTTTGGATTAATCGCTTCCCCTTTCTTAAGAAAAACAGAATTTGCTGAATGGTCAAGCACTAAAGGTGTTTTAGCTTTACTCAATAATTTATTAAAAAGTTTTTCAAGATTACCGTCTTCATTTATATACAAAAATATATTTTCATTTACAATATCAGAAATCATACTATTTCTTCTTAAAGAATTGTAAAGGGTAACTTTATTTTTTTGTAAATAAAAGGAAAGTATTAATAATTTTCCTTCATCAAGGTGTTTTTTTAAATAATTATATATTCGTAGATTTTTAAGTCCTTTGGAAGTAAAAAATATTATTTCTTTATCTTTTTCTATTAGTTTTTTTAAAATTCTTTTTTCAAAAGGCGAATGCCATCCGCTAATAAAAACATAGGGTAATTCAGTAAGAGAAAGTAACAATTTTTCTGCAGGAATTATTATATTTAAAGGGATTGCCCTTGAAATGAAAATGCTTATTTTCTTTTTCTCTAATAATTTTTCATTTCCTAATAAAAAAACCGGTTTATTATTTAAATAAGTTTTTTGGTATTTAATCATATTTTGTATTTTTATATCGATTTTATTTAACACTAAATATTATTCCTTCTTCTTCCCATTCCTTCCAATCGATGTTGGTGAGTTCCGGTAGTTGGAGAATGTCTTGGGGTTCTTTAAATCCATTGCATTGGCTTTCTCTTAGTTTGATTATTTTCTGGGCGAGTGGTTCGCTTATTTGTAAAGCTTTTACAAGTTCATTCTGGGATGCGGTGTTGATATTTATAGTTTTACTTTCCAAATCTGATGAATTTAAGGGTGTGAGTGTAAAATTAACATTTGTTTTTTGAAATAACTGTCGGGTTCTCTCCAAACTGTATTTCTCGAACCAGAGTTTTTCGAATTGATTTTGGTATCGGGCAATGATTTCCGGGTCGTCTATAACCATCATATTTTCGTCGTTTCGGTTATTGGCGGAAAAGGTCCAGTTGTAGGAGCCGGTGAGCAGAAGGCGGTTATCGATAATAGCAAATTTATTGTGCATAATATAATTGTTAGTGCTGATCCTTACTTCTATTCCCTTTTGCACCAGGAAACGGGATTGGCTATATTGGTCATTAACCTGCTCTTTATCCAGATAAACTCTTACTTTTACCCCCCGCTCCTGAGCTTTTACAAGAGGAAGCGCGATTTCTCTATCGGTGAAAATATACATCGCAATATCGATGAAGGCTTCGGCCTGATTAATATTTTTAATGATTGCTTTCTGGGGATTGTTCGAGAGGGAGAAGTAAACTTCGGTTTTGGCCAGGGTGGAAACAGATATAGTTATAAAAAGGATGAGGACAAGAAACGGAAGAATACTAAGCTTAGTATTCCTTTTGAAATAGTACATTTTTAATGTGCTCTTTTCGATTTATTAGTACTCTTTAATATATTCGACAAAGGGTTGGAAAAATCCTTCTTTTTAAAAGAAAAAGTTATCTGTTCTCGGTTTATAGTTGTCAGATAGAGATTGCCACACCCTGATAAACCAAGGGTTCGCAATGACAGAAAATGTCTCACCCTCACCCTACCCTCTCCCTTCAAGGGAGAGGGGATATAAGAAAAATATCCTCTTGAAGGAGGAAGGAGTATCGGAAGAATCTCATCTTAAGGAGAAGGAAATGCGAGAAAGGTTGGTTATCTTCGGTAGCGCGTGCACATAGGGTCATTTTTTTATTACCTCCCAATATCCGCCTTTGGCAGTACCAATTCTCTTTAATATTCCTTTTTTCTTTAATTTTGAAATATTATTGTCAACCGCCGTAGTGCTTATTTTTATATGCTCAGAAAGTTCTTTCGTGGTGATATATTTATTTTCCTTCATTAATTCTATAATTTTTATTTCGTTTTCTCCCAACTTTACACCCAACTTATCTCCCAACTTTACACCCAACTTTTTAGGGACTTTTTCAGTGACAGTTGGAAAAGTAATTTTATAATAATCAAAATCTCCCTCTATTGCTGGCTTTATTCCATAATGTTGTTCCCATCCTTCAATCATTTTATGGAAACCACTGCCTATACTTTCTGCTAATCTAATAAATCTGAATATTTTGGCAATTATGGGATTTCTCGGTAGAGAAAAATCTTCTTCTAAAATGTATTCTATTTTCTTGGGGAGTGATCCGGGATTAAAAAATTCAAATCTGTCTGAAAATACTCTAATCCTTGGGTTTGCCCGGCTAAAATAATCAGTATGGATGATAAGATTAACCAGCGCTTCTCTAAGTGCTTGTAAATGTTCGGGGTTATCATCTCTGAAACCGGAAACCATTTTAAATGGTATATCAATTTTTTTAGGAAATCTCTCGTAAATATCAAAAAAAGTAGTCCATAGATTTTGTTCGCTGGAAATTCTAAAATTATACCTCGTTGGAGCATCTTCATAGGAGATGCCGGAAATTTCTAAATATTCAATCCTGTAATTGGTTATTGTTTCCATAAGTAAATCTTCTGTTCCAAAAACCAGTAACCCCCCAAGAGTTACTTTAGAATTTACTAGAACACCTAATTTATGTAAAAATTCTGAATTGGTCAATTTATTATATCTATGCCCGGGATTAACATTCATGAAATAATTTCGATATTTTTCAATAGATGTTTTATCTAAATCTTCTATCGGCCAGGTTGATATTTTTAATGATGGCTTTCTGGGGGTTGTCCGAGAGGGAGAAGTAGACTTCGGTTTTGGCAAAGCTTGAAAGACAGAAAGTTAAGGTAAAGATAATTATTACAAAAGTAGCAATGCTAAATTTGGTTTGAGGTTTATATTTTAGCATTTTATTTATATATTATCCTCTGTCTATAAAATAAATATCCCAGGGATAACTATTCGCAGGAGAGGTAAATTATGCACTATTCACTATTAGACTATTCGACAATACTATGTGAAAGTCCTGCTTTTTGATGAAAGTTTTTATTTTATCGATTTGGTTTTTAGAAATTATAGGACAGGCGAGACGTTTGTCCTACATTGTTGATAGAGATTGCTTCGTCGCTTCGTTTCTCGCAATGACTGTGGTAGGGTGAGCTTCAGATGAATCTGACCCTTAAATGATGATAAAAAAAATTATTTTGAAATATTGAAATATAAAAGTATAATAAGAATTGTTGAATAATTAACCTAAAGGTAGTTAATTTAATATAAATTTATAAAGGTGGTAATAAAGTATAAAAAAAATTAATATAGAAATTAACCGAAATAGAAATTCAAATATTATACGCCAATACATTTTATTTATTTATTATTCTTCAGCTTAGAGATACATTAGAGGTTGCTTTACTATTTGTTTTATTTTTTAGTTATAGAAAGATAAAAAGAAAGGAAAGCACTAATGACCAAATTAATGAAGATTAAAAGTTTAAAGAATTACGGTATCCCCTCTTATATTCTAAACCTCTGGGAAAAACACTATTCGCCTTATTTACTGCCGGTACAGGAGGAGGCGGTAATAAATTATGGAATTCTGGATGACAAGGAAAGCAAAAACCTTTTGGTTATTGCTCCTACCTCCTCAGGAAAGACCTTTATCGGAGAAATGGCTGCAATAACTCAGGTAACTCACCTGCACAAGATTATATATTTAGCCCCCTTTAGGTCTTTAGCTGAGGAAAAATATAGATACTTTAAAAATCTTTATAGCAGTTGTGGAGTAGATATGGTAATCTCTACCCGTGACCGCCGGGAAGATGACCACCACCTAATTCAGGGAGATTATAAAATGGCAGTAATGGCCTACGAAAAGTTCAATTATTTTCTCTTAAAATATCCTGAATTTTTAGCTGAGGTCTCTTTAGTAATAATAGATGAGATGCAGATGATCAATCACCCTAAATGGGGGCCTCTCTTAGAAGATGTAATAGAGCAACTGCTGAAAAAAGATTTAATAAATCTTAGGATTATTGCCCTTTCTGCTCTTTTAGAAAATCAAGAAGCCCTCCTAAAATGGTTTCCCGCTCAAGCACTTATTTCTTATCAATACCCGGTAGAACTACGCAAGGGAATCGTAAGAGATGGTATCTTTAAATATATTACCTCTAATAAAAAGAAGAATACTTATCGAAGAGAAATATTTTTTCAGCCAGAAACGGTCTGTGATAATTGTTTTGAGGATTATCTATTAGAGACGGTCAGATATCTGGTAAATCAGGGTGAACCGACCTTGATCTTCTTCGCTAACGATGCTGAGATGCGAAAATGGGCTAAATGGCTGGCCTCCCAATTAAACTCTCCTGCCGCCTCTACCGCCATCAAAGAACTCAGGGGAATGGAAGAGACTTCCTCCCGCGATGAATTATTGGAGTTATTAGAAAAAGGGATGGCCTACTATAATCAGGACCTCTCCTGGGAAGAAAGAAATCTGATTGAAATTTACCTCCAAGAGGGAGAGATAAAAATTATCTGTGCTACCACTATTTTGACCACCGGTATTAATCTACCCTTTAAGAATGTTATTATTCCCCTGGATAAAATGCATAATGATGATGAAGATTATCGCCATTGTTATCAAAATTGTCTTACCTTTACCGATATCGAGAATATGGGTGGAAGGGCAGGAAGATTAAATAGAAAAAATATGAGAAAAGATCAGAATTCTATCCAGAACAAAGAGGAGTTTGGGAGGGTAATCTTTTTAGCCTATTCCCTCCTCTCGGAGACCATCTATCAGAATCTTTATTTTAATTTTTACCAGCATAATAATCATAATCATAAAATGCTAACCAAACGGTTGGTGAAGAAAGAAAAAGATTTGCTTACTTTCCTGCTGAGATTAGTGGTAAAGTATAGATCCAGACCGGAAAAGATAAAGAAATATTTAAAGGAAGAGGGACTTATTGCTTTACGAAATCAGAGTAAGTCGGAAGAAAAAAATTGCCTTTTTAATTACTGGCAGTTTATCTTTGATAAAGAAAATCTCGAGGAAGAAATAGATAATTGTCTAAATACTTTAAAAGAAAATAAACTGATTAGAGAGGATAAGAAAGGTATTTTATCTCCCACTGCTCAGGGCATTCTCATAACCGCTAAAAGAATTAAAGTAGAGACTTATCTTTTTCTCAAGACTTGGATGAAGTATAGTAAGAAGGGAGAAATTAATGATTTGGAGATACTTTTTCTCTTGTCCTTAAGCCAGGATGGTAAAAAATTACCCCTGCCCTTTCCCCAGTTTTATAGAAATGATGATAAAAAAGATAGACCCCATGGTGAGCAGGAAGAAATCTATGGGAATAAGCTTTTAAATCTGGTCTTTGAGCAGGGTGAGGAAGATAAAAAGCTATATCAGGATAAACTTCTGCCAAAAAATGGAAAGGAAGAAGAGGAAGTAGCAGTATTGTCTTTAGAGGATCGTCTCGCTTTTAAGAAGACTCTTTTATTATATAATTGGATAATGGGGAGTAAGGAGGTTAAAGCTATTGAACAGGAATATAGTCTTTATCGGGGCTCTATTCTGAGACTGGCAGAAGGCTTTTCCTGGCTGGCTAATAGCCTGGCAGCTATAGCAGAAAGTAGAGGCTGGAAGAAAAAAAGAGAAGAAGACCTTAAGAAGATAAGGGTATTATCAAAAAGACTAATTGAAGGCATAAAGGAAGAAGGATTAAATTTAGCTCGGTTACATATCCCCGGACTAAGCCGCTATTATATCGGAAAATTGGTAAGAGAGGGCTATAATGAGGAGAGGTGTTTGGAAGAAGTGACTGAGGAAGAGTTGGGCAGGGTGCTGCCAGAGAGATTAGTAAAGAGGATTAAGAGCAGAATAAAAGAAGAAAAAGAAAATCAAGAAGCGAAAAGGCAAAAGGTGAAGGCTAATGATTCTAATCAGGTGGCTGCTAATGATTCTAATGCTGAAACTGAGCACCGTAAACTGACCACGGTGACAACTGCTGTAGAGCTGAAAACCGAAACCGGTGAGCTACAAACCGCAACTATTTTGGAGATCGATCTACACCGCCCGGATAGAATTATCTTTTCAGGGAAAGAAGTAAAACTTACCCCCTTAGCCTTTTCCCTGATCTCTCTTTTAGCCCAAAACCGAGGAAAGGTATTAACCCATGATTATCTTTTAGGTACCATCTGGAAAGAAAATGAGGATGCTACTTATGTTCAGGTAACCTTTCATCTCTCTAAAATAAGAAGATTTATTCTAAAAGCTATTGGCAATAATAAAAGAAATATAGAAAAGGTCAAAGACATCTTTAAAATAATTTCTCGAAGGGGAATAATGTTAAATTTAGAAGAGGATAAATTAAAAATTATTTAAATTTTTCTTCTTTTTTGTGCTCTTTTTAACGAAATTTCATCTTAATTTTTAAAAAAATAATAATTTTCTCTTAATTAAAATCCAAATAGTCATTGTACTATCTGGATTTTTTTTATTCCTCCTGATCTTAAATGAGGTAAAGAAAAAATAAAGAAAAAGTAAAGAAAAAGTAAAGAAAAAACTTGATACAAGAAAATTTTTTTGTGATGTAATTAAAAAGGTTGGCCAACCGAAATAATCGTTAGTCGTTAGTAGTTAGTAGACAGCTAAAGAAAAAAGAAGAGTCGTTAACGACTGCATTAAAAATTTTAAGCAAAGGAAAGGAAAAAAATATGGAAAGAGAAAAATCAAATAATCAAAACAAAATATCTAAAGATGGCTATCTCGTCATCCCTAATTATTTTTTTCGGAAATGGATAAGGATATTGGGAGCAGGACCAGCTATACTCTATCTTGAGTTACTTACTTATTGCCATAAAGAAAAAGATATGGCCTGGCCCACCATAAATTCCTTATGTCAGAAGATGGGAGTATCTAAGAACAGCTTGATTAAATATCGAGAGGTGCTACTTACCTATGGTTTGATTAAAAAAATGATAAGAAGGAAATCTATTGGGGGAGATTATCAGGTCAATCTCTATCAGCTTACCTCTTTAGAGGGTGCAAATATTGAACCAGGGGTAGTTCAAAAATTACACCTAGGTGGTGCAAAAAATGAACCAGGGATAGTGCAAATATTGAACCCTAACAATAACAATACTAAACATTACCAAGTTAACAACAACAAAGCGGTAGGAAAAGATACTGCTGTTGTTGATTTTAATAAATCAAAAGAGAAAGGAGAAGAAAGAATGAGGGGAATAATAGAACAATTAGCTGACCTAAGCTTTGAAGAAAGATTTATTGAGCAGATACTAAAAGATTTTTCTTTAGAGAAGATTGAAGAAAAGTTAGAACTACTCATGGCCAAGAGGAATATCCAAAATCCTGCTGGCTGGCTGAGGGCTGCCTTAAAGTATGATTATCAGAGTTCAGAGCCAGAAGAAAGAGAAGAAGACGAAAAGAGAGAAAAGATAGGCCTTAAAAAAGTTAGCCAGAAGAAAGAAGCCTCATCCCGGGAAAAGGCTCTGGAGATGATCAGAAAGACCAGGGAAATGTTAGCCAATCTGCAAAAGGAAGGAGAAAACCTATGTCGGACCTAAAAGAACTAATTACCCAAGCTAAACAAAAAGACGTAAAATCGATGGAAGAACTGTTCATCCAATTTAAACCTTTATTAAAATCAAGAGCCAAAAGATATTCCAGAATAGGCTTGGAATATGATGATGTCTTTCAACAGGCAGCCCTAATCTTTATCCTGGCAGTTTATGATTATCAAGAAAAATTCCCTACTACCTTTGCCGGTTATATCCAGAAAAGGATCGACTGGGGATTATGGGTCTATTATCGGAAATATCTCAAACAAAAGATAGAGATCCCTTCTGGTCTAAAACCAACTAATCAGAAAGGAGTTAATTATTGAATACCTTAAAAGATATTTTAGGAAAAATAGATTTAGAAGAAGGTTATGAGCGTTTAACTAAAAGAGAAAAGAAAATTATTACTCTTTATTATCTTGAAGGATATAAGGATGAAGAGATCGCTATTTTTTATGGAATTAGTCGACAGATAATTACTCGTCTCCGAGGAAAAGGAATTGCTAAGCTAAAAAAATTTTAAAATTTTTTTATTAGGGTGCTGCAAAATCACCTCTTTTTTGCATTTATATAAGTAGAGAGAGTTTTTAGCAAAACTAAAAACTGTGATGAGTAATCAGTGATATGAAAAAGTTTCCCAAAGGTGCCAGGCACTTTTTGGCAACTTTAATTTATCCTCTAAGCTTCTAATTACTCATTACCCCTCACTTATTAGGCAATTAACCAGCAGGTTAATTGCCAGAAAGGAGGTGAAAAGATAATGGCAGATGTCATAACCGTTCCCCGTGATTCAAGCCTACAGTTAAGATTGGTAGTAGGCACCAACCCGGATACCGGAGCACCTATCGTCAACAGCAAGACCTTTGGTAATATTAAATCTGCTGCTTTAGAGCAAGATGTCTATGATGCAGCGACTGCTTTAATGGGATTGCAGAAGTACCCTATAGATGAAATCAGATTGCAAAAAGAATCCCAATTGACGGAGTAGTAAGTTTTTAGCAGGGCTAAAAACAGTAACAAGTGATAAGTAATGAGTGATAAGCCAAAAATCAAAATATCATTGCTAAATCCTTAATTACTCATTACCTATTACTCATTACGCAATTAACCGGCAGGTTAATTGCCAAGAAGGAGGTGAAAAAATAAATGCCAACCGAATTAGGAGAAGTAACCAGTTACAAAAGACTGTATATGCAGTTTAGAGATAGTACAGCTAAAACCATAAATCTAACCTTAAATAATCCCAAGAACGTAGATGATGGAGACTATGTAGATTTTGCGGCTCAAGATGCCGCAGTTGAAGGAGTGATGGATACGATCATCGCCAAGAATATCTTCCATAATAAGGGGAATGACTTAGTAGCTAAGGTCAATGCTAGAATACTTGATTATAAGTCTACTGATGTTATGGATGTGTAGCTAATGGGCTACTGCCCATTAGCGGTTAGTTAGCATTACGGGGCGGATGAATCCGCCCCCTACCTTAAAAGTCATTGCAAGTGACTAAAAAGAGCGTGGCAATCTCAACTTGCAACTCGCACCTTGCAACTATTTTCGACGAAGGAGAAAATAAAATGTTACAAGCTATCTTAAGTAAATATCTATTTAACGCTCTACTTCTGGCTATGGTCTCTCTCGGTTATGGCTTCTTAAAGAACAAATTAGGAGAAGATAGAGCTAATACTATTAAAGAGGCCATCCTTACCGCTATGCTCTGGGCAGAAGAGGAGCTGGGGATAGGAAATGGCAATCAAAAATGGGAAGAGGCCTGGAAGAAGCTGATCGAGATACTGGCCGATAAGAAGATCCAATTGAGAAAGAGTGAGGAGAAGGCAGTAAAGACCATGATGAAGGCTAATGTGGGCAAGATTAACCAGCAGACCTATGATCTCTGGTTAAAGAAAAAATTACTAAAGGATAAAGCAGCTATTCAACAGTCATTGTTGGTTAAATAATGAGGTAAAAAAATGGAGATGTTAAATCAAATAAATGATATAGGTATCGCTCCACACTTCAACTTATCCGAATTTGCCTGTCCCTGTTGTAAGAGGGTAATGTTACATCCCAGGCTACTAAAGAAATTAATAGAATTAAGAGGAATAATCGAAAGACCAATCTACATTAATTCTGGTTATCGCTGTCCAGCATATAACCAGAAGATTGGAGGGGTAGTAAATAGTTATCACCTTATCGGTTTAGCGGCTGATATTAGAGTAAAAGATATCAATTTAATTGAGCTTTTAGAAGTATGCGAGAGTATAGGTTTTGCCGGGATCGGCCTTTATGAGAAGAAGAATTTCTTGCATCTGGATGTCCGACCAACCAAGAGAACCCGCTGGAGGGAATAAGAAAAGTTGCCAAAAAGTGCCTGGCACCTTTGGGAAACTTTTTGAGAAAGGAGGAAAATATGGATATACGTAATTTAACTGACATTATTGCTAATCAAGGCTTTCCTATTGCCCTGTCCATACTCTTAATCTTTCGGATTGATAGATTTATGCAGGAGATAGTAATTGCCCAGAAAGAGGGTTATCGGCAGGTCTTAGAGAATACCAAAGAGATACATAATACTATCACTACCTTAAATCAGCAGAATAGAGAATATTATTCTCTACGCTTTTCAGAAGTTCAAAAAGAACTCTCCGGAATGAAGGTAGAGTTGGGGAAAATTGAATAGAGATAAAAAGGCAACAAAAAAAGGGTAAGCTATAAAGCAAATCAGCTTTTTTAGCTTACCCTTTTTTATTTTGTAATTAAATTTGCCAATATATATTCTCTTAAAGAAAGTATAGGAGATAGTGCGAACGAAGGGGCATTATTTTTCAAAATAATCTTTTTTTAAGGCTCGAATTATTTTCTCCGGAGTTGCGGGCAAATCTTTAATTCTGACGCCAACAGCATCATAAATGGCATTTAAAATAGCTGGAGCAATAATGCTGCAGGCTGGTTCACCAATTCCCTTAGCCCCATAAGGACCTAATCCCCCACCTGATTCTACCAGAATCGCCTTTACATCAGGTACATCTACAGCTGTGGGAATAATATACTCAGCAAAAGAGGGAGTCATAGTAATTCCCTTTTCCATAATCACTTCTTCAGTAAGGGCATAACCCATTCCATATATTGAACCACCTTCCATCTGACCCTCTACACTCAAAGGGTTAACGGCTTTGCCCACATCATAACAGGTAATCAGTTTTAAAATTTCTACCTGTCCGGTTTCAGTGTCCACTGCAATTTCTACCGCCTGGGCTCCAAAAGTAAAATCCGGAAAGGTCATACCTCTAATATTCGATAAATCAGGAGTTATCGTAAATGGGGCATTAAATTGCGCTTCACAAAACAACTCTATTCCAGCAGAATTACAAGCACTTACCACTTTAGCCAGAGGTACAGATTGCGTTTTATCATATATTACAAAAATTTCTTGATTTAAAATATCTAACTTATCCGCATTAACATTTAATATCTCGGCAGCTTTATTTAAAATTCTGTTTCTTATCTCTCGTGCAGCCTTGAGGGTAGCATTCCCGGACATATAGGTCTGTCGGGTAGCAGTAGTGGTGCCGGCAAGAGGAGTCAATGCTGTATCACTATGGTAGATTTTTACCTGGGACATAGGCACTCCCAGTTCTTCAGCAACAATCTGACAGAGTAAAGAAATCTGTCCCCCACCTAAATCGGGTATTCCGGATCTGATTAATACACTCCCGTCCGATTCTAACCTTACGTAGCAGCGAGATGAATCATGTAGAAAGGTCATCCTGCCATAACTCATCAATCCTATAGCTAAGCCTCTCCCTATTTTTTTATTTTCATCTTCATATCCAGCAGGTTCTCCCAATGCGGCCCAGGCTTTCTCGGCAACTTCAGGAAGGGCAACATAGGTTTTGAAGACCTGACCGGTTGTCGCCAAAGCTTTTCCGGTAGTAAGGCAATTCCTACGCCTGATTTCCAGGGGATCTATATTAAGTTTATGAGATAATTCATCCATTATGCTTTCATAGGCAAAATTGGGCTGTGGGGCTCCAAAACCTCTATTAGCACTGGTGAAAGTATTATTAGTTAATACGCAATGAGCTCTAACTTTAACATTGGGAATACAATAGGGACCAGCTGCGTTAACCGTTGCATATAGAGTAACCCAGGGACTTAAGTAAGGATAAGCCCCAGCATCAGATATTAATTCCGCATCTAAAGCGATAAGCTTACCATCTTTTTTCGCGCCAACTTTATATTTCATAACAAAAGGATGTCTTTTACTATGGCACAAGATAGATTCTTCGCGAGTATAGACTAATCTTACCGGTTTCTTAGTCTTCCAGGTAAGCAAAGCTAAATAAGTTTCCACAGTAATATCTTCTTTTCCGCCAAATCCTCCACCCATCATAGTGCCTATATAGCGGACTTTATTATGGGGCAAACCCAATACATCTGCCACATCTCTAAAGTGTTCTATTACTTGAGTGCTTACCCGGATATTGAGTATTCCATAATCATCTATCCAGGAAATACCCGCTTCCGGTTCTAAATAAACATGGTCAACAAAATGCACCTTATAGGTGTCTTCAATTATTATATCGGCCTGAGCAAAACCTTTGTCAACATCACCTTGATGACAGCCAAACTCGCCTATTATGTTAGTATTGTTTTCTCCCACCAGATAAGCACCTGGCTTTATGGCTTCCAAGGGATCAAAAACCCCGGGGAGAGGCTCATATTTTACCTCAATTAAATCTAAGGCTTTCTCGGCAATTTCCTCTGTCTCGGCAGCTACCAGAGCAACTGCCTCTCCCATAAACCTAACCTTTTTCTCGGCCAAAACCCGATATAAACCTTCAAATCCTTTACCCACCTCTGTGCTCTGACCAAACCTGGTTACCGTTTCGTTGTGAGGAACATCTTTAGCGGTTAAAACAGCTCGTACACCATCTAATTGCTCTGCTTTACCGGTATCTATAGAAATAATTTTGGCTGCCGGATATTTACTACGAAGAACTTTGGCAAATAACATTCCGGGCAAAGAAAAATCGTCGGCATATTTAAGGTCACCGGTTACTTTAGGCCAGGCATCATGCCGAGGTATTGGTTTACCAACTATCTTAAATTCAGACATAAATTTCACCTTCCAATCCATGTAATAACCTGACAGGGGACGGTCCTTTGTCAGGTTTTTAATCACTCCTAATGATTTAATAGACAGGCGAGACGCCTGTCCTACAGAATTTGAATTTATTGTGATTTCTGATTTTCTACTGCCACATCGTAAATAGCATCGACAATCTTCTTATATCCAGTACATCTGCATAGATTTCCAGATATAGCTTTTTTAATTTCCTTTCTATCAGGAATAGGATCTTGATCGAGATAACTCTTGGCAACCATTATCAAACCCGGAGTGCAAAATCCGCATTGAATCGCACCATAGTTAACAAAACTTTCCTGTAATTTCCTCCCTAATTCCAGTTTTTCCATACCTTTCACAGTCCATACTTCTTTATGATTTGCCTGTAAAGCCAAGACAATACATGACTTAATCGCTTTTTTATTTAAAATAACCGTGCAAGTACCACATTCCCCTTTTTCACAACCGCATTTTACCTCGGTAAAGCCATTTCGGCGTAAAAATTTTAACAGAGATTCTTCAGCCTTCGCGGCCCCAATTATTTTTTCATCATTTACTGTTAGTTCTATTCTATATTCTTCCATTTAAAGCCTCCCTTTTAGTAAGTGATAAGTAATGAGTGATTAGTGATTAGTAGTAGAGACGCATACAATACGTCCCTATTTTCTATTACTATTTAATTTCATCTCTTACATCTTCTTTACGAGATACGAGATACTAATAGGGTATTATTTTTTTAAGTGCACGTTTGAACAGGATTCCTGAAATATACCGACGATATTCTTCGGATGCTCGTATATCACTAATAGGATTAACTTCTTCGCTTATTTTATTTATAGCTTCCTCAATTAATCCATTTTTTATTTCTTTATTTTTCAAAAATTCCTCTACCCCGGTTAATCTAATTGGCATAGGAGCTACAGAGCCCATAGCAATGCGAATCTGGATAATCTTGTTTTGTTTAACTTTTAAGTTCAATGCTAAACTGGCTATGGCAATTGCCATAGCCTTTCTTTGCCCCAGTTTAACAAAATATCCATTTTTATTTATATCGCTTTGCTCAAATTCAATCCCTACAATCATCTCATCATCCTGCAAAATTGTCTTGCCCGGCCCAAGAAAAAACTCTTTTAGCTTTACTTCTCTCTTCTGCCTAACACCCTCTATTTTAATAAGTGCACCGAGGGTAAGCAAGGGCACTGCCATATCTGCTGCCGGTGAAGCAGTAACTAAATTTCCCCCGATAGTGGCATTGTTCCTTACTACCGGGTCAGCAAATTGTTCTGCTGCCTGGTGTAAGATAGGGTATTCCTTGAACAGAAGTTCTGAATTAACCAATTCGGCAATTGTAGTTAGAGGTCCCAAGCAAATCTTACCCTTTTTTTGGCTAATTCCCTTTAATTCCCCTATATTCGTAATATCTATTAATAGCTTTGGGCTTAAATTTTTATCTCTTATCTTGGGAAGCAAGTTCGAACACCCGGCAGCTATGCAGGCATTAGCCCTTTCTTCTTTTAAAATTTCCAAGGCTTCTTCTATGGTTTTAGGGCAAACATATCTAAATTGGTTCACTCTTTCTTTTTCCTCCTTATTATTTTAGTTATCGGGTTAGCTAGTTAGTTACTTGGTTAACTGGTTTTTCTTCCAGATGCACATTCTTCAATCGCTTTTACTATTTGAATATATCCAGTACAACGACAGATATTGCCTCTCATATAATCTCTAATCTCATCTTCTGTGGGATTAGAATTTTCTTTTAATAGTGCCGTGGCAGTCAATATCATACCCGGGGTGCAAAAACCGCACTGCACTGCCGCATTCTTTAAAAATGCTATTTGCATGGGGTGCAGCTCATTTCCCTTGGCCAGTCCTTCGATGGTGGTAATTTCTTTGCCATCGACAGTTGCCGCTAAGGTAAGACAAGATAAAACCGGTTCGCCGTTTAATAAAACGGTGCAAGCGCCGCATTCACCGATACCGCAGCCGTATTTACTTCCGGTTAAAAACAAATCGTTTCTTATAATATTAATTAAAAGGTCATTTGGTTTTACAGACAAACTTCTTTTCTTGCCATTAATGGTAAATTCTATCTCAACTTTTTTCATTCTACAATTCACCCCCGGCTCTTTCCCAGGCAATCTTAACCGTATCCTCCACCATTACCCGAGCTATTTCAGTTCTATATTCAACAGATGAACGGATATCATCAATTGGCTTAATCTCTTCCGATACTTTCTCAGCTATTTTCTCTATTAAGGAAGTGTTTACTGTTTGTCCTTTGAAAAGACCTTCAGCCTCCTTTACCCGAATTGCTTTTACCGCAACCGAACCAAGTACTATCTTACAATCTTTGCAGATATTGTCTTCTCTTTCAAGGCAAACAGCCAGATTAATCTTGGCAATATCAGCCTTAACTCTACCCTTCTTAGAGAAGGCACTTCCTGAATTTTTTTTCATTTCCGGTATGTTTACCTGGGTGATCAGTTCATCAGCTTCTATAACCGTTTTACCCACTCCGGTTACAAAATCTTCTACCAAAACTGTACGCTCTCCTCTTTTGCTAACCAATTTTACTTCTGCACCATAGGCAATTAAAGGAGGAACGGCATCAGCAGCGGGCGAAGCATTGCAAATATTCCCTACTATTGTCCCCATATTCCTTACGGCAATTGCCGCCATCGATTTGATTCCTTCATATAAGGCAGGATATCTTTCCTTAACTTTTCTTATTCTCTCAATATGGGATAAAGGAACGGCTGCCCCTATCTTTAATCCGTAAGATGTATCAATAAAATTAAGTTCGGGGATATTTTTTATGTTTATCAGATAATCAATTTTTAAATCGATGGTCTTCATTTTAACCAACAGGTCAGTTCCTCCGGCTAATATTCTAGCACTTTTATCTTTATAATTATCCAATAAAATTAAAGTCTCATCTAAAGCTTTGGGGGCTAAATATTCAAATTCCCGGGCTAAAATTTTGGTATTGGTCTGCAATTCTATCCCCTCCTTTCTTCAATTTTTGCTTCTCTTTCTTTTAAGGCTTTAAGAACTTTTTCCGGCGTAATGGGAAGTTCGTAAAACCTAATTCCTATAGCATTGTAGATTGCATTCGCCACCGCGGAACCCACGGAACTCAAGGCTGCCTCTCCAATACCTTTTGCTCCAAACGGACCGGTTGGTTCATAAGTGTGGGCAGATTTCACGGTAATATTATCTATTTTTGGCATATCGAGAGTAGTAGGTATCTTATAATCAGTTATCATCCCGCTACATCTCAACTTACCATTGTTTAAATCATATTCGGTCTCTTCCAAAAGACTAAAACCCAGTCCTCTGCTAAATGCACCAATGATCTGCCCTTCCCATAAATCAGGATTAATCACGGTTCCCGAATCCCCCATAATAACCGCTCTCGGAATACTAATTTCTCCTGTTTTTGTATTTACCTCAACTTCCACAAAGTGGGTAATAAAACAGGGAGGACAATTTTTCTGTCTAAGGGTAGCGGTATAAGAAATAGTGCCCCAACTGGTAATGTGGGCATGTTCCGCTATTTCCCCTACGGTCATATAATTTTGAGGTATTTCCCGAGGATAAATTATTGCCTGGCCAAGTTTTTTATTACAAGTTAACTCCAAATTTTCCGGCAAATCTTTGAAGAGAGTGGCAGCATAATTTAAAAGTATTTCTTTAACTTTTTCAGCTACATATTTTACTGCTCCACAACCACAATAAACTCCTCTGGTGGCATGGGTGTTAACATCAAAGACTGTAGTTCGGGTATCTACCCCGTTATAAATACCCACTTTCTCAAAAGGCACTTTTAAAACTTCAGCCGCTACTTTTGCCGCGGCATCCCAGGTGCCTCCTCCGTGATCCATTAAAGCAGTGACTACATCCACTGAACCATCTTCATTAATTTTAATTGTCGCACCGGAATAATCTATAACTTCCCCGGGATTGGGACCACCGGTACCAGAAGTATGAAATCCTCTGGCCACTCCTATGCCTTTTTTAATATCTCCTGTTTTTTTTGAAGGGGGGATTCGCCCTTTCCATCCGGCAAGTTTAGCCCCTTCGATTAACATCTCTTCTACTCCGCAGCTTCTGATAATAGACCTTACCGTCGGACCCTGACCCCAGAATTCATCTCCTTTTCCCACAAAATTTTTCAGACGAAGTTCAACCGGGTCCATATCCAATTTTTCAGCCAAAATATCCATTAAGCTCTCCACCGCAAAATTTATCTGGGGGTTGCCATATCCCTGCATGGCACAGGAAGGTACTTTATTGGTATATACCGCAGTTCCTTCGTACTTTAAATTTTTATATTTATAAAGTGAAGCGAACCATCCGGCTATACAACCTAAATAAGGATAAGCCTGAATGTTGTGACCACCGATCTCCACCCAGACCCGGCAATGGGCAGCCGTTAATCTTCCGTCTTTTTTAGCACCAATTTTCAAGATAGTCTTCAGGGGATATTTTGAATGATCATAAATATCTTCCTCTCTGGTGGTCACCAATTTCACCGGTCTTTTTGCTTTTAAGGCCAGGGCAACACAAATAGGAGTAATTGAATTCATTTGAATACTTGAACCAAAAGAACCTCCCAGAGTAATTCTTTTAACATTTACTTTATTAAGAGGGATATTAAAGATATTCCCTAAGAGGATACGTACATTATGAATTCCTTGGGAGGTGGTCCAAACTGTAATCCCTCCGTCAGCTTCCGGAACACACACCGCAGATTTGGTTTCCAGTTGCATATGATAAATCCTCTGAGTATTAAATGTCCTCTCTACAATTTCGTCTGCTTCTTTAAAGCCTTCCTCAATATCACCAACCTCAACATCTCGCTCGCAGGCTATATTTTTCTTGGTATCTACCCTTTCTTCTCCCAGGTAAACATGATCATATATCTGAGGTGCATTTGCCTCCATAGCTTCTTCAAGATTTATGAGTGGTTCCCATTTCTCGCCCCATTTTATCTTTATCTTTTTCAAAGCTGCAAAGGCTTTTTCTTCAGTTTCTGCCGCACAGGCAGCCACTGCTTCCCCGACGTGCCGAACCTTGTCTTTTGGTAAAACTGTCCGGTCACGGTAGGTCTTATCGGGAATACTTACTATACGCTCATTGTATAAAGTATTAGGTACATCATCCGGAGCAATACAGATAGCTCCCATTTTTTCTGCTTCTGTATAATCAACTTTCTTAATTTCAGCATGGGGGAAAGGACTGCGTAAAACAACGGCATATAATTGGCCGGGAATATTTACATCACAAGAATAAATTTCTTTCCCGGTCACCTTACCTATATTTTTTATGTCAAAATTTTTTCCAATAAAATCAAATTGCTGTTTCTCCAACAAAACCACCTCCTTCTATGTTCATTTCTATTATAGTTTTTAAATATATTACTTCCAAAAACTATTTAATTATTTTTATTTATCATTTTTTACTTTCTATTATTTGCAATTATTAAAATAATTATTATATTCAAGCGATATATTAATTTTAGCCAATAACACATAATTAGATAGTGATTATTTTAATCTGTTCTCTTTTTCTAACTTATTAGCAACATCACTTAAGCCAATTTCTTTCAGCCCTTTTCGTGTTTGCCAACTGGTTTCTATATCCCATTTGTGTAACCTATAAAGAATATCTAACATTTCATCCCAGGTTTTATGGTCAAGATGTTCTCCTTGGTAAGGTCCTGATTTAACCGGTTCATTATAATATCGTTCACATGGATAATCATCGTTTCTGTCAAATCCAACATGCATCGTATTAAAGGCCTTTTCTAAGTTATGTGCTTGTAAACCAATATGTAAAAATTCTTCCTTAGAAAGCAATCTTCCTGTTGCACTGGAGAATAAAGCAATCCAATCATCTACAGTCTGTCCATAGACATAACTACACAATCCTAATATATCTTGGACCGCCTTTTTTTTCTGATTATAATATAGATCCTCTGGCACGTTTTCATATGAGTTAATAGGTCGATCACTTCTTAGCCAAAAACCATTCAAACTGCCTCGTAAATGTCTTCCTGCGACAGGAGATAAAATAATCCCAAATCCCCATCCCTTGTTAATTCTAACTCCATCTAAAGAATCTTGTCCTTTAACGTGTATGACAAATTTTTCTGAATTATTACCTAATTTCTTCGCTGCTTTCAATGCCCCATCGGCAAGAAAATCACCAAAGCCTTCCCGATAAGCCAACTTCTTTAGCATTTCTATCATGGCTTGGTAATTACCCCAAACTAATTCCAGGCCATTGGTCTCTTTCTTGGTTATTAACCCTTTTTCGTAACATTCAAAAGCCCAGGAAATTGCCTGGGCAGCATTATCTCCATCCAAACCTAATTGGTTGGTCAATAAGTGTGCATATATAGCTGCTTCCAGGTTTGTATTATCAATTTTTGTGCAATAAGAATTTGCAGAATTATTCCACCAACCTTCTCCCTGTATTTTATATTTTCCTTCTTTAACATCCATCCAAGGTTTACAGGAAATAGGACAACTAAAACAGGAGACAGTCCCTTTTCGGTACTTTTTTATTTCTTGTTCAGTAATTTTTGCTATTTTATCTTTACCCCAATGTTCATCTTGTCCATTTCTCACCGGTCTATATCCTTGTTCCCAGGAAGGAGAATCTAATCGCCCTCCCATTGCCCCATAATAACCTTTTGCTCGAATCTCTTTAATCAAATGCCAGCGATTTATCTTACGCATATCCTCATCTACAGCAGATAAAAATTTATAGGGTTGGGCAATTTCAATACTTCTCTTCCCTCGAACTGCAATGGCTTTTAGATTTTTTGAACCCATAATTGCTCCACATCCTGAGCCCCCAGCAGCACATCCTCTATCCGCAATAATACAAGCAGATTTAACCAAATTTTCTCCAGCTGGACCAATAGCCGCCACTCTAATTCTTTCATCATTCAATTTTTGACGGATTCCTCTTTCCGTTTCCCAAGTCGTTTTACCCCATATAGAAGCAGCATCTCGTAGCTCAGCTTTACCATTATTTACCCAAAGATAAACAGGAGTTTTAGCCTTTCCACTAATGATGATATTGTCAAATCCAGCAAATTTAAGCTCTGCACCAAAAAAACCTCCTACATTCGCAGAGCCTATTCCATTATTAAAAGCATTCTTAGTATCAACCGATACTCTACATGCCCCTGCGGCAAGGGTACCTACCAATACACCAACACCAAAAGTAAGTATATTTTCGGAGTCAGACCATTTTATATTGGGATTTAATTCATTTAATAATATCCAAGTGTTTATAGCTCTACCCCCTATCCATCTGTTAGCATATTTTTCTGTTGGTTCAGTCCATATTTTGCCAGTGGTAAGGTTTACTCTCAAAATATTACCTGCATATCCATAATATTTTCCAGCTATCTTTTTCATTTCACTACTCCTCTTGCTCCAAAAACACAATACTTAACACAAAGAGGAAAATCTTCATCTTCGCTTTCACAAAAATCACAAGTATCATCTATTTTCATAATTATTTTTTTATTTTCATTACTTCTTGAAACTGTAGTACTAGACAATTCTGGATTGAAGAAATTATGTCCACTTTTATGAAAGGAACAAGCTAATTCACATCGTAAACATCCTTTACATTTATGCGGATCCATCCATAATTTAAAATTATTCATTAATTCCTTCTTCTATTTAATATTTATATTTCTATAAAAAAATTCTTATCTAAAACCTTTTTTAAAATACACATTATAAAAAATAATTAACCTAAATATCGTATAAATATATAAATAATATAATATATCTAAACTTTATTTTTACTTTCTTGATAAAATCAATTTAGAAAAGTAAAAAGCTTCCCAGGGATATTTTAATAATAAAAATCCCTGGGAATTTATTTAATTTTTTTTAATTAGAAATTTGGACATTTCAAGCATATATATTTGAAAATTTTTTTCAATTATTCTATTTCTGCCAAGGAATCCATTTTCCATTTCGTGATACTTTCAAAGTCAAGCCACCAGTAACCGACTGTCCATCTTTATCTAATTTAGTTAACCCAATAACTCCAGCATATTGAAAATCTGGATCAGCTATATAGTTAACTATAGCCGTTCTATCTGGACCTACTTTTTTCAAAGCTTCGAGAACTATTCCTACTGCATCATAAACATAAGGACCAGTTGCTTCATAGGGCTCAGTAAAACCTGCAGCCTTATAGGCTTTTACAAAATCAGAATCTTCACCTAACGCTAATTTCCCCACTATAATTGTTCCTTCAGCAGCAGAACCGGCAATTTCATTAAATGTTTCAGAATCTAATCCAGTTACCCCAAAGTAAAGTATATTATCCATTCCTAATTCATGCATCTGTCTCTTACAAAGAGCGGCCTCGGTAGTAAGACCACCAAAATATATTGCTTCTGGTCTAAGTTCTTTAATTTTATTTAAAATTGGACGAAAATCTTTAGTGCCAACAGAAATTCCATCCTCAGATAAAAGTATTCCTCCTCTCTCGCTTAGACTTCTCTTAAAATTATCATTACAATTTACTCCATAACTACTAGTATCATAAATAATAGACCATTTTTTATTGCCTAACTCATTTATTACTAAATCGGCTCCAAAATTATGCTCAGCAATATTATCAGCACATATTCGAAAAACTTCTTTATAATCGTTCCCCCGAGTAATATCAGGATGTATACTGCTGGGCATTATCTGAGCAACACCAGAACGATGGAAAATTGGTCCTGTCGCTAAAGCTACTGGACTATTAAAATGTGAAACAACTGCAATTATATCAGGGTCTGAACATAGCTTTAAAGCAGCAGCCACTCCCGTAGCTGGGTCTGAAGCATCGTCTTCCGCAACCAATTGTATTTCATAGGGAAATTCACCCGAAGCATTTGCCTGCTGCACTGCTAATTCAGCACTATTTTTTGCTCCTATTCCAACGGCAGCAGTAGGCCCTGTCAAAGGATCAATAAAACCTATTTTTACTACTTTTTTTGCTTCAGCCCAAACCAAATTTGATTGACACAAGATAAAAATTAACATCAAAGAAAAAATTAATATTAAATATAACTTATTTTTTAATATACTTTTCATTTTTTTAGCATTAAAGAAGTTAAAGATATAAACTTACTTTAATATATTCACGCTCCTTTTTTTATTTTTATTTTACTTACATTTATCTACAATTCTCCTATTTTTTTTACCCATATCACCTCACTTTCATTTTTAATTTTTCGATGATCTGCAAGGATAAATTATTCATTAGTTACACTTTTTCAACAATCTTTTTACCAAGAATTCCGGAAGGTTTAAAAAGTAAAAAAACTACAACTACAATAAAGGCGAAAATTTCTTTATATGGTGAACCTCCAGGGACAAAAGCCATAGTAAAAGATTCCACTAATCCTATAATTATCCCACCAATAATGGCTCCGTATACATTCCCTAATCCTCCCATTACTGCGGCAGAAAATCCAATAATGCCCCCCATTAGCCCCATATCAAACTTGACTATATTATAATACATACCATTTAAAATACCTGCTACTGCCCCAATACCAGAAGCTAAAAAAAAGGTAATCATAAAAATTTTGTCTAAATCTATGCCTAATACCTGAGCTGCTTCTATATTTTGAGAAGTAGCTCGTATTTGTAAACCAATTTTAGTATTATTTATAAAAAGAGATAAAAGAAAATAAATTATTCCTGCAATTGCTATGATCATAATATTACCAAATCTAATAGTTACCCCTCCCACTAAAAAATTCCATTGAGGAAAACTTAACGGAAATAATTTGGGACTGGCTCCAGATGGATAAAATATTTTTACCCCCTCTCGAATTATAAAACCAACTGCAACTGTACTTAAAAGAATTATCAGTCCAGGAGATTTTCTAAAAGGTTTTACACAAATCTTTTCAATTACCGTTCCAATTAAACCGGTTATTATTAGTGTAAAAATTATGGTTAAAAAAATTACCAACCAAATTGGAAAAAATTCTATTTTCGATAAAAAAGTCATAATTGCCATGCTTACAAATGCACCTAAAAAGCATATGTCCGCATGAGCAAATTGCACTACGTTTAATACCCCAAATAATAAAGAAAAACCAGAAGCAATAAGAGCATACATAATTCCCAACATTAAACCGGTTATAACTTGATTAACAACTAAAACCATGTTTAACTCCTTTCAGTTAAATATAGAAATATTTATTAAATATTATCTTTTTTAAAATTTAAAAAATTATATTTTCTTATTTTCTCTGGAATAAGTCCTTGCGGTTTAAAGATTAATACTGCAATGATTATTATGCCATAAAATAACATCCGAGCTTCAGCAAAAAATCTAATCTTCTCGGGTATAATAGTTAAAAGAATGGCCCCTAAAATCACTCCTAAAATATTATCAAGACCACCTAATATAACTATGCAAATTAACACGACTGACAAATCAAAACTAAAACTTTCTGGAGAGATAAAACTAATATAGTGTGCATAAATTGATCCAGCCATACCTCCAAAGATTGCCCCGATTGCGGAAGCTTCTAACTTTCCTTGAGCAATATTAATTCCTTGACATTTAGCTGCAATTTCGTCTTCTCTAATAGCATTCCATACCAAACCAGTTCTTGAATTATATAGTCTTTTTACTAAAAATAGAGAAAATAATACTATAATCAATACAAGATAATAAAAATTTGCCTGAAAGGGTAAATTAATCCCAAATATATTTAATGAAGAACTAAAAGAATATTTTCCTATTGTAGGAAAAGGAATATTGGAAATACCTCCAGAACCCCCAGTAAATTTTAAATTATTTACTAATAAATGAAAGATAATTTGAAAAGCCATAGTTATTAAAGCATAATAAAAACCTGTGCTTTTTAAAGTTAATGAACCTATCAATAAACCAAAGAGTGAAGAAATTATTATTGCCGCTAAAATTCCTAACCAAAATGAAAAATGAGAATTAACTGTTAGTAAAGCTGAAGTATATGCACCTATACCAAAAAAAGCTGCAAATGCAAAATTCACCATTCCAGTGCTTCCTAATTGAACATTTAGTCCCAAAGCCATGATCAAATAGAGACCACTCATAATACAAATATGAAGTAAATACACATTATCTATGAATAAAAAGGGGATTGAAATAAGTAATAAAATCATAAAAATAATTGAAAATGTATTATATTGACTATATGATTCTTGCAGAAAATTGATAATTTTATTGTATCTTTGAAGTACAAAAAATACAATTATTGGCAAAATAAATAAAAATAATCTATAATTTATTCTTTCTAAGAATAGAAAATTTATGAACATATAAAAAATAATTATTTCGGTAGCAATTATGGTTAAACAATAACCAATTTTTTTATACAATCTCTGGGAAGAATTACTGCTAATATTTTGGTTACTCATTACATTCTCCTTCTATTTTTTACATATTTTCAGATTAAAATTCTAAATAGTTAAATATGCTTTTTTAATTACTTCGCTTTCTTTTAATTCTTTTACAAGTCCTTCTATAACAATTTGACCTTTTTGTAAAACATAACCACGAGATGCTATTTTTAGTGCCTTAACAGCATTCTGTTCCACTAATAGTATAGTAGTTCCTTCGTTGTTTATCCTTTTAATTGCCTCAAATACTCCATCTACTAACATAGGTGCCAAACCTAAAGATGGCTCATCAAGAAGCATTATTTTAGGCTTACTCATCATTCCTCTACCAATGGTCAACATTCCTTGTTCACCACCGCTTAATGTACCAGCTAATTGATTCTCCCTTTCCTTTAATACAGGAAATAAATCATAAACTTCTTTTAGTGTCTTATTTATTTCTTTTTCATATTTTTCGTAAAGAGCACCGATTCTTAGATTTTCTAAAACGTTTAAATCTGGAAATATTCCCCTATTTTCCATAACCATAGAAATTCCCATTTTAATAATCTCATTAGTTTTCATTTTGTCTATTCGTTTATTTTCTAAATATATATTTCCATGAGTAGGTTTTATTAAACCTATAATAGTATTTAAAGTAGTTGTTTTGCCTGCTCCATTAGCTCCTAAAAGAGCTACAATCTCACCCTTATTAATATTAATAGAAACATTTCTCAAAATTTCTACTGTGCCATAGCAAGTAGTAATACCATCAAGCCTTAACATTTTAAATTTCTCCTCCTAAATAAGCCTCTATTACTTCTTTATTGTTGGAAGCTTTTTCAAAAGTCCCTTCAAATATTTTTAACCCGTGATTAAAAACTATTACTCGTTGGGTAATTCCTTTTACAACTCTCATATCGTGTTCTATTAAAATTATATTTAATTCGGGGTCCTTATTTTTAATCTTTTTTATATCCTCCATTAATTCTGTGGTTTCCTCGGGATTCATTCCTGCTGAAGGCTCATCTAATAACAAAAGCTTGGGTTTAGAAGCAAGAGCTCTACAAATTTCTACTCTTTTTTTATCTGCTTGAGATAAATCTTTTACTTTTTCATACATTTTATCTGTTAATTCTTTACTAAAATAATTAAATAGAATAATTGATTCTTCAATATTTTCTCTTAACTTCTTTTTGGAATAGTTTCTTCCAAACATTGAAATAAAACAGTTATAAGATTGCCACCGATGCATACCTAAAAGAACGTTATCCAAAGTACTTAACTTCCAAAATAGACGGGTATTTTGAAATGTTCTAGCTATGCCTCTTTTAGCAATCTCATTAGAAGGCAAGCCATTGATATTTTCACTATTAAAAAAAATATTCCCACTTGTAGGTTGGTATATGCCTGTAATTAAATTAAAAAAAGTAGTCTTACCTGAACCATTTGGGCCAATTAATCCTACTATTTCTCCCTCTTTAACAAAAAAATCAATATCTTTAAGTGCAGCTAAACCACCGAAATTAATTCCCAGTTTTTCAACTTTTAATATTTCCATCTGTTTGAAATTTTCTTCTCCTTTCGGTTTATCTTCTAAAATTTACTTATTCTAAAATAAGTATTTCCTGTTTTTATGTGATTTCAAAAAATAGAATACATTTTAAGTTTTTCAGGGTTGTATCCCATCTCACACGAAACCAAATAACCAGTTTTCTTAATTTTTTCAATAAAAACTTTCTCTGAATTTTCAATTCTAATTAATGGACCAACTACTGCAACACTACCTATCACTCTTGACTCTATATTCCTTATGGGGGCAGCAATAGCCATAACACCTTCTTCCATCTCTTCCTTACAGGTGCTATAACCTTTTTCTCTAATTTCTGCTAAATGTTTTATAAAAATCTTGGGACTGATAATACTTTTCTCAGTATTTTTTACCAAATTTTCTGGTATAACTAATTTTTTAATCATCTCTTCCGTTTGATATGCCAGTAAAACTTTTGCAGCAGCAGTAGTATTAAAAGGCATTACTCTACCCTGTCTAACAAAATAAGTTATATTATTTCTCGATGTTTCATAAGTATCTATACATATTACTAACTCACTTTGAAAGACCGTTAAAAACACTGTTTCATTAAGTTCTTGACCTAATTTCTTCAAATAAGGTGCTGCAATTTTACGTAAGTCATTTTGGTATAAATAGTTTGCACTTAATCTTAAAAAATTCGGTCCTAATCTATATTTTTTGTTATCTTCATTTTGCATTACATATCCATATTTCATTAAACCGGTTAAAATCCTATGCAATGTACTTTTTGGCAAATTAGATGATCTATGCAACTCAGCAATACCTAGACCTTCAGCAAATATTGAAATTGATTTTAATATCGTAGTAATTTTGTCAATGCTCTGCAAAATATTTTCTCCTTTTAATTGTAAATCAATTTTCCCCTATTAAAAGCTCTTATTCCTAATAAAAAAACGGTCTTTTAACCATTTTCTATTTAGAGATTTTCCATTGTTCCCTATCTGATAACTATTTTTCTCTCCACTTTCCAGTTTTATTTTTATTTTTTTCCTTTATTTAAAAAAATATTATAAAAAGATTTTGAACGTTAAGGCTAATTCTCTAACCCTCTAGTTTGACTATATTTATCAGAGAATTAAAAATTAATAATTTACATTATATCATTATGAATTCGCATTCATGTCATATCATAATTAAATTTAAATAGTTAAAGTAAACAATTATTTTCTTGGTGTAATTTTGAAAAATTCTATTTTATTATAACAATTACATTATAATAATGGAATATTGTTCCATTCAATAAGATAAAAAATAATAATCTTTTTTAATCTTCCTCTTTATTTCTTGTTTACATTACAAGTAAAGAAATAATATTTTTTTATTAACCCAAAAAATACCAAAAGCATATGTATAATTAATGTTTCTGTTATATTATACTACAACTATACTACACAAATTTTAAAAATCTTTCTTTTTTTTTGAAAATATTTTAAATTTTTTTTATTTTTCCCGATAAGCTCCTGTAATCCTTATCTTGCCTGCTCTTCTTGGTAAGAAAAAAATCGATATCCACGCCTTTATAAAATCATTCGGGCATCTATAACCTGTAATCCTTTTTCAAATACAAAGACAGGATTTAAGTCTATTTCACTGATTTCAGGATTCTCCAGGGCAAGTTGTGAAATTTTTAGTAATAGATTTTTAATCGCCTTAATATCTTTGGGACCTTCTCCTCTTACCCCTTTTAATATTTTAAAACCCTTAATCTCGTTAATCATCTCCCCGGCATCCCTTTCTTCTAGAGGAAGGATGCGGAAGGAAATATCTTTCAATACCTCCACAAAGATTCCACCAAGTCCAAACATAATTACCGGACCAAAATGAGGGTCTTTCATTATTCCGATTATGATCTCTGTCCCTTGAGGAACCGTTGGATAGACTATTACTCCAGAAATTTTCGCCTTTTTATTATATTTTTTTGCCTCAAAGATAATTTCTTGATAAACTATTCTGGCTTCCTTTTCATCTTTAATATTTATTTTTACTCCTCCTGCATCTGTTTTATGAATGATGTCAGGAGAGACAATTTTCATCGTAATCGGAAAATTTATTTCCTTGGCCAATCCGGTAATTTCTTCTTCGCTTTTTATTAATCTGAAATCAGGAACAGGAATTCCATATTCCTTTAACAATTCTTTTGCCTCTGTCTCCAATAAAGACCTTTTTTCTTTTTTAGCTTTCTGGATAATTGTATGCATCTCTTGTTCCTTGTTTGTTTAGTTATCTACTTGTAGCGACTATTTTTATATATCTTCTGAATAACTCTCGCACATCTTTCTCCGGTTTCATAATTGGGAATTCCATATTTTTTTAATTCTCCAATTGCCTCTTTTACTAATCTGCCAGCCATAAAATTAGCGAATATAGGTATTTTTACTTCTTCTTTTATTTTTCCTAAAGCGGTGGCAATCTCTGTAGAATCCATGGAGGCAGTAGGAACAAAGATGGCAAGGATAGCATCATATTCAGAGGAAATAATTTCACTGACCCGGGCAAAATTATCAGCTCCGCCATAAGCCAGAAGGTCGAAAGGATTTCCTAAGGAGACATGAGGAGGAAGAATTTTTTTTAGCTTATTTTTTAAACTTTCGGAAGGTTCGGATACCATTAATCCTAATTCTTCTAATTTATCGGTAGCCAATACTGCAGGCCCCCCTGAATTGGTAATCACTCCGATCTTATTCCCCTTGATTTTCGGGTAATAAATCAAGCCCCGGCATAAATCGAACATTTCCTCTACTCCTTCTACTCGTAAAATACCGGCTTGCCTAAAAGCAGCATCATAGATCTTATCCTCTCCTGCCAGAGAGCCGGTATGAGAGGAAGTAGCTCTCATCCCAGCTTCGTGTTTCCCTGCTTTAATGGCAATAATCGGTTTTTTTAAAACGGTTTTTTTGGCTTGTCTTAAAAATTTTTTTCCCTCTGTCAATCCCTCAATATATATAGTAATAACTTGAGTTTGATGGTCATTTTGAAGATAACTAATTAAATCTGCCTCGTCCACATCACACCTATTTCCATAACTTACAAACTTGGAAAATCCAAAATCCAGTTCTTCTGCCATCATTAGAACTGCCCCTCCCAGAGCTCCACTTTGAGTAATAAAAGCGGTATTACCAGGGAGAGCACGAACTTCGATACTGGCAAAGAGATTACTTTCGGTATTCATAATACCAGCACAGTTAGGACCAATAATCCTCATCCGGTGTTTTTCAGCTATATTCTTTATGTCTTTTTCTTCTTTAAAATTACCTACTTCGGAAAAACCAGCAGAGATTATAACTGCCGACTTAACCCCTCTACTTCCCAAATCTTCTAAAAGTGAAGGAATCAATTGGCTTGGAATAGCGATAATAGCTAAATCGATATCTAAATTTTTAAAATCGGGATAGATATCTAGCCCAAAGATCTGACCCTCGCTCTGGCTTATCGGATATATATCTCCCTTAAATTCTCCCTCCACCATATTTTTTACTATCTCAAAGCCGGTCTTCCCTTCTTTCATTGACCCAAAAATTGCCACAGAACGGGGATTAAAAAAATTTTTCATACTGCTATTCCTTCTGCCGCTTTGTATCCTCTATTAAAAGCAGCAATATTCTTATCTAATTCTCGAGGAATATCTTTCTTTAAAAGATTAATAATAAATTCTTTATCAAATGAGGAGATGAAGGAGAGAGCACCCAGCAGAACAATATTTTCCGCAATAGGCAGGCCCACCTCCAAGGCTATTTTCGCAGCATCTATCCAGATTATTTTTGCTTTTGCTTTTTTAAATAATATGGCAATCTCTTTATCTTGAGGGTATTTTTCAGGACGAGTCATCAAATCAATAGGATAAATCCTTTTTTTGTTTAAAATAACTGTTCCTCCCGGTTTAATAAATTCTATACTTTTCAATCCTTCGGATAATTCCATTACTACTATTATATCAGAAGAGAGAGGAGGAATCCTCGACCCAAATACATTGCCTATCCTAACTTCACAATGAACCGGACCACCTCTCTGAGCCATACCTACTTCTTTAAAAAATTTAACTTTCTCGCCTTTTTTTAATCCATAATCGGCAATAATTTGCCCTAATCTTATTACTCCCTGTCCACCTACTCCGATTAAATAAAAATTATTTTCCATCTTTTGCCACCTCTATCGCCCCTGCCGGACAAGTAAATTCACATAACCCGCAGCCGAAACAGGCTGAAGTAATTTCCATATAGGCTTTACTGTTAGTATCTTTAGGATGAAATACCATCGCCGGACAGGCCAAAGAACTCAAGCATATCCTGCAGCCGGTACATTTATCTATATTTACTTTGCGCTGGGGGAATTTAATCTTTCTTCTTTTAGTTTGAAGAGCACACTCCCGACGGGAAACTACTACCGAAACTCCCGGATATTCTATTGCTTTCATTATTGCGTCTGTTGCTTTTTCGCCCTGATAGGGGTCGATTATTTGAATGTCCTCTATGCCGCAACCTTGACAAATTTCGACAATATCAACTCTTTTAGTACTGCTCTCGTCTAAATTAATAGTCCCGGGATTTTCTTCAAAACCGGTCATAGCAGTCCATCCATTATCTAAAATAATTACCGTTAAAGGGACCTTCTGGTAAACTGCATTAATAAGAGGAGGAATGCCGGCATGAAAGAAGGTTGAATCTCCTATAGTAGCTATCACCGGTTTTTTAATTCCTGCCCATTTAAATCCCTGGGCTAATCCTATACTCGCCCCCATAGCCACTTCAGTCCAACAACTCTCAAAAGGTTTACTCATACCTAAAATGGTACATCCTATATCCCCGGTAATAATAATTTCATCTTTTTTGTACTTTAAATTCTTAATCGCCTTATTTAGAGCAAAATAAGTTCCCCGGTGGGGACAACCTATACAAAAAGATGTGGGACGTTTAACTTCTAATTCTTTAGCTCTCTCTAATATTTTAGTGTCCTGTCCGGATTCAAGTTTTGCTTTCAAAAGAACTTCCAGGGCATTTTTTATATTTTTAAAGGAATAATTTCCGATCAGAGAAAGGGTTTTATCAAATTTTCCTAAAATTTTAACTTTCTTTTTTAAGAGATAGGCAATCCTCATCACTTCTGCTTCTATAAGAGGGTCTAATTCTTCTAAGACAAGCACCCTACCTACTTTTTCTAAAAACTTTTTTATCCTCTCTTCGGGCAAGAGGTGAACCATTCCTATCTTTAACCAGGATAGTTTTAGGTTATATCTCTTTAAGGCTTCCCGGAAATTTCCCTCTACCGCTCCGGCATAAATTACTCCCTGTTTACTGCCATCCTCAAAATGCGTTTCATTTACTTTTATTCCGGATTCGGTAATATAAGAATCGCTAATTTTAGAAGCTTCGGCCAATCTGCCGAGGGCATCCCGGTGCTGAGCCATACACCAGGCAGCACCTGCCTTGGTATATTTTACTATATTACGTTCGAAATGCGCTTCCCTTTTTTCTAATTTCAATTTTTTACCTATTTCCACATCAGAGGCAACATGGGAAATATCGGTGGTTGATCTTAAAAGAACAGGTCCACCAATTTTTTCTGAAATTTCAAAGGCAAGTTTTAGATAATCCAGACATTCTTGTTGTGAGGCTAAATCAAGCATGGGGACCACCATTGATTTAGCGTAATATCGGGAATCTTCTTCGGGCATTCCGGCATTTGCCCCCGGATCATCTGCTACAAATATAACTAACCCCCCGGTGCATCCGCTATAGGCGATAGAAGCCAATGAATCAGCAGCCACATTCACTCCCGACATCTTCATAGTGACCAGAGCCCTTTTTCCAACCCAGGCAGCACCAGCGGCAATTTCGAAAGCAACTTTCTCGTTTGTACTCCACTCTATATGAATCCCCAGATCTTTTGCCTGAGGCAACAAGGTTTGAATTACCTCGGTTGAGGGAGTACCTGGATATCCACAGATCACTTCTACTCCTGATTCGATGATCCCTTCAGCAATAGCCTCATTCCCGGTTAATAATTTCCTCAAGGTTCATACCCCCTAATATAATAATTATTATAAACTTTAAAATAACATGAGATTATTTATTCTATTGGATATCTTTACTTTATATGATATCTTAACGCTAAGAACTCATTATTTCTTTAAGAGCCTGAATAAATTTTTCATTTTCATAAGCTGTTCCTATGGTAACTCGAATAAAATTCGGACAGCCCCAGGTTTTCCCTGGTCTAATAATTACTCCCTTTTTCAATAATTTTTCAAAAATAACCTCGCTGTCCTCTTTTAAATCAATAAAAATAAAATTAGCTTCTGTGGGAAGATAAAAAAGGTCTATTTCCTTTAGTTCCCTATATAAATACTTTTTCCCTTCTTGATTTGATCTTAAAACTTTTTTACGATGTTCCTCATCATCTAAAGAAGCTAAGGCTGCTACCTGAGCCAGGCGATTGGTAGTAAAGGGGTTCACTACTCGATTTAAATAACCAATTAACTCTGGCGTAGATATACCATAACCGACTCGAATTCCTGCCAGTCCAGCTATTTTAGAAAAAGTACGGAGAACAATTACATTTTTTTCCTCTAGAACATAAGATAAACTATTAGGATAATTCTCATCTTCCACATAATCATAATAAGCTTCATCAAATACTATAATTACATCTCTCGGAACTTTTTCTATAAAACTGGTTACTTCTTCTCTGGTTACTATCGTCCCAGTAGGATTATTAGGATTACACAGAAAAATAATCTTAGTTTTTTCATTTATTCGTTGAATAATTTCTTCCAAATCAAAACGGAAATTTTTAAGTTTAACAGAAATTAATTTGCCCCCCATAATCTTAACTGCAGTTTCATAAGCAGGGAAAGTAATTTCTCCCGTAATTACCTCGTCAGCCTCATTAATAAAAGCCATTCCTATAAGATCAATAATATCATCTTCACCATTGCCAACAATAATCATCTCTTTAGCGACTTTTAATTTATGAGCTAATTTCTCTCTTAAGAGCCTGCTTGAACTTTCAGGATAAAGATTAATATTTTCTATTTCATTTTTTACAGCCTCTATTGCTAAGGGTGAGGGACCTATTGAAGTTTCATTAGAGGCTAATTTTACAACTTCATTTAAACCTAATTCTCTTTTGACTTCTTCAATGGGTTTACCGGGAATATAAGGCTTTAAATCTATCATTCCCTTACGTATTAAATTATTTTCTTTTTTCATTTTTTGCTTTTTCCTTTTATTTTAGTAATATTAAAAATATTTATGTAATTTTATCTTAAACTTTTCATTTTATAATATTTAATGAAATCAATTATTTCCACTTGCTTGTTTAATTCTATATGGTAACTTTACAGATAAGTTCGTAGTATTGTCTTCTTCAAGTTTATAAATATTTCTTTTCTTAATCAATTATTCCTTTGAAATCTATTCTTTTTAAAATATCCCGAAATCTCTCTCAATATACCGATTAGACCTTGAGGATAATAGGAAATCATTATCGCAAGAAGTAGTCCATAAACTAAAAGACGATAGTCACCAAGAGGTTGTAGATATTCAAGAAGTATAACAATTATAATGGCTCCTAAAATACTCCCAGGGACAGTTCCCATTCCGCCTATTATTACCATACATAAAACCAATATAGAAAGACTAAATGTAAAGGTATCTGGAGCGATAAATCGATCAAAATGGGCATAAAGGGCTCCTGCCAACCCAGAGTAAAATCCACTGATGAAAAAAGAAAATAATTTATTTTTTGCACAAGGTATACCAATAGATTCAGCAGCTCTTTCATCATCCTTAATTGCCTCCAAACTCCTTCCAAAACGTGAACCAATTATACGAATAAATACAAAGGTCAAAATAATAAGAATCGGATAAAGGAAGAAGAAAAAAGATCGTTCACTATTAATATAAAATCCCAATATTGAAATAGCTGGGATATTAGAAATTCCCAAAGGGCCTCCAGTAAGAGACTCCCAATTGATAGCCAGCAATCTAATAAATTCAGCTGAACCAAGTGTAACCATAGCAAGGTAAATTCCTGATATTTTTATAACAGGAAGACCAATGATAAAGCCAGCTATTCCAGTTAAAAAACTCGCAAAAAATACCGATAGAATTGGTGGCATTATATATCTAGTGGAAAGAATTGCTGTTACATAAGCACCGAAAGCGAAAAATCCAGCATGGCCAAAAGAGGTTATTCCTGTATATCCAGTCAGAAGATTCAATCCTAAGGAAAATAAACTATAAATCATTATCAAATTAATAAGGTGAAGATAATATATATTTGGAATAAAACCTATAATCAATAACGCGGGAAGTAAAATTAAAAGGGGGAAAAAATATTTATTAATTTTCATTTTTAGACTTCACTTTTTTTAAAAAATATTTACTTCGAAAAATAGATAAAAGACCTTTAGGACTAAAGAGGAGGACTAAAACTAAAAATAACAGAGAAATACCACTTTTATAATTAGAAGAGATAAATCCTGACGATAAATTCTCTACAACACCAAGAAATAGTCCACCCATTATAGTTCCTGGAATACTTCCAAGTCCACCTATAACCGCTGCAACAAAGGATTTTAAACCAAGAAAGGTTCCCATAGAACTTGATACGAAAAAAATGGGAGCAATTAACATTCCTGCGATTCCACCTAACACCCCTGATATAAAATAAATTATACTAATACTTTGTCCCATTTTAATTCCCATTAATCTTGCTGCGTATCTATCCTGAGAAAGAGCTCGTAAAGCACAACCAGTTTTTGTATAAAGGAAAAAGCATTGTAGCACGATCATTAATGAAATAGATATTAAAAAAATTAGAAGGTTTTGAGGAGTGATTCCCACACCAAGAAGAAAAAAAGGCTTTTCAGAAACAATATTGGGATAAGCTATTGGATCTGGTCCCCATATTATTTGCATAATACTTTTCATAGCAACAGAAAGACCAATAGTAGCAATAACTATTTTTAAAGGTTGAACTTCCTGAAGACGGCGTAAAAATACTCGTTCAATAATAACAGCAATAATACCAATACTCAATGGACCAAAAATAAATGAAAGAAATAAAAAAGAAGGAAACATCTGAATAAAAACAAGTCCAATAAAACCACCCAAAGCCATTAAATCTCCATGAGCAAAATTAATCCTTTTTGTACAAGCAAAAATCATAGTGAAGCCTAATCCAAGTAGAGAATAAATACTCCCAATTATGAGCCCAGAAATAATTTGTCCAAAAAACATCATTTTATTATACCAAACCTTTAATTGCTATTTTATGAGGATTTTCAATAGCCATCTGTATAAATTCATCTTTTGAAACTCCTTCTTTTGTTAATAATTTAAAATAATTTTCCCATCCTTCTCCTACAGTTTCAGAACTGATTTGACCAAGATCAGTTGAAAGAATTATGTTTTCTGATCCAGCTTCCTTAATTAGTTGAACATATAAATTAATGGGTATATTATCCATTTTAAGATTAACATAACAAATTTCAAGAAAAACTCCCTTAAATCTTGATAATTCTACTTGTTTTTCAATAGACATGTCGGTAGCTTTAAAAAAGGGATGGGTTACAATTATTCTTCTAACTCCAATATTCAATGCTTCTTTCACCAATAGTTCAACTTCTTTAGAAGAAAGATGACCGGTTGCAAGTATTAAATCTTCTTTTGCAATAATCTCAAGAACTTTTCGTGTTTCCTTATTTAATAAGTTTGTATCTCCGCTATCTAAAACAGTAAGTCCAGTTCCTTCTGGATAAGTACACTGGTATTTCATTGCACATCCCCACTCAGAAATAACATCCTTCCTGTTATTATAAATAAGATGAGCTTCTGCATGAATCGTGGGCATCCAAACAATAAATCTACCTCTTTCCCGATTACTTTTTTGAGGATTAACTTTAAAACCGGAAAGTGCTGCTCTCACTGCCTCAGGATTAATTCCACCGACACTTCTATTAAGTGTTATAGAACCAATAATTGGAATTTTATAATTTGCTCTTATCATGGCAGCCCAAGCAGTTGTTGGTTGAAAATGATTTTTAGCAACAAATCCAAAGAACTCACGCTGAGCTTCCTCAGCAAGGCTTTTTATAGTATAACGTCTTCTTAAAAATTCTGGACCAACATGAACGTGCAGGTCTAAAATTGGTTTATTTATCCTTATTTTATTTAAGATCATTATTTAACTTAATACCCCCTGAAAATAACTTTATTGAATTTATTATTTTAAAAATTGTAAGAAAAAATCAAATGCGGGAGAAATTTAATCTCCCGCATTGATAGAATTACTTAATATAATTCGTAGTTCCCGTTACGTATTTGGATTACTTTCATCTCTCTGGGAGCATCCCCTGTATCATCAAAAGATATTATGCCTGTAACGCCATTAAAATTTAAAGTTGAACCGATAGCATCTCTTATTTTTGATTTATCATCAACTCCAACTTTTTCTAAAGCCTCTGCAACGATCATTATTGCATCATATGACTGAGCAGCATTAGGATCTGGATCCCTACCATACTTTTTCTTGAATTTTTCAGTAAAATTAACTATATGTGGCTCTTTTGAACTTGTATGATAACTTTGAGGCATAATTGTTCCATTGGTAGCTGCTCCTCCTAATTCTACATATTTGCTATTGGTGAGACCTCCCCCACCCATAAGTTGAACTTTTAAACCCATTTGTGCTACCTGTTTTGCAATAAGAGCTGCTGGTTCATAAAGTGACCATATAATAAGTGTATCAGCATTTTTCTCTTTTATTTTTAAAAGTTGGCTAGAAAAGTCTTTGTCATCTGGATTAAAAGATTCAACTGCTACAGGTGGACAACCCATTCTATTACTGATATCAAGAAGCACTTTAGTAGCATCTCGTCCAAAATCATCTAAAACATATATAACAGCCAGTCTTTCCTTCTTCAATTTTTCCAATGCTATTTTTACAACATTTTCTGCCTGAACGGCATCAGTAATAGCTGTCCTAAAAATCCACCTATTACCTTTCTGAGTTATTTCAGGTGAAGTTGAACAAGGGGTAATCTGTGGCACACCTGCTTCCTTGGTAACCTCCATATTAGCCAAAGTACATGAAGAATGAACCGCCCCAATCACCACTATGGCTTTCTCTTTATAAACTAGCCTCGTATTTCCATTTATTGATGTCGTAGGATTCCCCTCATCATCAACGACAACCATTCTCAAAGTAACACCTGGTAATCTATTACTTTCGTTTATCTCTTCAATCCCCAATGCAACAGCATCACGCATATTGTTACCTGATTGAGCTGCTGTGCCAGTCATTGGACCAAGTACACCAATAACAACCTCTTTTTGATCCATACTAAATCCTAGTAGAACTACTAAACTTAACCCTACAATCAATACAATAACCAAGCAGATTATCTTCTCTTTCATTTTTTTAAACCTCCTTATATTTTATTTAGTCGATTCAGTTTTCACCAAGATAGATTTTCCTCACCTCCTTATTTGTTAAAAGTTCTTCGCCAGAGCCCTGAAGAACAATCCTCCCTTTTTCCATAACATACCCTTCAGTAGCTATTTGAAGAGCTAATCTTGCATTTTGTTCCACTAAAAGTATAGTCATACCTGATGAATTGATTTCCTTAATAATTTTAAAAATTTCTTTGACTAGAAAGGGAGCCAAACCGAGTGATGGTTCATCCAAAAGCAGAAGGTCTGGGTCAGCCATCAATCCCCTTCCAATAGCAAGCATTTGTTGTTCTCCCCCTGAGAGCTCGCCCCCCAATTTATTTTTCATTTTTTTAAGAACAGGAAAAAGACTATAAACCATTTCTTTATCTTTTTCTACCTTTTTATTATGTTTCCTCAAATAAGCCCCCATTAGAAGGTTCTCTTCAACTGTTAAAAGTGGGAATATCCTCCTTCCTTCAGGAACTTGACAGATTCCAAGACCAACAATTTTATCTGAAGGAAATTTTTCAATTCGACGGTCACGAAATACTACTTCTCCTGACACTATTGGAGTTATTCCACAAATAGCATTTAATGTAGTACTTTTCCCAGCACCATTATTTCCAATTAAGGTTACAATATTGCCTTGATTAACCTTAAAATCAATACCTGATAAAGCTTGAATATGACCATATGAACATTTAAGATTCCGAACTATTAGCATCTTCTCACCGTTCTTAATTACTCTCCAAGATAAGCCTTTATAACAACTGGGTCTCTTCTAACTTCTTCAGGATTACCTGAGGAAATAATTGTCCCTTCATTCATCACCCAAACTTCTGAAGAAATATTCATAACCACCCTCATATCATGTTCAATTAAAAGTATGGCAATATCGATATTGGTAAGACCTTTAATCAATTCCATAATATCATTACTTTCCTGGATATTCATACCCGCGGTTGGCTCATCTAATAAAATTATTGTAGGGCCTACACCTAAAGCCCTCGCAAATTCTACTCTCCTCTGAAGACCATAGGGAAGATTAACGGCAGGTTCATCCGCATATTCTTCGAGTCTTAATCTTTTCATTATCTCTTCGGTTCTCCGAGCCAAAATCATTCTTTCTTGCTTGATTAATGGTGTGCCTATGATAGCATCTAAAAGAGATGCCTTATAACGAGTATATTGTGAAAGATTAATATGTTCTCTTACCGTCAAACTTGGGAAAAGACAGATATTCTGAAAGGTCCAAGCAATCCCCCTAGCAGCTATTTGGTGAGGAGAAAAGCTATTAATTTTTTCTCCTTTGTAAAAAATATTGCCATCTTGTGGATGAATTTCACCACAAATTAATTTAAATGCTGTTGTTTTACCTGCTCCATTTGGACCTATAAGACTAGTAATGCTTCCCTTTTTAATACTCATAGTTAAATTGGAAACAGCTTTTACTCCATTATAACTAAAACTAACTTCTGATAAAGTAAGTATATTAGACTTCATTAATAACATTGCACTCCTAATATAATAATATCCATAATTATATTTTATTCATTTTTTATCCCAAATAAAATTCCGAAAATCATTTGCAAAACTAATAACCTATTAATATAACAACAATATATTATTCTTCTTTAACTTATTTATTATTTGTCATATATAATTTAAAAATCATGTTAAATTAAATAAAAAAGGGGAATGAGCAAAACTCATACCCCCTTTTAACTAATAACTTTGGGTTTTTATTTAATTTTTTTTATTATAACATTATTTTTTTTATTTTTCAAAATTTAATTTAATCTAATTAATACATACTTGATAGTGTAAATAAACTATTAAATATTGTTAATTTCTAAACCTATTGCCTCATGTTCAAACCCCTTAATAGGGGCTCCCACCATTCCGTAAATACCTACAGATACCCATTCTCCTAAATCACTTCGTGTAGTATCAATAGGACCTCTTAAGACCACAAATTTTACTCCTATAGTTCTTAAAAAATTACCAATTCCAATCTCTCCTCTACAAAAACCTCTTAATGCATTTAGGGCAGCATGATAAACTGCATGCTCTTCTCTGTAACAGCCTGCCTTAAAAATTCCTTCTCTTTTTGCTGTTGTTTCTATGGCAGCTATAAGCTCACGACTTTCCATCGTTCCTGCTTTGCCCATGCATATTTTATAGCCTAACCCGCTAGCTTTTTTTAATAATTCTTTTTCTTCTTCTTTCGAAGATATCAATAATGATATCGTTAAACGACCAATTTTTTCCACAATTAAAAAATACTCCATTTTAAACTTATATACTTTCACTACTTATAGTTTTTTACAAATTATTTTTTATAATTATAACATATTATAAAACCATTTATAATAGTCCAAATATTTTTTATTTTAACAGAAATTTAATCTACATATATTAAACTGGGGATTATAAAAAATTAATTAACTTATGTATTTTTATCTACTTGAATAATTATTTCGTTTATATC
>Ga0268276_1000032_pt1 | contig 157340 bp, 180 predicted proteins | sample saktaG_4_FD_190145 | JGI IMG/M metagenome (GOLD analysis project Ga0268276, IMG submission 190145) | Saline water microbial communities from Sakinaw Lake, British Columbia, Canada - sak_2010_1_5_45m | ecosystem: Environmental > Aquatic > Non-marine Saline and Alkaline > Saline ... | reverse complement strand
AGAGGAAAATTAAAGGAGGTTAAATGGAAAGAACTAGATGTGAAAGATACAGCCGGGTTTGTGGATATCTTAGACCTGTTGAGCAATGGAATGAAGGAAAAGAAGCAGAGTTTAATGATAGAAAGACATTTAAGATGAACTAATTAGGGGATTTATAAAAATGAGAATAAAAGGATTGCAAAAATTAACTTTAATAGACTATCCTGGGAAAATTGCTTGCACTATTTTTTTACAAGGTTGCAATTTTAAATGTGGTTTCTGCCATAATCCTGAACTTGTTTTAGAATCTTTTATAGATAAAAATAAGGAAATAGATTCAGAGGAGATTTTAGAATTTTTAAAAAAAAGAAAAAAGTATCTTGAAGCAGTTTGTATTACTGGAGGAGAACCATTAATAAGTTTGGATATAGATTTTTTAAATAAAATTAAAGATTTAGGATATTTAATAAAAATTGATACTAATGGTTGTTTTCCAGAAAGATTACAAGAGATTATTAATTTAGGGTTAGTCGATTTTGTTTCTATGGATATTAAATCTAGTAAAGAGAATTACCCTAGATTAACTGGAGTTTTAAATCCTGATTTTGAAAAAATAGAAAAATCAATAAAAATAATCTCTAAACTTCCAGAACATGAATTTAGAACAACTATTTTAGAGGAGTTTCATTCTAGAAAAGATATTGGAGATTTAATTGATTGGATTTCTAAAATCGTTGAAAAGGGTAAAATCCAGAAGTTTGTCTTTCAAGGATTTAAAAATAATGGAAAATTTATTGATAGTCGTTTTTCAAAATATACTAATACATCAGAGAAATATTTATTAGACCTAAAAGAATTGACTAATCATCTAATCAATAAAGTAGAGGTAAGAGTTTAATGATAATAGGTTTAACAGGAAGTTTAAGTGCTGGGAAGGGATTAGTTTCTGATTTCTTAAAACAAAAAGGTTTTGTTTATCTTTCCCTATCTAATGAATTAAGAGAGATATTAAAAGAGAATAAAATAACTCTCACTAGAGAAAACCTACAAAATTTTGGAAATAAATTAAGAGAAGAAAAAGGTTCTGGGGTTCTTGCAAAGATTGTTGTTGAAAAAATCAAAAATCAAAAATATGTTAATGCTATTGTGGATGGTATTAGAAATCCTGCTGAAGTGATTATCCTAAGACAACTAAAAAACTTTTTTCTTATTTCTGTAGATGCTCCTCAAGAAATTAGATTTAAAAGAATGGTTTCTCGTAATCGGGAAAGTGACCCGGTTACATGGGAAGATTTTTTAAAAGTAGATGCTCGTGATAAGGGTCTTGGTGAATCTGAAACTGGTCAAGGTGTAGGAAAATGTATGGAACTTGCGGATTTTACTTTAATTAATGATTCTAGTTTAGAAAAAGTTCAAGAAAAAGTAGAAAATTTGTATAAAGAAATTAAAGGAAAACTACCTAGGATAAGTTGGGATGAATATTTTATGGGTGTTGCTCTACTGTCTTCTAAAAGAAGCAAAGACCCGTCTACACAAGTTGGTGCTTGTATTGTTGATAAAAATAAAAAAATAGTTGGAACAGGTTATAATGGAGCTCCGAGAGGTATTCCTGATAATGAATTCCCTTGGCAAAGAGAAGGAGATTATTTAGAAACAAAATATGCTTATGTTTGCCATGCAGAACTTAATGCAATCTTGAATTCAACGAAAGAAAGTTTAGAAGGATGTACTCTTTATTGCACTCTTTTTCCATGTAATGAATGTGCAAAGGCAATCATTCAATCTGGAATAAAAAAAGTATTTTTTTTATCTAATAAATATAAGGATGACCCTTCTTGTATTGCTTCTAAAAAAATGTTATTTAGGGTTGGTATTGAATTAGAAGAATTAAGCCCAGAAACAGATTTTATCTCTCTTGATTTTAGTGAGGCAAAAAAATAGATTAAAAAGCTTTTTAAACTAAAAATAGTTCTCTAAATCATGGCTGTTAGTCGATGGCTCTGTAGCTCAGCCTGGTTAGAGCACTGGACTTTTAATCCAGGTGTCGGGGGTTCAAATCCCTCCAGGGCCATTTTAATTTGAACATGTTTTGGATATTTCTTTTTCATCACAACAATTATTAAAAATGTTGAATAATTTTTAACAGAATGATTTATATTTATACTGGGTGCATGGCTAGTGGAAAAACAGAAAACGCTATTGATAAGATACTCAGTTTTAAAGAACCATTTATTGTTTTTCAACCCTCTAATAATCTTAGAGATAAAGGTTTTGCAAAATCAAGAACTGGGAAATCGCTTCCTGCAACACGTGTAAATCCTCATGAGGATTTTTTAAAAATTATTGCTGAGAAATCTAAGGGATATGATATTATTGGTATTGAAGAGTTATTCTTTTTTCAAAAAGATAGAAAAAAATTCATTGAATTTATTTTAAAATCTAGTAAAAAAAAGGAGATTGTTCTTCCCTTGCCAGACTATTATTTTAATGGAGAATCAATTGAACTTTTAGAATTATTAAGGCCCTATTCTATTGTTCATACAGGGGAATCAGGACTATGTGAAGAATGTGGATGTCTTGCAACTCGGAGCCAGAGATTATATAAAGGAAAGCCAGAATTTTTTGATGCTGAGAAGGTTGTTCCTGAATCTCCAAAAGGTACAAAAAGTCCTTTTTCATATTTTCCGGTCTGTTTTAAACATTGGCAAGTTTTACCTCCAAAAGAAGACAGATTATATCCTAAATACATTAAAAACTACTTGAATATAAAAAATTTGAAATTTAGTTGATTTCTTGTATTTTTTCTAAACTTTCCTTTAACAGAAACATTTTTAAAGCCAATTTTGGTTATTTTTGTTATCTAAAAGTTGTATCCTTTATTTTGAACTATAAAAAACACCTAAAAAAATGCACGTCCTTCAATCTAAAAATTCTAAACTAAAAAAAGAAGATGTTGATAAACTATTAACTGAATTTAATATTTCTTTAACCCAATTGCCAAAAATTTCTAAAAAAGACCCCCTTATAGAAGGAAATTTTGAAGTTGGAGAGGTTGTAAAATTTGAAAGAAAATCTGAAGAGGGGGTAGAGGAATATTTCCGAGTAGTGGTTTAATGGCAAAACATGTTCTAGTAAAAGAATATCTTAAGAACCATTCTATTGTAGAATCAAATATAATTTCTTTTAATAATTTTATTGAGACAAGAATGCAAGAAATTGTTTCTGAACTTTCTGAAAATATTTCTTCTGATGACTTTGAAATAAGTCTTGGAAAAATTCAAGTAGAAAGACCAAACATTATTGAAGCAGATGGTAGTTCAAAGCTTATTACTCCTGCAGAAGCTAGGTTAAGAAATCTTACTTATTCAGCTCCAATTAAAGTTGAAATAAATGTAAAATATGAGGGTCAAGTAGAATCTTCAGAAGTTCAATTAGGAAGAATACCAATTATTGTAAAAAGTAAAGTTTGTAATTTACATGGTTTAAATCAAGAAGAATTAATAGAGAAATACATTGATCCAAAAGATCCTGGCGGATATTTTATTATAAATGGGAATGAAAGAGTTATTGTTATGGCTGAGGATTTAGCATCTAATCAAACTTTTATTGAGACCCCTAAAGGAAAACTTTCCTTAAGATTATTTTCTCAAAGAGGTGCATATAAAATTCCTATATCTTTATCTGAAAGTAGTGAGGGTGTTCTTGAATTAAATTTTTCCCGTTTTAAAAGTATTCCGGTTATTGTATTGTTAAAGGCATTGGGGTTAACTTCTGATGCAGAAATATCTAAATTAGTTGGAAAACAAACAGATAGTTTAATTGTCAACCTATACGATTTTATTGATATTAAAGACTCTGAAGAAGCTCTAATGAGTATTGCTGAGAAAACTTCTTTGCAAGGAACAAAAAAAGAAGTTTTAGAAAGAGTTAAACAGAGAATTGATTCTTATTTTTTACCACATATTGGAATAAAAAAACAATCTAGAATAGAAAAAGCAAGAACTTTATGTAAGTTTGTAAAACAATATTTTATTGCTAAAGAAAATACAGAAGAAACATTAACGGATAAAGATCATTATGCTAATAAAAGAATAAGACTTTCTGGAGATTTACTTGCAGATTTGTTTAGAGTTAATTTAAATATATTTTTGAGAGAAATACAACACTCTCTTCAAAAAACAGTAAAAAGAAAAAGATTTTATTCCATAAAGTCAATTGCAAAATCTAGTTTATTTTCTCATAGAATTGAAAGTGCAATTGCAACTGGTTCGTGGATTGGTGAAAGAACCGGGGTTACACAAAATATGCAGAAAACAAATTATTTAGATATGTTATCTCAGTTACAGAGGGTTGTTTCTAATCTTCCAGGAGAACAAGAAAATTTTGCAGCAAGAACATTACATCCAACACACTATGGTAGATTTTGTCCTGTAGAAACTCCTGAAGGTACTGAAATTGGTTTAAGAAAGAATCTTGCAATGCTTGCAAAAATTTCAACTAGATGTCCTGTTGAAAATGAAAAAATTATGAAAGTTTTATATTCAGAGGGAGTTAAGGAGAGTAAAGAGGGAGAGGTTACAGAAGATCAAATTGATGTTTTTTATAATGGTCATTTTGTAGGTTTTGTTTCAGATGGTCTAGATTTTGTAAAGAACTTAAGAGAAAAAAGAAGAATAACTGAATTACCTGAAGAAATGAGTATAAGATTCTATAAATTATTAGGAACAGTATTTTTATCTACAGAGGTTGGTAGAGTTTTGAGACCAATTATAATTGTAGATAATGGTAAACCTAGATTAAAACAAGAACACATTAAATTAGTTGAAGAAGGAAAACTTTCTTGGGCAGATTTAATCAAAAACGGTGTAATTGAATATCTTGATGCCGCTGAAGAAGAGGATGCATTAGTGGCAATATATGAAAAAGAGCTAACAGAAGAACATACTCATTTAGAAATAGATCCTATTGACTGTTTAGGAATTGTAACTTCTTTAGTTCCATATGGAAATCATGATCAGTCTGCTAGACTTATGAGGGGAAGTAAAACACAGAAACAATCTCTGGGAATATATGCTGCAAATTTTCCAGTAAGAATTGATACAGATGTTTCTATATTACATTATCCTCAAAAACCAATTGTGAGAAGTTTTGTCTATGATACCTTAGATATTTATCCTGCAGGACAAAATATTATTGTAGCAATCATGCCTTATGAAGGATATAATATGGAAGATGCGGTTGTACTGAATCAAGCATCTGTTGATAGGGGATTTGGACGTTCAACTTATTTTAGACCCTATACTTCTGTTGAATTAAATTATGCGGGTGGATTAAAAGATGAAATTTGTGTTCCTGAAAAAGATGTTTCAGGATATAGATTAGAAGAAAGTTATAGGCATTTAGAAGACGATGGAGTAGTTTATCCAGAAGCAAGTTTAGATGAAAGTGAAGTAATTATAGGAAAAGTTTCACCCCCAAAATTCTTATCTGAAGCAAGAGATATGTTTGTACAGACAAGAAAGGAAAATTCTTCCACCATGAGACAAGAAGAAAAAGGAGTTGTAGATGGTGTTTTTATTACTCAAGATAATGAGGGAAACAGGATATTTCAAGTTAGAATGAGAGATGAAAGAATCCCAGAGTTAGGAGATAAATTTTCAACACCTCATGGACAGAAAGGAGTAGTTGGATTTATTGTGCCTGAAGAGGATATCCCATTTACCTCAAGAGGAATAAGACCAGATTTAATATTCAATCCTCACGGTATTCCTTCTCGTATGACTGTAGGATATTTATTAGAATTATTGGCTGGAAAAGTAGCTTCTTTATCTGGAACTGTTGTTGATGCATCTAGTTTTGGTGAAAATAATTTAGAAAATTTAGAAGGGCAATTACAAAATTTAGGATTTAAATATAATGGGAAGGAGATAATGTATAATGGTATTACGGGTAAAAAAATGCCAATGAAAATTTATATTGGAAACATGTATTATTTGAAATTAAAGTATATGGTTTCAAATAAGATGCATGCCCGTGCATCTGGTAAAATTGCAATGCTTACAAGACAACCTGTTGAAGGTCGTTCTCGTGGTGGTGCATTAAGATTAGGAGAAATGGAACAACAAGCTTTAGTTGCACATGGAGCTTCATTGTTATTAAAAGAAAGATATGATTCTGATAAAGTTGTAATTCACATCTGTTCAAAATGCGGCGCAATTGCAATTGATGATGCAATTCGTGGAAAGTTGTCTTGTGGATTATGTGGTAGCAATATTGTTGAACCAGTTGAAATGTCTTATGCATTTAAACTATTATTAGAAGAACTTCAAGGACTTCATATTTTAACTAAATTTAATTTAAAAAATAAATATGAATAATGGCAATTAAACCAATAAAAAAACAAGTTGAAGCTATAAAATTTGCACTTTTAAGTCCAGAACAAATAAAAAAATTATCTGTTGCTAAGATAGTTACACCAGAATTGTATGATGTAGATGGTTATCCTGTAGATGGCGGTTTGATGGATTTAAGAATGGGAGCAATTGATCCGGGGGTTAGGTGTAGAACCTGTGGCGGTCGTTTAAAAGAATGTTTAGGTCACTCTGGAGTTATTGAATTAGCAAGACCGGTTGTTCATATAAAATATTTACCGATTATTAGTCTATGTCTAAGAAGTACTTGTGAGGCTTGTGGAAAAGCACTTTTATCAGAAGATTATTTATCTAAAGATTTAAAGACAAGATTAAAAAAAGCTAAAGATGCAAAAAAATGTCCTTATTGTGGAATTGTTCAAGAAAAAATTAAATTAGAAAAGCCATCTACTTTTAAAGTTGGTAAAAGAAGATTATTCCCTTCAGAGATTAGAGAAAGATTGAGTAAAATACAAGATGAAGATTTAAGATTCTTAGGAATTAATCCTGAATCATTAAGACCAGAGTGGGGAATGTTAACCTTGTTATTAGTTCCTCCAGTTACTGTTCGGCCAAGTATTACTCTTGAAAGCGGAGAGAGAAGTGAAGATGATTTAACTCATAAACTAAGTGATATAATTCGAGCAAATCAAAGACTTTGGGAAAATTTAAATGCAGGTGCTCCAGAAGTAATCATTGAGGACTTATGGGATTTACTCCAATATCATATTACAACTTTTTTTGATAATAATATCGCAAGAATTCCTCCTGCAAGACATAGAAGTGGACAACCATTAAAAACTATCACAGAAAGGATTAAAGGAAAAGAAGGAAGAATTAGAAAAAATTTAATTGGTAAAAGAGTTAATTTTTCAGCTAGAACAGTTATTAGTCCAGACCCAAATATAAAAATCAATGAGGTAGGTGTACCTTTTGAAATTGCAAAAATAATTACAGTTGCAGAAAGAGTTACATCACTTAATATGGCCCGATTAAAAAGGTTAATGCTATCAGAAGAATATCCCGGTGCAAATTATATTATTCGTCCAGATGGAAAAAGAAAAAGAATAACACAAGAATTAAAACAAGATTTAATTGAAGAATTAGAAATAGGATATATTGTAGAGAGACATTTACAAGATGGAGATATTGTTTTGTTTAATAGACATCCTTCATTACATAAAGCTAGTTTAATGTCTCATTTTGTAAGAGTTTTACCTTATAGGACGTTTAGATTACATCCTGCAGTTTGTTTTCCATATAATGCAGATTTTGATGGTGATGAAATGAATATTCATGGTCCCCAAACTGAAGAGGCAAGAGCTGAGGCTGAAGTTCTTTTAAATGTTGAAGAAAATTTAATATCTGTAAAGAATAACACTAATTTATTAGGATGTATTGCCGATGCTGTTACTGGAAATTATATTTTAAGTGAAGGAGAACTTTCAAAATCAGATGCAGCTCAACTTTTATATGAATCTGGAATTTCAAATTTTTCTGTAAAAGCTAAAAATTCTGGAGAGGAAATTTTGAGTAATGTAATCTCTAAAGAAACTTTATCAAAGATTGGAAAATTAGATGCAGGGAGTTTTAGAGTAGAAGAAGGAGAAGCAATTAAAAAATTAGACAAATATGTTGGTAGAAAAGAAACTCTTAAAGTTTTAAGAGATGTTTTTGCATTAGGAACTTTATTTTTATCTAGATATGGATTTACAATCTCTGTTGATGATTTAGATGTTCCCCAAAAAGTAAAAGATATGACTCAAAAAATCATCAAGACTGCAGAAGATAAAACTCAAAAAATCATAGAGTCTTATTATGAAAAAACTCTTGAAGCAATTCCTGGAAAAACCTTAGAAGAAACAAGAGAAATTAAAATTCAACAGGTTTTAAATGAAGTTAGAACAGATATTGGAAAGTCTGCTAAAGAAGAATTTCCTAAAGATAATCCAGTTAATAAAATGATTTCTGCAAAAGCAGGCGGAAATATGTTGAATATAACTCAGATTGCTTGTTCTGTTGGACAGCAGGTAATTGGTGGAGAGAGAATTAATTTTGGATTTACAGATAGGAGCTTATCTTGTTTTAAAAAACATGATTTCTCACCAAAGGCGAGAGGATTTATCTATAATTCATTTCTAAAAGGTTTAAGACCAGAAGAATTCTTTTTTGGAGCTATAACTGGAAGAGATGGTCTTATGGACACTGCCTTAAGAACACCAAAATCTGGTTATTTATATAGAAGACTTGCAAATGCGTTACAAGATTTAAAAATTGAATATGACAGAACAGTTAGAGATGCTTCTGAAAATATTGTACAATTTAAATATGGAAATGATGGTTTATCTGTTTCTGGATTACATAAAAATGAGAAAATCTCTCCTGGAGAAGCGATAGGTATTGTTACTGCTCAATCATTTGGAGAACCTTCAACTCAGATGGCATTAAATGTATTTCACTTAGCAGGTGTTGCAGAAATGCAGGTTACTCAAGGTCTTCCACGTTTAATTGAAATTCTTGATGCTAGAAAGAAACCTTCAACTCCTGCAATGGAAATTTATTTAGATTCTGCTCATAATAATGAAAAAGATTCTAGAATTTTTGCTGAAAAATTAAAAGAGATTAAATTAAAAGATGTTATGTCTGAAATTGGAATTGATTTTACAAATAAAAAATTGGAAATTGAAATAGATAATCATGCCTTGAAAAGATCTCATTTTAGTTTAGATCATATATTAATTGTTTTGAAAGATAAGAATCATAATGTTAAAAAAAGAGAAACTGGATTAATTATTGACTTAAAAGATAAAGACTTTAAAGAGATATATAAAATCAAAGAAAAATTAAAAGATGTTCTTCTATCCGGTGTTAAAGGTATTTCTCAAGTCTTACCAGTTAAGAGAGATGCTAATTATATTGTTTTAACAGCTGGTTCAAATTTAAAAGATGTTTTAGAAATGAAAGGAGTTAATAAAGACAAAACTATCACCAATGATATTCATGAAATTGATATTGTTTTAGGGATTGAAGCAGCTAGACAAGCAATTATGAATGAAATTAATAAGGTTATTAATTCTCAAGGATTAGATATAGATAAAAGGCATTTAATGTTGATATCTGATGCTATGACTCATGCAGGAACTGTTAAAGGAATTACTAGAATGGGAATAATTTCTGATAAGAGTTCTGTTCTAGCAAGAGCAAGCTTTGAAACGCCGGTTAAACACTTTGTACATTCAACAAGAACAGGAAAGCAAGATAAATTAGCTTCTGTAATTGAAAATATAATCCTTAATCAACCAGTTCCTGTAGGTACTGGTTTACCGGGTTTAATGGTAAAAGTTACTGGGTCCCTAACAGAAGCAAAGGGTAAATCTAAAAGTACTAAAACAGTTAAAGTTAAGGTATAAAATAGGTAATAAAAATGAGTATTAAAGATATAAAAGAAGCACATGAACAAGGAAAAGTTATATTTGGAATAAGGCAAACTGTTAAACATTTTGATAAACAAAAAAATTCTAAAGCTAAGGTTTTTTTAGCTAAAGATGCAAGAGAAGAAACAATAAAAAAATTAAATGATGCAAAAATAGTGTTTGAAAATACAAAGTTAAAAGCAGAAGTCTCCAAGGAATTAAATCTAGATTTTGAAGCAGAGATTTATTTACTTAACTAATTTTAATAATTAATATAATATGGGAAAAGAAATCAATATGCAATTGATGCGTTACATAAACCTGTTCGAAAATATTTGTCACACTACCACTTCAAATTGTTTTGTTTATAATCATCATATTGTTTTTGCAGTTCCAAAATCTCAAGTTTCAAATGCTATTGGAAGAGACGGTGTAAAAATTAGAAAGGTTGGAGAAATTTTGAGAAAAAAGATTAAAGTTATTGAAATGGCTAGGGATCCAAGTGATATGGATAAATTTGTTTCAAGCATTATCTCTCCATTACAATTTACAAAAATAGAAGTTAAACCAGAGGGGGAAGTTATTATCTCTGCTACAAAACAGAATAAGGCTGCTTTAATTGGTAGAAATAGAACTAGAGAACAAGAATTAGAAAGTATACTGAAAACAGTTTTTAAGATAAATAAATTAAGGATTGCATAGGTTTAGTTAATTTTAAAAACCACACTCTTTTAGAATTAAAATGGGATTAATGAATGCACGAAAATTAAAGAAAACAAGGAAAAAACAGAGAGGAAATGACCTTGTTCATAGAAAGAAAAAACTAGGTATTACTCTGAAGTTTGCTCCACTTGGACGTTCATCTCAAGCAAAAGGGATTGTTACAAAAAAGATTCAAAAAGAAGCTAAACAGCCTAATTCTGCTATGAGAAAATGTTGCCGTGTACAATTAATTAAAACTGGAAAAGAAGTTACTGCCTTTATTCCTGGAAATCTAGCTCAAAAATTTGTAGATGAACACGACGAAGTTATTATTGAGAGGATTGGTGGAAAGCAGGGTAAAACTAAAGGCGACCTTTCAGGTGTAAGGTTTCAAGTTATTAAAGTAAATGATCAACCCTTGGCAAGATTATGGCAAGGTAAGATCGAAAAGGGTAGAAGATAAAAATGGTAGAAATGAAACTTTTTGGATTATTTTCAACACACGATGTTGTTGTTCAAGACCCAGGTTTAAAAAAGGTTATTAATCTTGATACAAAACTTTTATTGAAAAGTTATGGTAGAATTAAGTGGGATCCTGCTAAGGCTAAAGTTAATGTTATTGAACGTTTGATTAATTTATTACAGGTTCCTGGCTCTCGAGGAAAAAAGCATAGAATAATTACAAGATGGAATACTGGTAAATATAATAAGAATACTAAAATTGTTATTGATGCATTTAAAATTATTGAAACTAAAACTGGTCAAAATCCTGTTGCAGTTTTAGTTAGAGCAATTGAGAATTCTGCACCAAGAGATGGTGTAACAAGTATAGAATATGGTGGTGCTCGTTATCCTCAAGCTGTAGATGTTTCTCCAAGGAGAAGATTAAATATGGTTTTAAGATTTTTAGTTCATGGTTCATATGATAAGGCATTTAATAAAAAAGCTACAATCACAGAAACTCTTGCAAAAGAAATTATGCTAGCTGCCGAAGGCAGCTCAGAGAGTTATGCTATTCAAAAAAGAAATGATTCTGAAAAACAGGCTGATGCTGCTAGATAATTTTGTATAATAATTCTTAAATACTTATAATGTAAAAGATTTTTATGGAAAGGGATGTACGACAAGAATTTCTTGATTCTCTAGAGCATGCAGGAGCTGTTTTTTGTTCGCTTCCAAGATGGCAAAGAAAGGCACTTCATGAGATTGGGAATGATACTTATTTTTATGCTTTTCCAAGACATTTGACTAGGGAAGAGATAGTTGGAAGATTAATCCAAAAGGTTAATGATGGAAAAATGGTTGATTTTTCTGGAAATGAATTTGTTAATAATGGTTTCTATAAGGAGGTTTGTGATAATTATGGAATTTATCAGCTTGATATGTCTTTTGAAGGAGTTAAAGCTATTTCAATTGATAGAGATAATTTTGGAAAATCCTTTCCAGTAGTGATCCCTTCACTTCCAGAAAATTATCCTGAAATTTTAAAAGAGCTTGACAAATCTCATCCATATAGGTGTTCTAGTCCTAACAATATTCTTGATTTTCCTACAGGTTCTGTTTGTGCTTTTTTCTTAGATAGAGTGAATGATTATTCAGAGATGATTAAATTAAAAGAGAAAAATTCTGCTAGATAGTTCTTTCTTTGTTTTCTAATTGTTATATTTTTCTTAATTTATCTACTAAACCTTGTATTTCATTTAATTTTCTTTGATAATCCTTATTTGACAGAGAAGTTGGGATTAAACCTCCAAATAGTATAACTTTTTCTTCTAACTCTTCATAGATTTCTTTTCTTGATTCCTCTTTTAAGTCTCTTAATCCAGTAGTTTCAATAAATCTTTTGTATTCTGGTAATTCTAATTTTCTTATTAATTCTTGTTCTTTTCCTGGTTCTGTTTTTATAACATATCCTGCATCTAATACTGAACTTTTTCCAATTAATTCTAATCCGAGAGTTTCACAAAGCCCCCTTACATAAATATCATTCTTTCCATAAAATTCTACAACAATTTGTCCAGGAGCATAATCTGGAACATATTCCTCATCCATAAAAATTACTGGTTAGAAATCTATATAAGGATTATTATAATAAAGTTCAAACTACATAGTATAAAAATTCCAAAAAATAAAAAGAAAAGATAGGAATTAAATAATAAAAATTCCAAAAAATAAAAAAATTATTTCTTTTTTTCTACGAGAGATTTACAAACACCTGCAGCTACTGTAACTCCAGCGTCTCTAATCGCGAATCTTGACATGTATGCATTATCTGTAGCAGTTTCAAGTACAAGATTTCCGATTGGTCTGATTTTTACAATAGCAACATCGCCGTTCTTTAGGAAGTCTGGATGTTCTTGAGCAACTTGTCCTGTAGCTGGATCTAATCTAGAAACTAACTCAACAAATTGACATGGAACCTGGGCTGTATGTACATGAAATACCGGAGTATATCCTTTAGCAACAACAGTTGGATGATTAATCACGGCTATTTGGGCTGTAAATTCTTCAACTATTTTTGCAGGTTGACTTGCATCACAAATAACATCTCCACGAGCAATATCTTTCTTTCCAACACCTCTGATGTTGCAACCGATATTATCTCCTGCTTCTGATGTTTGAAGTTGTTCGTGATGTGCTTCCATACTTCGAACTTCACCTTGAATTCCAGTTCCGCTTCTTCCAGGTAGAATTACAACTTTTTGTCCTATTTTCATGATACCTGTTTCAATCTTTCCTACAGGTACTGTTCCAATTCCAGTGATATCATAAACATCTTGGATTGGCATTCTCATAGGCAAATTTGTTGGTTTTTCTGGTGCAGGGAATTTGTCTAACTGTTCTAAAACAGTTGGGCCCTTGTACCAAGGCATGTTTTCAGATTTTTTAGCAATATTATCGCCTTTTAATCCTGATGCTGCAATAACTGGAACTTGGTCTGGTTTATATCCAACTTGTTTAAGAAGTGCTGTTGCATCTTCTTTAACTTTGTTGAACTTTGCTTCATCATATTTAACATCATCCATTTTGTTAACCAAAACTGCTAAGTTCTTAACACCCATCGTTCTTAATAACCATAGGTGTTCTTTTGTTTGTGGTTGGATTCCTGATGCTGCGGCTATTACTAAAAAAGCTGCATCTGCTTGAGATGCTCCAGTAATCATGTTTTTAACAAAATCTTTGTGACCTGGTGCATCAATTATGGTAACTTCAAAGTTTTGAGTTAAAATTTTCTTATAAGATAAGTCAATTGTAACTCCTCGTTCTCTTTCTTCTTTGATATTATCCATAAAGTAAGCAAATTCAAAACCTATTTTACCATGTTTTTCAGCTTCTTCTCTCAGTTTTTTCATTTCTTGTTCAGATATACCGCCACTTTGGAAAAACAACTGTCCAATTGTAGTTGACTTTCCTGCGTCGACATGTCCCACGAACACAATGTTCATAACTGGTTTTTCTTTTGCCATTTTTTATGTATTTATTTAGTTAATATAAGCCCGAGAGCTTGGTTATAAATATAAAAGTCGGTTTTTAAGGGTTTTGGTTGTAATAATTCAGGATTTGTTTGATACTTTTCAGCTTCTGAGTAAAATTTAATTATATTTTTATAGCTTCTATCTTTAAGCTTTCTAAAGGTATTCCTTGATATTGATTCTTTGAAATTTCTTTATCTTCGTTTAAGATTTTGATTTTAAATCCTGAATATTTTATTAAATTGATATAATCCTCTTTTTGAGATGCTCCTGCTACGCATCCAGAAATTAATTCATGATTTTCTTTTTGTTCCTCACTTAATTCTCCTAACAAAACAATATCTGAAACAAACATCTTTCCTCCTTTTTTTAAAACTCTGTAGGATTCTTTAAAAACATTCTTTTTATTTGGTGCTAGATTAATAACACAATTACTTATAATAACATTGACTGAATCTTTTTCAATAGGCATTTTTTCAATATCTCCATATTTGAATTCTACATTTTTATATCCATATTTTTCTGCATTGTGTCTTGCTCGTTTTAACATTTCTTCTGAAAAATCAATTCCAATTACCTTACCACTTTTTCCAACCCTTTTAGCAGCTAAAAATACATCAAATCCTGCACCACTTCCTAAATCTAAAACTATGTCTCCTTTTTTAATTGTTGAAATAGCTGTGGGATTTCCACACCCTAAACCTAAATTTGCTTCAGGGACGTTGTTTATCTCTTCATCACTATATCCAATACTCCTAGAAATATTTTCTGCATTAGAATTATTACAATTACAACAACTGGTTTTTCTAGAGGCAATATTAGAATAATTCTCTTTTACTATCTTTTTTATTTCTTTTTCTTCCATTATAACTTCAGGTACTTAAGTTAGTTAATTATAATGTTATGGAGATTTCTTTAAAATAATTTTTACTGATTTTCTGCAAGACCTTTTCTATCTCTGATTTGTTTTATTGTTCTGTCTTGTAAATCATTTGGCATCTTTTTGAACTGCTGGTCTACTAAACTTGAAACTCCACGACCTTCTGTAGAAGATCTTAAATCAGAAGACCATCCAATCATTTCTGCAACAGGTAATTCTGCCTTTATTGTAACTGTTGAAATTTCTTGTTGAACATCATTTAACATTCCCCTTTTACCACTAACTAATTTTGTTAACTCGCTCATAAATTCTGAAGGCGCTTCTATTTGGTGTGTTTGAATAGGTTCAAAGATACATGGTCCAGCTTTTGCAAATGCAGCCTTAATAGCGTCTCTTACAGCAGGATAAACTTGTGCAGGTCCTCTATGAATTGCGTCTTCGTGTAATTTTAAATCAACTAAAGAAATTTTAACCTTAACGCAGGGTTCTCTTGCAAGTGGACCCTGTTTCATAACTTGTTCAAATGCATCTAAAACCATTTCAATTACTTCTCCAATATGAACTTCTCCTTTAGTTCTATCTTCAAAAACATTACCCATAAAAACTTCCCTATATTGCCGAGCTTCATCATTACTTACCCCTAATCCAGTTAATGTTTCGAATAATATATTATCTTTCTTTTTTATTCTTCCATCAGGGATTTCTCCTCTAGCAATAGCTTCTGAAACAGAGGCTTCTAATGGTTCAATAGTCATATAAAATGTATTGTGTTTATTTGGAGAACGACCTTCAGCAGGTTCGCTTGCTTTGCTTACACTTTCTCTGAAAACAACAATTGGGGGTGATGTTTTTACATCCATTCCTTTTTCAGATTTTATTCTATTTTCAATAATTTCCAAATGTAATTCTCCCATACCAGAAATAAGATTTTCTCCAGTTTCTTCATTAATTTCTATTCTAATTGAAGGATCTTCTTTTGAAACTTGTTTTAATACTTCTACTAGTTTTGGTAAATCTGCTGTTTTTGTTGCTGCAATAGATTTTGTAACAACTGGTTCAAATAAATGTTTGATTGCTTCAAATGGGGTAATTTCTTCTCTTGAAACCGTCTCTCCTGCAAAGACTCCTTTTAATCCGACTATTCCGACGATATTTCCTGCATTCACTTCTTCCATTAAAACTCTCTGTGCACCTTTATAGACAGATACTTGCTGTACTCTTACATTTCTTTTTGCAAGATTCATATAGACTTCATCTCCTTGTTTTAATGTTCCAGAAAATAATCTTCCTGCAGCAACTTCTCCTGCATGTTTATCGATTACAATTTTTGTACATACAAATGCTGGCTGTCCATCTTTATTACATTCTATTAAATCTTTTCCTACTTCTGATTCAATATCTCCATGCCAAATTTTAGGAATTCTGTATGCTTGAGCTTGTTTTGGATTAGGGTGGTGATTAATAACCATATTTAGAATAACTTCATGAATTGGAGCTCTTTTTGCTAGGGCTTTATAATTTTCTCCGCCAGATTCATATGCATCAATTACTTCTTTAAAAGAGATATTTTTTCTTTTCATATAGGGTACACTCAATGCCCAGTTATGAAATGCAGAACCAAATGCAACACTACCATCATTAACATTAACTTGCCATTTATCTTTATACTCTTTTTCTGCAATTGAAACAATTAACTTATTTACATCATTGATTATTCTCACAAATCTTTTTTGCATCTCTTCGGGAGTTAATTTTACTTCTCTGATTAATCTGTCAACTTTATTTATGAAAAGAATTGGTTTTACTCTTTCTTTTAGGGCTTGTCTTAAAACTGTCTCTGTTTGAGGCATTATTCCTTCAGATGCACAACATAAAACAATAGCTCCGTCTACTGCACGCATTGCCCTAGTTACATCTCCACCAAAATCAACATGGCCTGGAGTGTCGATTAAATTAATTAAAAAATCTTGATCATCATATTGGTGAACCATAGATACTGATGCAGAATCAATAGTTATCCCTCTTTCTGCTTCATCTTCGTGGAAATCTAAGGTTCTCGCTTTTCCTGCAAGCTCTTCAGACATCATCCCTGCGCCTGCAAGTAGGTTATCCGAGAAGGTTGTTTTTCCATGATCAATATGTGCAGCTATAGCTATGTTTCTAATGTTCTCTTGTTTTTTCATAAGCGTTTTTATTTTGGAGGTAATATCTTCACTCATGATTAGATATAAAATAATGGCTTTTTAAAAGTTATTATATGTTTAGAAAACAACAATTCTTAAAAATCAGGTAGATTCTTATTTTATATGGTAATAAGAGTTACAGAAAAAACAATAGAAGATATTGAAAAGAGACTATCTACTTTAGACACTAGTTTTAATAAAATAATTTATCTTGAGTCTGCATTAAAATCTAATTTTGGAATTGAAGCAAAAAGATTTATTTGGCAGAAGATTTCTGAACTTTATGAAGAGAGAAAAATGTTTGAGAAAGCAGCAAAGGCAATGATGGGCAAGGCGGGGTTTGATATAACTTATTCGGACAAAATTGATAGTTATCTAAGGGCTGGAGAATTATATGCTAAGGCTGGAAAAGTAGAAGATGCTGAACAAATGTTTGTTAGAGCACTAAGAGATGCAAATGATTCACAAAAAAATAAAATAAAACTTACAATGAAAAATATATTTTTAGTTAATGCTCAAGAACTCGAGAAGAATAGGAAAAGTGCAAGCTCTTGTAAATTTTATGAGAGACTTATTAAAATGAATCTTGACCAAAAAGAAAAAGAACAGATTAAACAAAAATTAATTACTATCTATAAATCTTTGGGAAAATTTAAGGAAATAGAGTTACTTGAAGGAATAAATTAAAATAAAAATTATAAAATTAATTTGGATGTTTAATCGTCGTCAGAGTCGTCGTCTAAGTACTCCTCATCAAGACCATCCAATTCTTCTTCAAATTTATCTTGTTCCATTTTACCCCTTTTATATATAAAAATTGATTCGTTACATGATTTATAAATATTTTGGTAAAATGTTTTTTACTATGTAATGATAAAATTTAAAAAGCCTCAATAGCTTGGTTTTATATAAGTTTAGAAAAAGTTACTAAAGATAAGATGCATGATTAGATTTTATTAAAATCACGCTAACTTTTAACATTCACATTCACATTCAGTCTTGTTTACAAGACTCTGTAAGTAGTATTAGAATCTTTTTCTAAATTTTGAATTAAATTAAATAAATACAACAATAAAAATGGCAAAAATTAGTCCAGTTTCAATAAAATATAGGATTGTTGCTGATTTTAAATCAGAAGGTCCTGTTGAAAAACCAGATGTAATCGGAGCTCTATTCGGACAGACAGAAGGACTGCTTGGAAGTGATATGGAGCTTAGAGAATTACAAAAAGAAGGAAAAATTGGAAGAATAGATGTTAACCTTGAAAGTGTTGATGGAAAAACTAGTGGAGAGATTGTTATCCCTTCAGCTTTAGGAAGAGCAGAAACTTCAATTATTGGAGCAGCTCTTGAAACAATTGATAAAATTGGTCCAACTGATGCGAAAATTACTATTAAAGAAATTAGTGATGTTCGTGGAGGTAAAAGAGACTATATCATGGAAAGAGCAAAAAAATTACTTTCTGAGATTAATGGTGAAGGACCAGAATATCAAGAAATTGATCAGGAATTAAGAGAATCAACTAGAACCTCTAAAATTACTGAATATGGAGATGAAAAACTTCCTGCAGGAGATATTTCTGATAGAGAAATAATCGTAGTTGAAGGTAGAGCTGATGTTGTTAACTTATTAAAGCATAGTATCAAAAATGTTATTGGTATGAATGGTACTAAACTCCCTAAAGGAATCATATCTCTTGGTAATGAAAAAGAACTTACTTTATTTGTAGATGGAGACAGGGGCGGAAAGTTAATTGCAAAAAATGTTTGTGATAATACTGGTGTAGCATATATCGCTGTGGCTCCTGATGGAAAAGAAGTTGAAGAGTTAACAGGGAAAGAAATTCATCAAGCATTAAGAAAAAAGGTTAAACCAGAATATTTTTTTAAAGAATCTAATAGCAGAGAAAGTTATGATAGGTCTCGGAAAACTTTTCAAGAAGACAAACTTGTTGAAAAGAAAGAACAAAGAGAGATAACTAGTGAAGACAGGAAAGTTATCAAAGGACTCTTTTCAGAGATTAAAGGCAAGAATGTTCTTGTTTTAGATGATAAGTTAAATATTCTAAGAAATATTCCTTCTTCAAAAGTAGGATTTTTACGATTAAGTAATGTTTTTGCACTTGTTACTTCACATGCTAGTGGAACCCTTATGTCTAATGCAGAAAAAGTCGGTGCAAAATATGTTGTTTCTCAAACATTTGGTAAGATAGAAAATAGTCGTGTAAAATTAATTTCTATCTAATCTTTTTATTTTCTTTCTCTTTATTTTTTATTTTCTAATTAGTTAGTAAGAACTCTCTTTACAAAACTTTAAAAATTCTTTAATATACCTATAATTATGAAAAAGAGGGGTTTTAAAGAGAAATTTAATGATAATCTTTTTTGGATTATTCCTATAGGGTGTTTAATTATTTTAATTTTGATTGTAGGAATATTTTATCAATTTTTTTATTATAAGAATTGTAAGGATAAAGCTTGTTTTGATGATTCTCTTGGAAAATGTAAAAGGTCAGAATTTATTAAAACTGGTGGAATTGATTTTGAATATAAAATTTTAGGAAGAGAAGGAGATTTTTGTATAGTTCAGGTTAAGTACCTTTCTGGAGATTTAAGTGAAGTTGATGCTGAGAAATTAATTGGAAGGAGCATGGAATGTGAAATCCCGAGAGGAATGATTGTTTTACCAGAAGATAGAATTGATTCTTGTCATGGAGCACTAAAAGAAGGTCTCCAAGACATGATTATCCAGAGATTGCATACATATATATTGCAGAATTTAGGAAAAATTAATTATGATGCAATTAAAACATTTATCAGTTAATTTTAAATTACAGCCTATTCTTTTTATATTATGAAAACCAAAATAATTTTTGGACCAAGTGGTTTGGGCCCATCAGAACAAGCAATAAAGAATTTAGAACATTTTTCTGCATTAGGTTTACGTGCTTGTGAGGTTGCATTTACCTATGGGGTTTATTTAAAAAAAGAAGAATCAATAAAAATAGGTCAAATTTCTAAAAAACTCGGAATAAAGTTAAGTATACATGCTCCTTACTGGATTAATTTGAATTCTAAAGAAAATGCTAAGATTTATGCAAGTAAATTAAGAATATTAAAATCATGCGAAATTGCACATTATCTACATGCAGAAAATGTGGTTTTTCATGCAGGGTTTTATAAGGGTATTGGAAAGACAGAACAAGAAAAAAAAGAAATTAAGGAAAAGACATTTCAAAATATTAGATTGGCTATAATTGATTTACAAGAACAAATCAAAAAGAATAAGTGGAATGTTAAATTATGTCCCGAAACAATGGGTAAGAAAAATGTTTTTGGTTCTGTTCAAGAAATTGCAAGACTTGTAAATGAGACCGGGTGTAGCTTTTGTATTGATTTTGCACACATTTTAGCAAGATACGGAAAGTATGATTTTGCACTTGTTGAAAAAAACTTTCCACAAAAGAAATGGCATGTTCATTTTTCTGGAATTGAATATGGTGAAAAAGGAGAAAAGCATCATAAGCTAACAGAAAAGAAATCTTGGCAAGCTCTTTTCAAAGGTATACCTTCAAATAAAGAAATAGTAATTATTAATGAAAGTCCTAATCCTGTAAATGATTCTATTGAGGGTTTACAAATCTTTGGTGGGATGAGATAAGGAGAAATAATTCTAGTTTTTCTTAATTTCTAGTTTTTTTAGGAGTCTTTTTCGATTGTCATCTATTTTAGATAAAACTTTTTTTGCTTTTTCAGAATCTAGCTTAACAGTATTCAATATCCAAAGTACCTTTCTTAGTAATTCATCATAACTTTCTCTACGGTGTTCTCTTAACTTTTCAAGTCTTTGTTTAGTTTCTTTACTAAGTTTTATTGTGGTTATATTTTTGTCATCCATTTTTGAGTACAAGATGTATACCGCAGTATACTTTTTAAGCTTTTGTGTCATTTTAGAATAATAACAGTACAAAGATTTATAAAGGGTTTTTACCCCTTAGGATTAACTAAATTTTTAATAATATAAAAATGAATACAAAAACATTGCTTATCCCTGTGATTGCATTACTTGCTGTTTTTTTAGTAAGTTTTGCTGCTGCTGGAGATTTAGCTGATGACATTTCTGTTAAGTTCAATGATATTGTTCTTAACGGAGACACAATGTCTGCAACTGTGGGCGAAACAGTTCCAGTTAGAGTGACTTTTACTGCAGAAGATGATTTTTCTGATGTAAGAGTTAAGGTATGGATGGAAGGTTATAGAGATGATGTATCTGCTTCAACAGGAAGATTTGATATCCTTAATGGAGTAACATACACAAAACTATTATCTTTAGAAATGCCTGCTGACATGAAAAAAACTGCAGAAGAATATACTCTACATGTATCTGTTTCATCTGGAAACGGATATTACTCTAGAGAATATGTTGTAAGTTTACAAAGGGACTCTTACGAATTTGATATTCTTTCTGTAGATTATTCTACTGAAGTTTCTGCTGGAGAAACAGTTCCAGTTGCAATTGTTGTTGAAAATGTAGGAATGCAAGAACTTGAAAACGGATATGTTGTTGTATCTATTCCTGAATTAGGAGTAAATGCAAAAGGATATTTCGGAGATTTAATTCCTACAGACAATGGCTGTGACAACGAAGATTGTGACAAAGTTGATTCTTTACAAAAAACAGTTTATGTTAAAATACCTGCTAATGCAAATACAGGTGTTTATGAAATGACTGTAAAAGTATACAACAGAGATTCTACTACAACTGTTCAAAAATTGATCAGTGTTAAAGAATCACAATCTACTACAGTGATACCTGCTACAACTAGCTTGGATATGAAAGCTGGAGAAACAAAAACATTTGATTTAATTGTTGTTAATTCTGGAGATGATATCCAGATATACACAATCTCAACTGTTGGTGGCTCTAGTGTTTTAGTTTCAGCTCCTTCTGTAATTACTGTTGGACCTGATTCAAGTCAAACTGTTCAAGTTGATGTAACTGCCCCATCTGATTTAAGTAAAGGTGCTTACACTTTTACTGTAAATGTTGGTGGAGAACAAGTTGTTTTAGGCGTTAATGTTACAGGCTCATCAGTTTCAACAAGTGTTGTTGCTTTAACAGTTGTATTAGCAATAATCTTTATTGTGTTGCTAGTAATCTTAGTTGTTCTTTTAGTTAAAAAAGACAACAGTAGAACATCAGCTGAAGAAGTAGAAACAAGCTACTACTAAATCGATTAATTTTTTATTTTTTTATTTTACTTTATTTTTTATTTCCTTACTTTATCAGTCCTAACTATCTTTAAATTCATACTTTCTAGTAAGTCAATTAGTTTTTGTCTTTCTGTAGAAATCCCACATCCTTTCCAATCTATTATGACTGTTTTTGTTTTTTCAATTGTCTTGTCAATAGCTTGCTGAACCATTTCTTTTGAAATTGGAAAAGCATAAGAGGCAATTATATGGCCCATGCCATATTCTTTTGAATTCAATTGAATTTTTGTAAAATTAGGACAATAGTGCGGGCCCCCAATTGCGATTACTGGAGTGTGTTTTTGTATATGTGTTGAAACTGCTTTTTGAATTGTTTTTGCAATGATTTTTCCAGCAAGCTTGTCTTGCCATTGTCTTTGTGTTGAACCAATCTCAATAAAACAACAAGGTTTGTTTATTCTTGGTCCATGATGGGTTGCTTCTAAAGTTACTTGATAATCTATTTTTCCTTTTTGTGCTTGTTCATCTAATATTTGGAATAGGTGTTTTAAAAAACTAGAAGATGTTGGGCAAACTACACTGTCTTGGCCACCAAAATCTGCTTTATTCCAATTTCCAGGTGCATGAACACTGAGGGTTTTTGAATCTTTTGCAGATTGATGTTTTGTTGCAAATATAAAAAAGTTTGCATTAATTTTTTTGTCAAGGTCATCTTCGTAGATTGTTTGTTCTTCAACAAGATGATATTCTATTCCAAGATTATCAAGTTCCTGTGCAATATTCATTCCTGCAGTATCTTTTTTTGAGATAATTATTGCAAAATTTGGTTTATTCATTTTTAACATCTATAAGATTACATGGTATTTATTATATAAATATTTATAAAGATTTTAAGGCTAAGTAAAATATGCCCTATATTGAAGTAATCCCATCTCTAAGGCCAATCAAGGCCTCTGATATTGAAGCAATAGTGAAAGTAGTGTCTTCTAAAAGGAAATATAATCTAGGAAGATTAAACTTAAACTTGCGTGGTACTCCTCAAGATAGAGAATATGGCCTCAAATGTTTAAGAGCAATGCTCATAAAAGGGTATACAGATAAAAAACATACGAGAACTAGTTCTTATTCATAACCCTTAAAAACAAGCTTTATTTTAATAGTTTATGTTAACAACCCTACAGATATTACTATCAATTTTGGTTTTAATATTTGGGATTCCAACAGGCCTTTTACTTGCAAGTATTACAAAACAAGAAAAATCAATATATAAGAAATATTTTCCAGTAATACTTTGGATATTAGCTATTCTTGCAGGAGTATTTTACACTCTTAATTTTTTTGTTGGACTAGTTTTATCTTTCATTTTTATAGTAGTTTTATTTTGGAATCATGCTGATAAATTTAGAAAAAATAAATCAAAAAAGAGGAAAAAGTAAAATGGTTTTTTATTTAATTGGTTTAGGATTAGATTTGGATTCAATTTCTTTAAAAGGAAAACAGATTCTTAAAAAATGTGATGAAATCTACTTGGAGTCTTATACAGTAGATTTTCCATATGATATTAAAGAATTAAAATATCTGGGTAAAATCAAGCCATTAAAAAGAGAACAAGTAGAAGATGAATCTATTCTAAAAAATGCTAAAATAAAAAATATTGCTTTACTTGTTTATGGAGATTCTTTATCTGCTACAACACATATTCAGTTAATTAATAGATGTATAAAAGATAAAATTAAATTTGAGATTATTCATAACTCTTCTATATTGACTGCTGTTGCAAAAACAGGACTTCAATTATATAAATTTGGAAAAACAGCATCAATGCCTGCCTGGCAGGAAGATAAAGGGTATAAACCAGACAGTTTTTTAGAAATTGTTAAAGATAATCAAAAGATTAAGGCGCATACTCTTCTTTTAATTGATATTGGCTTAAATGTGAAAGATGCTTTATCTCAATTAGAAGAATCTTCAAAAAATAAACATGTTAACCTTAAAAAAATAATTATTTTTTCTCAAGCAGGTACTGAAAAGAGTAAGATTTATTACAATACTCTAGATAAATTAAAAGCAAGGGCAAAAAGCATTAAATTACCATATTGTATAATCATTCCTTCTGAACTACATTTTATAGAACAAGAAGCTTTAGATTTATTAAGGGAAAAGTCTTAAAAATCCTATAATTGATATAAGAAAATGGAGAAAGAAAAACAAAATAATACTCAAGAATTAAACGAAGAAAAAATTCTTGAATTTTGGAAAAAGAAAAAGATTTATGAAAAGAGCAAGAAAAAGAACTCTAAAGGTAAAGGATTTTATTTTATGGATGGCCCCCCTTATGCTACAGGCCATATTCATATGGGTACTGCTTTGAACAAGGTTTTGAAAGATATTGCTATGAGGGCTAAAAGATTACAAGGTTTTGATGTTTTTGACAGAGCAGGTTATGATACTCATGGATTACCAATTGAATTTCAAATTGAAAAAGAAATCGGCTCTAAAACAAAAGAAGATATTGAAAAATTTGGTGTTAAAAAATTTGTAGATAAATGTAAAAAATTCGCAACACAATATATTGATGTGATGAATTCTGAATTTGAAAATCTTGGAGTCTGGATGGATTTTTCAAATCCTTATTTAACATTAACAGATGATTATATTGAAACAATTTGGGATACTTTTAAAGTAGCAGATAAGAAAGGGCTATTATATCTTGGAAAATATCCAGTCCATGTTTGCCCTAGATGTGAAACTGCAGTTGCTTTTAATGAAATTGAATATGCTAAACAAGAAGATAATTCTATATTTGTAAAATTTCCTTTGAAAGATAAAGATAGAAAGAATACTTTTTTAGTAATTTGGACAACCACTCCTTGGACTTTACCAGGAAATACAGGTGTAATGGTCAATCCTTCAATTGTATACCAAGAGATAGAACTTTCATCTGGAGAAAAATGGATTATTGCAAAAGACCTAGTCCCAAAAATAATGGCTCAATTAGAGTTAGGGTTTACTGTTAAATCTGAATTTAAAGGTAAGAAAATGGAAGGATGGACTTATGAAAATCCTCTTGCAAAAGAATTAGATTTAGGATTAGATGAAAAAAAATCTTATCGTGTGGTCCTTTCTGGGAGATATGTTACAACAGAAGAAGGTACTGGCCTTGTTCATTGTGCTCCTGGACATGGTAAAGAAGATTTTGAAGTAGGAAATCAAGCAGGATTAGAAATGCCCTGTCCAGTAAATATTAATGGATTACTCACAAAAGAAACTGGAAAATATGCTGGGAAAAAAGCAAGAGTTGTTGATAAAGAAATCATAGAAGATTTAGAAAAATCAGGAAACCTTGTTTATAAATTAAAATATACTCATGACTATCCTTTATGTTGGAGATGTAAATCTTCATTATTGATGATTTCTCAGCCACAATGGTTTTTGAAAATATCTGAGATTCATAAAAAACTTTTAAAGAGAAATGAAGAAGTTAATTGGGTCCCCTCTTGGATGAAACTAAGAATGAAAGCCTGGTTAGAAGGAATTTCTGATTGGCCTGTTTCAAGAGAGAGATATTGGGGAACTCCGCTGCCTATTTGGACTTGTAATAAATGTGAAGAAACTATTGTTGTTGGAAGTGTAAAAGAATTAGAAAAATTATCTAAGCAAAAAGCAAAAGGCCTTCATAAACCTGAAATTGACAATATAAATATTGATTGTAAATGTGGAAATAAAATGTCCCGTGTTCCTGATGTACTTGATGTTTGGTTTGATTCAGGAGTTTCAAGTTGGGCTGCACTAGGATATATGAATGATAAAAAGAATTTTGAAAAATTCTGGCCTGCTAATCTGAACATTGAGGGTAAGGATCAATTTAGAGGCTGGTGGAACTCTCAACTAATCTTATCAGAGATTAAATTTGATAAAAAACCTATGGAAAACATTGTAGTTCATGGGATGGTTTTAGACATTGGTAAGAAAAAAATGTCCAAATCATTGGGAAATATTCTTTCTCCAAAAGAAGTAATCGAGAAGTATAACCGGGACTATTTTAGATATTACTTTGCAAAAGTTTCAAAAGGGGAAGATTTTGCTTTTAATGAGTCTGAATTTAAGGAAATAGAGAAGTTTCTCAGAGTTTTGTCTAATGTTAATAATTTCATTAATCAACTAGAACCTGAACCTAATAAAAATAAAAAGAACACCCTCAAAATAGAAGATAAATGGATTTTATCTAAATTTAATTCTTTTATTCAAGAAGTTAGTGAAAAGTACGACTCCTTTAAACTTCCAGAAGTAGTTTTGTTGATAGAAGACTTTTTAGTAAATGATTTAAGTAAGACTTATATTAAAATAATTAGAGATAGAGCTGATGAAACCTTTGAAGTGTTAAATGAAATTCGTATAGGTTTATTAAAAATTTTAAGTCCAATTATTCCCTTTACAACTGAAAAAATTTGGCAGGGATTAAAAGATAAAAAGATATTTTTTATTAAAGAAGAATCAATTCATTTAACAGATTGGCCAAAAGTAGACAAGAAAAAAATAAACCCAGAGTTAGAAAAACAATTTCAATTAGTACTTCAGATTATTGAGAAGGGACTTGCAGAACGTGATAGATTGCAAATTGGATTAAAATGGCCTTTATCTAAGGCAGTAGTAAATTGTGATAAAGAGATAGATAAAAATCTTCAAGAGATTATAGAAAGACAATTGAATGTTAAGAAAATTGAACTGAAAAAGACAAAAGAACTTAATGTAGAACTTGATAGTGTTCTAACAACAGAACTTGAGGCAGAAGGTTTTGCAAGAGAAATTTCTAGAAAGATACAATCAGAGAGAAAAAATGCTGGACTTGTTAAAACAGATAAAATTGAGCTTCAAATTACTGGAGATTTAGCCGAAATTGTCCCTATGGAGTCATCCTTCCTAAAACAAAGGGTTAATGCAAAGAGTATAAAATTTGCTGAAAGTGATATTAAATTTAAATATTCTAGCGACGGAAATATCAAAAATAAGAGTTATTTCATAAAATTTAATAAAATCTGAACAGTAGTGAATTCTTAAAGAAAGCTTTAAATACTAGTTTCTCTTAAAATTTTTATGATAGTAAAAGAAGAATTTTTAGGTCGGTTGAGAAAAATATTTGACCTTAACCTATATGAGGTGAAGGTTTGGACTGCTTTGTTGTCAAGAGGAACATCTACTGCAGGTGAACTTTCAACAATCGCAGATGTACCTAGGAGTAGAACCTATGATATTTTAGAAAGTTTAGAAAAGAAAGGATTTGTAATTATGAAACTTGGAAAACCAATTAAATTTATTGCTCTTAAACCTGAAGAAGTTATTGAACGTGTAAAAAAGAATTTGGTTGTTGAAGCTAGAGATAAGTCTAAACGTTTAGAAAAATTAAAAGGAGAAGAAGTTCTTGAAGAATTAAGCTCTTTGTTTAAAGAGGGTGTAAAATATGTTGATGTTTCTGATTTATCTGGTTCTGTAAAAGGGAGACAAAATTTATACAATCATTTAGATATGTTAATTAGAGAAGCACAATCTACTATTGTTTTAGTTACAACAGCAGAGGGATTAACTAGAAAATTAGAAGTTTTATTGCCATCTTTAGAAAAAGCTAAGAAACGTGGAGTTAAAATAAGAATTGCAGCTCCAATAAATGCTTCAAATAAAAAGATTGCAAAAGATTTTGCAAAAGTAGCAGAAGTTAGAGATGTTGATAAATTAAAAGCAAGATTCTGTGTTGTTGATTCTGAACAAGTAATGTTTATGGTTTTAGATGATTCTAGCACACACCCAAGTTATGATGTTGGAATTTGGTTGAATACTGAATTCTTTGCACAAGCATTAGAACAAATGTTTGAGTTAGCTTGGAAAGGTTTTAAGAAAATTTAATTCTATTAATTTAAAATGAATAAAGAGGATATTGAATTAGCTGAAGAACATATTAAACTAGCTGAAGAGATTGTTTTAAAAGAATCTAAAGATGCTGAAGCTAGTGATGAAGTTTCTGAGAAAACAAAACAATCTATTAAAGATGCTGCAGTCTCTTTAGAAAGAGCTGAGTCTGATTTAGAAGAAACAGAGTCTGAATAAGATTAACTAATTTTTTCTAGCTATTAAACTCCAGATAACATAGATGACTACTAAGGATATTATAAATAGGAAGATATTCCCTAAACTCCAAACATTATTTAGGTCAATTACTGCTAAAAAGCTTAACCAATTTGGAGAGGTAGAGCTTAAGAATCCTTGAAGAACCAGTACAGCCCAGAGGATTATGTTAATTATAATACTCCCTATTGATTTTATTTTTGTAATTTTAAAGTTTATTTTATTTTTTATTAAGTATTTATGTTTTTTAATATTCTACATTTCTTCTAACACTTCTATACCAAGCAAGTTTAAAGAATATTTCATAATTTTCCTAAAGTTGTCAATCAATTTTAATCTAAACTCTTGCTCAGCACTTCCAATTACTGGACAAGTATGATAAAATTCATTGAATATCTGTGCTAATTCATAAGAATAATTAGCAATTAGATTAGGAGAAAAATGTGAGTGCGCATTTTCAATTGTTTCTTGAAACATATTCATCTTCTTTAGAAGTTTAATTTCTTGTTCTTTTAAATCTAGAATTTTAATACTCTTATTTGATTTAAATTTACTTTTCCTTAAAATTGAAGAAGCTCTTGCATAAGAATAAAGGAGATAGGGTCCTGTGTTTCCTTCAAAAGCTAGTGCTTGTTCTAAATCAAAAGTAATATTCTGGTTATTTTGATTTTTTAAAATTGCATACTTCACTGCTGCTAAAGCAACCTTTTTTGCATCTCCCTTAGTCCCTCTTTTTTCTATTTCCTTTTCCGCTTTTTTAATTGCTTGTTTTAAAAAATCTTCAAGTAAGACTACATCGCCCTTACGAGTAGCCATTTTTCCAATATCTTTTAGTAATACAAATGAATAGTGGACTACATTAGGATATGGTTTTTTTAATAATATAAGGGCTTGTTTAATCTGTTCAAAATAAAGTTTTTGATCTTCCCCTAACACTAGGATATTTTCTCCCCTCTTACATTTATAGATAGTATAAGCAATGTCTCTTAATGGGTAAAGCCCTGTTTTATCTTTTCTAGTTAACACTAAAACTGGAGATTTCATACTTCTCTCTACACCCGTATTTTCTTGATTTAGGACTAAACGAGAATTTTCATCTTCAAAAAGTTTTCCAGTCTTTTGTAGTTCATTAAGAACTTTTTTAGATGCTTGAATATAATTTGACTCATAATCAAAAAAATCAAATTTAATACCCAAATCTGAAAAGATTTTCTTTTGCCCAGAAACAGCAATATCCACAATTGTTTTGAATAAATCCTTTGTTTTTTTATCCCCTTTTTCAAATTTATATAATAAATCAAAAACTTCTTTTTCTAGTTTAGGGTTTTTTTTAATCTTTTGACTAATAGAAACATAGTTTTTTAATAAGTCTGAAAATTTATCTGTAGATTTAAATGTTAAGGCTAACATTGCAATTTGTTTGCTTACATCATTGACATAATAATGGGTTTCAACATTATATCCTTGGAATTCTAAAATCCTATTTAATGAATCTCCTATGAATGAGTTTCTCATCCTGCCTACATGGGGGGAGGCATTAGGATTTACACTTGTATGTTCTAAGATAATTTTTTTCTTTTTAACTGAGGGTTTTATCTTTTTTATATTTTTAAAAACATTAGAAACAAAATTCTTTTTCTCTATAAAAAAATTAAGATAACCTGAAGAAGTTTCTGAATTAGATATTTCTGTTGGAAGTTTTACCTTCTTTTTTAAATTTTCAGCAATAAGAATAGGATTTTTCTTTTCAATTTTTGCTAAACTAAAACAAGGGAAAGAGTAGTCTCCCATATGGTCTGATGGAGGTATCTCTATTAATTTTAATATTTCTTCTCCTTTTAATTTTCCTTTAAGTTCTTTTGCAAGAATTTTTCCTATTTGTTTTTTTATTTTGTCCATTTCTATTTTCCCTTTTTATTTTTCAAATCCCATAACATTTTAGTATAACCATCTTTAATTATTTCACTATTTTTAATATCTAATTTTTCTAATATCTTTTTAATATTTTTCTTAGCATTTAGTATACCTTTTGTATTATTTTTTGTTAAGTATTCTATTTCTAAGAACCAACCTAATTTTTTTACATTATTTAGTTCTATCTGGAAATCTTTGTTTATACGATATATTTTACATTCTTTTTTCTTAGTAACCCATTTTCTAAATCCAAATTCTTTAATTAAATCTATAAAACCTTGAATATTGCTTGTAACAAATTCTGTTTCTTTTTTTGCCCATATTCCTTCTTGATAAGATCCTCTTTTTTTAAAGTTTACAATATAAATTTTTCCTTTTTTCCTAATCCTCAATGATTTTTTAGGATAAGTTCCTTTTGGTTCAAGAGTATAATAATCATCTACTTTTTTCTCATTTTTCTCAAATTTTGCAATTTTATCTATCTTCTTTTTTATATTTCTTGGATTAGAAATATTTATTTTTATTTCTACTTCTATCATCTTATTTCTACCTTTTTTATTTTTTATTTTTTTTAAATAAGTGAAACAACCCCATTGCTAGAAATCCTGCTCCAAGTCCAATAAATAGGCCTGCAGTAAGATTGCTATACATAAATCCAAATCCTAAACCCAAGAATAATCCTGCAGGAATAAAAAGCCCAGATTTGTCTTTATCTTGTTTTATATCACTTCTCTTTGCTGTTTTCTTTTTTGCCATAATTATCAAAATGATTTAGAGTTTTTAAGCCTTGAGGATTGTAATCTAATTAAACAATAGATAACTCCCTAAAATAAATTAAAAAATAGCCCATTTCCCTTTTTGTTTTTGTTCTCTATCTAAAACAGAATCTCTATTATTAATTCTTGGTCTTCCAGAATTAACTTCTTTTCTTAGAGTTATATCTAATTCTTGTAAAAGTTTGCTTACTCCTTCTTCAAAATCTAAGAGTTCTGAGCTCTCTCCTTTTATTCCTGGCTGTCCGGAGAATACTAAAATATTATCGGCTAAATAGCTTATAAGAAGTAAATCATGATCTACTACAAATGCTGTTTTCTGTTTTTCAGTCATAATATCCTTGATTGTTTTTGCAACTGCAATTCTTTCTTCAACATCTAGGTAAGCTGAGGGTTCATCAATTAAATAAACATCTGCATTTTTTGCGAGACAACGTGCAATTGAAAATCTTTGTAGTTCTCCTCCTGAGAGTTCTTTCAATTTTTTCTGATAAATAGTTTCTAAATTAAACATTGAAGCCAACTTCTTATTTATCTTTTCTTTCATCATAATCTCTCTTACAATTATCTCTTTTTCTTTATCTTGATGCAAATATTGTGATTTATAAGATATATCTAATTTTAAATTAAGCGCAACTTCTTTTTTGTTTTTATCATGTTCTAATCTAACTTTTTCTAAACCTGCAAGACATTTAACAAAACTAGTTTTCCCAGTTCCATTTTTACCCAGTATCCCAATGACCTGATTTTCCTTTATCTCCCCAGAATTTATTTTAAGATTAAAATTATCAAAATTTTTATAGAATGCTGGCCATTCGGCTATTTTATGTCCTGCAGAAGATTTATTTTTTGTAAAATTAAAATTTAATTCTTTGTCACGGATTTTTATATTCTCTTGTTTTAGAAATCCTTGGAGATAAGAGTTTATACCTTCTTTAGAAGACTTTATTCCAGATACAGCACCGAAACAGGCCTGTTGTCCATAAAAGATGTTTAAATATTCTGTTAAATAATCGAGTATAAGCAAATCGTGTTCTACAACAATTAATGTTTTTCCTTGGGATAGCTCCTTTAAAAAATCACTAACTCTTAACCTTTCCCCAATATCTAGATATGCAAGAGGTTCGTCAAAAAAGTAGATGTCTGCATCCCCTAGGGTCGCTGCAAGAATTGCTACTCTTTGAAGTTCTCCACCAGAAAGTTTGTTTAGTTTGTTTTCTAGTATGTTGGAAATATTTAATTTTTTAGCAAGAGTTTCTATCTCAAGGACATCTCCATTATTCCTTTCTTTTAATAAATCAACAACTTTAATATTTTGACTTAGTGATGATAGATTCTGTGGTTTGTAAGATATTTTTTTATCTTTTAAACTTTCAAAATATCTTAATAACTCTGTGCCCTGTAAAAAATCTTTAATATCTCCTTCTTTTATTGTTTCTTTACCTAGATTGATTTGTTTTTTTCCAGCTAAAATCTCTATGGCTGTAGATTTTCCTATACCATTTCTTCCAAGAAGACCGAGAATTGCACCAGGTTTTGGAGTAGGAAGTCCATAAAGTGCAAAACCATTTTCACCATATCTATACATTAAATTTTTTTCATCCACACTTGGGAGATTTATTATTTCAATTGCTCCTAAAGGACAACGATTCTGACAAATTCCACATCCAATGCATAATTTTTCATCTATTTTTGCTTTAGAGCTTATTTCAATGCAATTTTCTTCTTTTTTATTAATTGGACAGTATTTACTACATAAATGTCCGCAAGTAGTCGGCTTACATTTTTCCTTATGAATTATTGCTAGTCTTGTCATTTGAGTAGAATTTGTCAATTATTTATCTTTATTTTCTGCTTGAATAGTCTTATTGCTTTTAGCACCACATTCTGGGCAGAACTTTTCATGTCCTTCTAATACCTGGCCACAATCACATCTTAATACCTCTTTCTTTTTTTCAATAATTGTTTCATATCCTTCTTTTCCAGAAAGGAGTTTTCCAAGTATACTTTTTACTGAATCATGGTCTGAGCCCCCTTCTTGAAATTTTCTTAAATCCATTCCATCCATGAATTTGTAAAATAAGTGTATTTTTTAAGTTTAACTGATATGGTATAAATATAATATATAAATACTCTTTTCACTTATTATTTTTATGGGTAATCTTCAAAGTTTTGACTCTCTCTTTGGTTCAGATAAATTAAAAGATAGATTAAAGTATTATGCTCATTTTGTTCCAAAAGACGAACAAAAAGATTTTTATGCAACTATTTCAAATACTGGAACTGTGGTTTCATCTGCAAGAGATTTATCTGAGGGAGTTCTTTTTAATAGCCCCCCAGGTTATGAAGAAAGTGGGCCTCCAGTTATCTTAGAACCTTTTGTAATATATTTAATAAAAGAAGGTTTAAAATTAAAAGAATTTCTAGAAACACAATCAGAAGGATCCACTCACTTAATAAATTTGGAAAGACGCAATCTTCCTGTTGAAGAAAATTGTCTTGACTCAAATTAAAAACAAAAAAGAAAAAAAGAAAAAAAATAGATTAAATTATTTCTTAACCATTACATCCGCATGGTTTGCCCTGAATTGCTCCACAGTAGGGATTTCCGCAGGTGTTTCCTGCAGTACATCCACCATCACAAGTTGCAGAACTAGTTGTATCTGTCTCTAATTTTTCTTCAGGGGTAGACAAACTAGCAACTGCAAATCCTGTGATGGCTAGAAGCCCTATAACTAAGGCAACAATTAACCAAAGATTCATATTTTCCTCCTAATTGCAAATTTAATTTCATAGAAAAATTAAGAAAAGCATTATTATATCCACTTTGGAGAAACTAGTTTCATTGTCTTAAAACAACAATATTATTCATTCCACGCCTTTTTCTTTCTATTAATTGTTTTGCTTCAAGTTTGTCTAATAGACGGGTAATCCCTACTTTTCCAATCTCAAGTTTTTCCATTAATGTTTTTTGAAAGATTGCACCATTTTCTTTTTGAAGAATATCAATAACCTGGTTTTCTTTTTTATTAAGTCCTGAAACATCTATTTTTTTCTTTTTCTGTTTTACTTTTTTAAAAATTATCTTTTCAGGTTCTTTTGCAAATATTAAAACTAATCCTATAACTAAAACTAGTCCTGCAATAGCCAAACTTATCCAAGTTTGTAATGCAATAGTATCATACATAGAACATGTGGGCCCGTGACTACAAGTTTCAGCAACAATATCTTTTAAACCTATATTAAAAATTAAAATAATTATCCCAATTATAATAGAGATTCCGATAACAAGAAAACCAACAACCTTATTTTTCATAGTTTAGCGAGAAAAGTTAACTATAAAAAACTATCTTTAACATTGTTTACTATCTTCTGGTTTTATCTTAAAGGTAAGATTTATAAGTAAAACTATAATTCTAAACTATATGAGGGGGTGCCGGAGTGGCCAAACGGGCAGGACTTAAGATCCTGTGGCCTTGTGCCTACGGGGGTTCGAATCCTCCCCCCCTCATAATTTTAAAAAGAGAAAAATGGAACAAACAAAAGAACTTCCAACAAAACAAGAAGAAAAAGTTGAAAAAGAAGTAAAAAAGAGATTGAGACAGAGAATTTATGAACAGAGTAAAAATTCTGCTTCAAGATTGGGTGCAGAATTTAAAAAACAGACTACAATTGCTATAACTGCTGCTCTTGCTTTTTTAATTGCATTGAGTTGGAGAGAACCTCTTTCTGAATTAGTCAATGTGATTAAAGAAAGACTAGGATTAACAGGAGAATTGATTTATTATCAATTTATTTCTGCAGTAATTGTAACAATTATTGCTGTTTTGGTATTGATAATAATCTCTAAGTGGGCTAGTGAAAAAAAATAATTTTTGAGAATTTGATTTATTAGCTTATTGATTTTAAAAATTTTAGATGGGCTTTCATTGGGTTACTTCTAAATACACGGCTTACACCACTTGCAGGTGGGACAGTATAAAGTAAAAGTCCAAGAGATGTCTTAAAGTTTGGTGAAGTTTTCAATCTATTAATATTATTTTCTAAAGAATAATATTCTTCATTTGCGTATTGAATCATTTTTTGAGATTTATAAGGAGTCATATGCTCATTTTCAGATCTTAATAATAAATAATGCCCGTCATATAGAGAAAAATCATCTGAGAGAATTTTATTTTCTTCTTGCATTTTTTTATAAAATCTTGTTCCAGGTACTGGGGACGTTGCAAAAAATTGTGCACTATCTGTATATCTTTTTGCAAATTCTAATTCTTCTCTTAAAGATTCTTCTGTATCTGTTCCTCCAATCATAAACATCCCATGAACATGTAATTTATGTTTTCTGAAGATCATTGCTGCTTGTTTATTCATTTCAGAATTAAATGGTTTTCCTAGAAATTTTAAAGTTTCATCATTACTTGATTCAAAACCAACACAAATATGCCTTATTCTTGCTTTATACATTAAATCTAGTAATTCATCATCTTTTGAAGCATTAACAGTTACTTGGGCAATTCCAAACTTTTTATTTAACTTTCTATCAATCATTTCTCTTAAGAATTGTTTTGTTCTTTTAGGATTTGCAGCAAAATTGTCATCAATAAAGAAAAATCCATGACCCATGTGGATATCATACAACATTTGTAATTCTCCTATAGAATAATCAATTGGTTTACACCTGTATTTTCCACCATAAAAATCAGTAACACCACAATATGGACAATCATGTGGGCATCCAATTGTAGTTTCAATTGTAGCAATATGAACCCCTTTTCTAGTTTTTTCATCATAATCTGGAAAAGCAACATTCCCTAATTCTTCAGGTGTTAAAAATCTAGGATCAGAAGAAATAATTTCCCCATCTCTTTTAAATGCAATCCCAGGAATTTCATCTAAATTTTCTCTATCTTGAATTAATCTTGGGAATAGGATTGGAACTGATCTTAAAGCCTCTTTTCTGACTACAACATCTCCATATTTCAAATATTTTTCTTGCCTAGCAGTTGGATCTGGCCCACCAAATATAATTATTCCATGTGGATTTTGTAATCTGTATAATTCAGCTAATCTGATTGATTGTGGAGAAGTTCTAGTTATTGGAGAAATACATAAAATCTCAGAATTAAATATTAGTTTAAAATTTTCTATAGAAAGTCTCTTATGTTTCCCATGATAAATAGGGTTTATATAATGAACATTTGTCCATCCAGTTTGTTTTAAAATTCCACCTATCTTATGAATTGCTCTTGAAGGAAGTTTAGTAATGCTAAATTCATCATAACTAGGTTTTCCATTAAATATTCCAAACTCTGTAGGACTACATTCAACTATTGCAACAAGACTATTTTTAGAGATGGGGGTTCTATTTGCCGTTATTTTTTAAGGGAATCAATTTTTTTAAAATTTTCTAAACTCCAGAAGATATATAGCGGGGGCGGGATTTGAACCACGCGACCTCAAGGTTATGGGCCTTGCGAGCTAACCAGGCTGCTCCACCCCGCTTTGTGTAGAATTGGTTCGCTAAAAATTCTTATAAACCTTTCTATTCTATAATTTTATGGTATTTATTATTGGAATTGATGATGCAGGTCGTGGTCCTGTCTTAGGACCGATGGTCCTTGCAGGTGTACTCTTTAAAGCAGATGAGGAAGAAATCTTAAAAAAGATAGGTGTAAAAGATTCTAAAAAGATTCTTCCTAAAAAGAGGGGGGAAATCGCAATCAAGATTAAGGATATGTGTTCTTATCATTCTGAACAGGTTTCACCAGAAGAAATAGACTCTGGATTAGGTGTTGGAAAAAATTTAAATCAAGTTGAAGCAATTATGGCTGCGAAGATTATTAATTATTTTCTTAGGGAAACTTCACAAGATGAAGAATTAAAAGTGATTATTGATTGCCCGTCTGTAAATTGTGAAGCATGGAAAGCTTATCTTGAAGCATATGTTGAGGAATCTTCACGAGATAGGATTAAGATTTCTGTAGAACACAAGGCAGATGATAATCATCTTGTTGTGGGTGCTGCTTCTATTATTGCAAAGACTACAAGAGATTCAGAAATGGAAAAAATAAGACAAAAGATTGGAATTAACTGTGGTTCTGGTTATGCTTCTGACCCAAAAACTATAGAGTTTTTAAAACTTCATCCTGAAAAGTATAGGGGTATGAATATAATTCGTGAAAGTTGGGATACTTTTAAGAAAATTCAAGAAAAAAAAGTACAAGAAACACTTTTTTAAAACTTTAAAGACCAAATAAAACTTTAAAAATCTTATAATCATGATAATGATATGCCTTATATAAAAAAATTGGTGATGCAGGGATTTAAGAGTTTTGCAATTAAGACTGAAATCCTTTTTGAACCAGATATGAATGTTATTGTTGGTCCTAATGGAAGCGGTAAATCAAATATTACTGATGCCTTATGTTTTGTTTTGGGAAGGCTCTCGATTAAGTCAATTAGGGCGGCTAAGGCTGCAAATTTAATTTTTTCTGGAAATAAAAGGCATAGACCTTCTTCTGAAGCAATAGTTGAATTAGTTTTTGATAATTCTGATAATGCATTTCCAATAGATTCTTCTGAGTTATCTATAAAAAGGATTGTAAGGAGAAATGGTTTATCTATCTATAAGATAAATAATCATGTAAAAACAAGACAGGAATTACTTGAATTGTTGGCTCAAGCAGGAATTGATCCTAATGGTTTTAATATTGTTCTGCAAGGAGAAATTGCATCTTTGATTAAGCTTAGTTCAGAGGGTAGGAGAAAAATCTTAGAAGATGTTGCAGGTATTTCTATTTATGAAACAAGAAAACAAAAGTCACTCCATGAACTAGAAAAAACAGAAGAGAAATTAAAAGAGGTTTCTGCAATTTTAAGAGAAAGAAATATTCATATGAAAAATTTAGAAAAAGAAAGAGAAGAAGCAAAAAGATATCAGAAATTAGAAGATATTGTTAAAAGATGTAAGGGTACAATTTTAGATAGAGTTATAAAAGAAAAACAAAAAGAAATTTCTAAATTAGACCAGTCAACAGAGGATTATAATAAAGAGATTACCGATTTAAAGAAAAAAATTAATGAAAAAAAGTCGAGCATTTCTAATTTAGAGGATAAGATAAAGAATGCAAATAAGCAAATTCAGGAATCTACTAGTAGTGAACAAGAAAGTTTACATAAAGAAATCGCAGAGTTAAAGGCAGAAATCGCAGGTCTTTCTGTAAGAAAGGAAAATTTTGAAAGCAGGATTGAATCAAATAAAGAAAAGAGAGAGAAATATAAGGAAAAATCGATTGAGTTAGAAAAAGAAATATCTCAGATGAAGGGCGCTTCTCCAGAGATTAAGAAAAAACAAGAAAAATTGAAGTCTCATCAAGAAAAGTTTGATATCTTAGAAAAACAAAGAAAAAAGTTTTATATGGTTAAATCAGAAATCTCTAATTTAGAAAGTCGGAGAGATGAAAAACAAAAAAGTTTAATCGAATACAGAAAAGAACTAGAATTAATTGAGAAACATATTTCTGAATTATTTGACGAAGTTAAATCTGGTAAAATGATTGAGAAAGTGGAAGAATTAAGAAGAAAAACAGATAAAGAGATAGTTGAGTCTAAGGAAAAATTAGTAAAATTAAATGAAAAGTCTATTGGCCTTGAAAAAGAAAACGCGGTTTTAGGAAAAGAGATTGAAGAACAAGAAAAACTAAAAGTAGATATTGTTAAGTTAGATACTTGTCCTTTATGTAAAAATAAAATCACTAAATCCCATATTACCGAGGTTATTACTGATGCAAATGGGAAAATTTCTGGTTTTAATAAAAAATTAGAAGAAAATGAAAAACAAAGACAATCTATTTTTAAAACAATTTCAAATTTAAAGCAAAATATCTTTGAATCTGAAGAAAAGTTAAAATTGATTGGAACCGACCTGATTAAATTAAATAGTGCGGATGAGAAAAAAATACAAATGCTAAAGATTTCTGAATCTCAAAAAGTAGAAGAATTAAATCTTAAACAGATTAACACTAGATTACATGAATTAAGAAAAGAATTTGAAAAATTAAAAAATGTAGAAGAAGAGTATGATTCTATTAGGCTTTCTTTAAATGAATTATCTTTTGCAGACATGGACGTAGATAGTGAGGTTGCTATGAAAACAAGAGAACTAAACAGGATTAAAATGGAATTAAAAGTTTCTTTAAGAGATACAGAAGATTCTTCTGAAGAACTAAAAAAGATTGTTAAAGATTTAGAAGAAAGAGAAAGAGAAATTGGAGAGAAAGAAAAACAAGAACAAGAGTTATATGAAAAATTCCAGAAATTCTTTAATGAAAAAAATACTCTTCAAGATGAACAAAAAGCTCTAGAAACAGATGTAATTGGATTTGAACACACTATAAAATCTAAAGAAGAGAGAATTAATGATATAAATATTAACAAAGCGAGAATTAATGCTGAGATTGAGACTCAAAAATTTGAATTTAGAGAATTTGAGGGTCTTGAGTTATATTCTATGCCTATGGAGAACATTAGAGAAAAGTTACAAAATGCTCAAGAGAGATTAGGAAGAATAGGTTCTGTTAATTTACGTGCATTAGATGTTTATGATCAGATTAAAGAACAATGTAATATCATTGAGAAAAAGGTTGAAACAATTGAGAATGAGAAGCAACAAATTCTAAAAATTATTTTAGAAATTGATAAGAAGAAGAAAAAAGCATTTTTGATAACCTTAGAAGCAGTTAATAAATATTTTACTAGAAATTTTTCTCAGTTAAGTAGAAAAGGAGAAGTTTTTTTAGATTTGGAAAACAAAAAAGAACCATTTGAAGGTGGACTGAATATTATTGTTAAGGTTGCTCGAGGTAAATATTTTGATATTACTTCTCTTTCAGGAGGAGAAAAAACTCTTGTTGCTTTAAGTTTGATTTTTGCAATTCAAGAATATAAACCATATAGTTTTTATATTTTTGATGAAATTGATGCTGCGCTTGATAAACATAACTCAGAATTACTTGCAGCTCTTGTTAAAAAGTACATGCTTTCTGGACAATATATTATTATTACACATAATGATGCTCTGATTTCAGAAGCATCTACATTATATGGTGTAAGTATGCAAGATAATATCTCAAAAGTTATTAGTTTGAAGATTTGAAATGTTTAAATATTCTATTTGTTTTTGTTTTTTATGCAATGGTATTTACTAGCAATAATTTCTGCACTTTTTTCTGCTGGTGCTGCAATTTTAGAGAAAAAGATTTTGTTTAGGGAGCGTGCTTTGAGTTTTTCTGCATTACTTGCAATATTTAATATGATTCTTGCGATCCCATTTTTCTTTTTTACTGATTTTCAAACTTTAACTATGACAAGTTTGTTTGTATTACTATTCAAATCTTTTTTAGGAGCCTTAGCTTTTTTATGTGTTATGTTGGGGATTAAAAATCTTGAGTTAAGTAAATCTCTTCCATTACTTGTTTTAACTCCAGGTCTTGTTGCAATTGGAGGATTTATATTTTTAAAAGAAGCACTTACTAGTCTGGAAGTTGTTGGAATAATTCTCCTTTTAATTGGAACTTATATTCTTCAGTTAAAATCTAATCAAAAGTTGTTTGATCCATGGAAGTCTTATCTGAAATCTAAGGGTCATTATTATATCTTTTTTGCATTGATTTTATTCACAATTACTTCTTTATTAGACAAGGCAATTTTAAAGAATTTTAACCTTCCAGTTAATGCTTTTATTGGGTTTCAACATTTATTCTTAGCAATAATCTTTCTTGTATTTCTTTTATTTACTGGTAAAACACAAGAATTGAGGTCTACGATTAAATATTCTTGGTTAATGATTTTAATTTTAAGTTTTGTAACAATTATTTATAGATACGCTCAGATTGCTGCTGTAAAAGATGCCCCTGTTGCTCTTGTCTTGTCTTTAAAGAGAATTTCTGTATTTTTTGCAGTTCTGATTGGTGGTAAATTATTCAAAGAGAAACATCTTCTTGTAAGATTAATTGCTACAGCAATTATGATTATGGGTGCTGTTTTGATTATTGTTTATTAATTTATATAATTTTATTATCTAATTTATCTAAAATTAATAAGTGAATTTTATTCCTTTTGCTTTTTCAATTAAACCTTTTCTTGATTCGGGAATATCTTCATCTTTTGCTTTTTCAAGATATTGTAATATCTTTTTTCTTTTTTGAGGTATTGTTAATTTTTTATTAGTATGTGGTCCCCCAATACACCCTCCTATACAAAAAAGACCATCAAGAAATTTTATGTTTGGATCTGGATTTTCTAAAAACATCATAACTTCCTTAATCCCATCTATAGAAAGAATTTGATCTTTTTTTATTACTCCCTTAAGATGAGCAGTTTTTCCTAATCCCCCTGAAAGAGGATATATCTTGGTGTAATCATTGTAAAATTTATCAAATAATTTTTTACTTTTATTTCCTTTTATTTTGTTCTTTTCTAAAAGTTTTTTTAATTGTTCATAATCTATAACATAATCTAGATATTTTGAATTAGAAACTTCTATTTTTTTAAAATCACAAGGAGATAAGAATACTGTCTTGTGTTTTGGATAAAATTTTTTACATACTTTTGCAGTTGCAATCATAGGACTATCTACTTTTATTAAACTTTTTACATATTTTGGATATTTATTTTTAATAGTCTCTACAATTCCAGGACATGCTGTTGAAATTAGAAGAGTTTTAGAATTTTTGAGTTTTTTGTGATATTCTCTATTAATCATTTTTGCACCAAATGTAAGTTCTACAATCTTATCAAAACCAAGCTCATGTAATTGATGGAGAATTCTTGGATAATCAAAGTCTACAACAAAACTAGGGGCAACCATTGCCACCATCTTTTTATTTTGTTTTAACTCTTTTTCAATCTGAGGAATATTATTTTTATTTTGCATTTGTCCAGTTGGATTTATCTTTTAAAAGTCGAGAAAGTTGGGGCCATTTTTCTTCTAGACTCGGTTCTCTATTAATTGATTGATAGATTATTCCTATAGGTATTTTTCCAGTTTTAGTGTTGTAATTCCATTCTTCTGCATATTGTTGTGCTTTTCTTTTGTCGTTGTTTATTTTGTCTTCTGGAAGTTTATACATTAATTTATCTAAATCATTCATGTCAACATTAAATATCAAACATTTTTGTGCAATTTCTACAAATGAGAATCCTTTATGTTGGATTGCTTTTTTTAATATTTCTCCAGTATTTTTTATATCCATGGCATTACATCTTGCAACAAAAGTTGCTCCTGCTGCCAAGGCAAGGGAGATTGGATTTAAAGGTTGATTAAATTCTCCAAGAGGTTCTGCTTTATTTTTAAAACCTTGTTGGCTTGTTGGTGTTGATTGTCCGGTTGTTAATGAAAAAGATTGATTATCATGAACGATAAATGTCATATTTGTGTTATATCTAAATGAATGTATAAAATGGGCCATGCCTTCTGCATAAGTATCTCCATCTCCTGCAAATCCTAAAACATGAAGATTTGGGTTCCCTATTTTTATTCCAAGTGCTGTTGGAAGGACTCTTCCATGAAGACCATAAATTCCACTTATGTTTAAATAATCAAATATTTTTGCATGACATCCTATTCCTGTAACCATTGCAAAATCTTTGTGTTTGTATTTTCCTTTATTTTGATCAGAATCAATCAAACCAGAAATAGCTTGTTTTACACTTTCAAGTATCATAAAGTTTGGGCATCCAGGACACCAAGTATTTTCATTTTTTGTGTTTAAATCTTCTTTTACCATTTTACATTAATATTGCTCCCTTGTATTGCCAATCATATTTAAGATGACCTTCTGGGAAAAATATTAGCTGTCTTAATTCATCTGTTTCTGGTTTTATTGTTAAACAATCAGAATTAGCAATATTTTGTCCGTCTAGGTCGTAGATTACTGCTCCGTAACTTAAGGTCATTAGTTTTTTTGCATTTTTTTCTAAAAATCTTCCGATTTCATCGATTTGTTTTTGGGATAGTGCTTTTTTTATTGTATACCCTTGGATTGTTTTGTTTTCTGAGTTTGTTGAAGCCTTTATAGAACGTATTGTCAATTGTTCAACATCGTTTTCTTTACAAAATTTTGCAAGGTTTTTTATTTCTTTTATTGAATCAATAAATCCTTTCATCATCATGCAACTGAGCCTTATTGAATATCCAATTTTATGAAGTCTTTTAATAGTTTTTTCTAAATCAATATATTCTGAATTAGGCGTGTATACTTGTTTATTATTTTCTTTTTTATAATCCACTATTGAGATTGCCATAGTATTTAATCCAAGTTCATACCATCTTTTTAGATGTCTTTCCTGTTTTTCATACTCTTTGTCAAATACAATTGCATTAGTTTGTAATTCAATTAGTGGAAAATTGTATGGTTGTAATTCTTTTAAATATTGGGTTATCTGTTCGGGGTATAGTGTTGGTTCTCCTTTTCCAGTAAACAATACTGTTGAAACATTATTTACTTGAGCAAGCCTACATGCTTTTGTGAAATTTCTCCAATTTACTTCTGGTTCTTTAAAGCTTACTCCTTGTTTTGGAGTCATTTTAGATATGCAGAACGGACATTTTGCATTGCATGCAGCTGTTCCAGTGACTATTGTAAATGTTTGTATTTTCATTTTAACCTCTTTTGAATTTCTAATTTTAATTCATCACTTGTGAAAGGACGGGAATTATATTTGAGAATACGATTTTCTGCTGGAATAGAGATTCCTGTTTTTTCCCTTAAAGCATATCCTAATTGTCCTGTTGAATTTGTTTCAATTAAAATTAAGTTTTCTGCATTTTGCATTATTTCTTTGATTTGTTTTGACATTGGTTTTAAATAGATTATCTGTAAGAATTGACAATCTAAACCTTCTATTGAATCAAGAATAACTCCTTTTGTAGATCCCCATGCTAGAATTAAATTTTTACTATTTTGTTTATTATTTTTATGAAGTTTAATCATTTCAAATTTTTCACATTCTTTTTGTATTTTCTTATAATTTTCTAATCTTCCATTTGCACCTTGCCTTGCAATTTCTAGAGACTCAGAGGTATTTCCCATATTATCATGTTCATAACTACTTGCTTTTACAATTCCTTGGTATTCTTCTCCGGGTAATGGTCTTTTAATCTCTACTTTTAATGGTTTATTGATATTTCCAGAAAAAGAAAATTGAGATTCTGCTAAATGTTTGTCAGAGAGAACTATTGATAAAGTTCTAAACTTTTCTGATAAATACATTGCTTGATTTGTATTTTCAATAGCTTCTTTAATGTCTCCTGGAGCAATTACTACCCTAGGAAATTCTCCATGTCCTGCCTTAAGTGCAATATTCAAATCGCATTGTGCAGAATATGTTGGAACTCCTGTCCCTGGGCCAGGTCTTGATGCCAAATAAACTGTTAATGGAATCTCAGAAATTCCTTGTAAACTTAATGCTTCTGTCATTAAATCAAATCCGCCTCCAGAAGTACCTATCATTGTTTTTGCACCAGAGAAACTGGCACCTAATGCAGAATTTGCAACAGCAATTTCACTTTCAGCTTGAAAAACCATTAAATGATTATTTACTTTTTCTTGATGGGCTGCAAGTTCATTCATTACACCTGTTGCAGGAGTCATTGGATAGGCAATATACAAATCAATGTCTGAGTTTAATGCTCCTTGAGCAACAGCTTGACTTCCTGATAGAATTAAAATGTTATTATTTTGTTTTGTCAAGTTATATTTTTTTTCTTGACTTTCAAAACCTTCTTTTGCAGCTTTTAATGCTTCTGATGTTTTGAATTTACTTTTGACAATATCTGTTAAGATTTTTAAATCAATTCCAAGAATTTTTATTAATGCTCCTGCTAAAGCAATATTTAAGTTTCTTCCATGATCTTTAAATTTCTCAAAATCAATAATACAAGAATCCTTTTTTAATTCTTGTTTATGTAATTCAAGAGTTTTTTCATCTAAAGCAACAATAGCATCGAGTTTTGACTCAAAACTAGCTATTTGTTTGTCTGAAATAGAAAGAATATTGAAATTATGCCCTCCACGTATTAAAGAGGGGTAGTCTCTATAATTAAAAATAAAATATCCTTGATCTGTCAAAACCGCAGAAACTAGTTCAGAAACTGCATTAATACCTTGTCCTGCCTTACCACCTATTAAAATATTTAGTCTCATGTTCAAGTTAGTATAAGAAGTTATTTAAATATGTTGTGGATTATTTTATAGAGGTGAAATTAACAATGAAAACATCTAAATTCTGGAAAAAACAAGAAAAAGAGATTATTATTCATGGTTCTAAAATGAATATTATTGAGAGTTGTGTTGATAGGCATGCTGGAAATTTAGAATTGAAAAATAAGGTAGCTCTATCTTTTGAAGATGAAAAATCTACGATAAAAGAGTATACATATTGGGAACTTGAAAAAGAAGTCAACAGATTTGCAAATCTTTTAAAAACAAAGTATAATGTGAAAAAAGGTTCAAGAATAGCATTTTTTTTACCAAAATGTCCTGAGTCATATACTGGATTTTTAGGAACAATAAAATCTGGATGTATTGCTATGCCTTTATTTGAAGCATTTCAAGAACAAGGTCTTGATTTAAGATTACAAAGAGGAGATGTAAATGTTATTGTTACAACTAAAAAACTTGCAAAAAGAATCTCAAAAAAATCAAGAAAATTAAAAACTTTGAAGAATATAGTCTTAATTGATTCTTGGAAACATAAAAGACAACTTAAAAAACAATCAGAAGAATTTAAACCGGTTTTAGTAGATAAAAATCAGACTGCAATGATGATTTTTACTTCATCTACAGCTGGAACCCCTGTTGCAGGAATTGAGATTTCTCATTATGCTCTTGTGCAACAACATTATACTGGTCATGCTGTTCTAGGTTTAAATAATAAAAGTAAGTATTGGTGTACTGCTCATCCTGGATGGGTTACTGGGTCTGTTTATGGTATTGTCTCTCCCTTGTCAATCGGGGCTAGTATTTATGTTTTAGAAGGCCGGTTTAATTCAAAAACATGGATCAGTTTTTTAAAGAAAAATAAAATTTCTGTTTTATATACTGCTCCAACTGCATTGAGATTATTAAAAGGAGAAATAAAAAAATTAGATTTAAAACAATTGAAAACCCTTGGGAGTGTTGGAGAGGCCCTAACAAAAACAACTTATGATTTTTATAAAAAACTTGGAGTTGAGATTAATGATACTTATTGGCAGACAGAAACTGGAGCTATTGTTATTGCAACAATGCAGGGGGAAAAGAGAAAAAGAGGAACAATTGGAAAGGCTGTTAAAGGAATTAATGTTCAAGTAAAAAACAAAGTAATTGTAATTGAAAAGCCTTGGCCTGCAATGATGACTGGAATTTACAAACACGAGAAGATGTATAAAGATTATTTTGATGGAAAATGGTTTAAGACTAATGATTTAGCTAAAAAAGACAAACAAGGATTTTTTTATTTTGAAGGGAGGCATGATGATATTATAAAGACTTCTGGAGAAAGGGTATCACCAATTGAGATTGAGTCTATTCTAATGAAACATTCTGCAGTAAAAGAAGCTGCAGTTATTGGAATTCCAGATAAAATACGTGGAAGTATTCTTAAGGCATTTATTATTCTGAATTCAAAAGTTAAGAATAAGAAAGATAAGAAAAGTGACGAACAATTACAAAAAGATATTGGAATGTTTGTGAAAAAGAATTATGCAGGTCATGCTTATCCAAAACAAGTTGAATTTGTCTCAGAATTGCCAAAAACAAATTCTGGAAAAATAATTAGAATGAAGTTGCGTGAAGATGAATTGAAAAAGAGTAAGTAAAAAATTTATTATAAATTAAGTCTGTTTTTAATCTTGCTTAGAGCCATATTTTTAGCATGATTTATTGAATCTAAGTAATTTGGAGAATTTCTAGTCTTAGGAGATTTTGCATTTCTTAGCCCTTGTTTGAGATTAGTATTTAGAATTTTTGAATTATATCTATCTCCTAATGAGATTTCAGTCCAACATTTTCCTATAACTCTTTCATCATGTCCGTCTGTTCCAGAGCATTGCCCAATATTATAATCTATTGGGATTTGAGAATAAAATTCTCTTGCTTTTTTATTTGCATTTTTTGGTAATATTCCTGGAAACCAAAATTCAGCAGAACCATTAAAGGTTTCTATTGAATCAAAATATTCCAAATAATTTCCTGTGTTTTGTTTAAAAGAATAACCAATACTTTCTGAATAAAAAGGATGTGGAGCAATTATTGCAAAACCTTCTTCTTGTGCTTGCATTAATATGCTTTTTAATCCGGGATATCTAATGTTTTTATTTATCGGTAAACCTAAAATAATTATGTGTCCCTCATCTGACTCAATTTCTTGACCTTTTATTATAAAGATATTTTTTTTTGGAACAAATAGTGCATTTTTAGTGTTTTCTGTCCATACTCTTTCATATTTGTCTTTTTCTTTATCTAAAGAACCTATTAACTTTTCATATCGATAATCATCTGGAGCAGAATTTAAAACTGCAAACATTCCAGGTCCTTGAAAATTATTATAAGCAATATTTACTACATTATCAAAATTAGAAAATTTTCCGCCCTTTCCTAGGTGATTGTGTAAATCTGCCTTTATCATTTTAATTAGTTTAGCTAAAAAAGTCTATTTAAAATATGATTTTTTATTATTAATTAATAAAGCTGTCAATTCTGCCCCCACCAAGACTATTACAAGCACCACCGAGTATACCTACTATTGCCAAAATAGTCAATCCTGAGGCTCCTAGTAAGATTCCATATCCTATCTTAGCTGGTAAAGAAAGTTCTTTATTGTACTGGGTTATGTTTTGTGTATTATTTGTACTAATCTCTGTGTAGGGGTTTTCCGCTTCAATAGCTTTACAAGGTAAAACTCCTAATGTTGCTGCTAAAGCAGGAATTATAAGCATTTTATCTAATGTTTTCATAAGATTATTATTAAATTAGTGTTTATAAATCTTTCTTATTGTAACTATTATAAAGTGATATCTAAATAGTAAATTTATTAAATAAAATCAGAAATCTTGTGTCTTACCTCTAAATAAATCATCCAGAGAACAAGTAAAACAGCATCTATTACTGGAATAATTGTTGATTGAAAAGTTTTAGGTAGATTTTGAAGTAAATCTAGTTGAATTGTAAATTCTGAAAAAGGATAAAATAGGACTACTGGACCTCCAAGTGTTGCATCAAGGATTAAATGAATTAAAACTCCAAAACTTGCGACAAAAAATATTGTTGAAAGTTTTAATCTATGTTTTCCTAGGAAAGGATTTTTTATTTTTAAAAAGATAAATCCGAGTATTAAGAAACCTAATGGAACAAAAATATTATGAGAAAAAGTTCTATGAACTTGCTGGATTGTAAATCCAAAAAAGGAAAGTAAATAATATAATGCAATATCTAAGTCAGGAAGAAGACCGGCAAGTCCGCCAATTAAAACATAGTGTAATGGAAATGTTAGTCTATCTCTTTTTCTAAGATAAAAATCTCTGAATAAATCTATAATTATTGCGGGTATTAAAAAATGTGTTACAGCATGAGGCATTATATTTTCCTCTTTTTTTATTTCTCTCTTTTTATTTGAATTCTATTCTAGTGTTATTAAATAAAGATTAAATTGTGTTGTCTTCAGCAGGGGCCTGTTCTTTTGTTGAACCAGACTTTTCTGGTGTAGATGATGCTGCAAGATCTTCTGGTTTAATAGAGTTTATCATTGTCTTAAACTCTTCAAACTTTTCTGCAGGAATTCTTAGTCCTTTTTTTGTTGGACCAGTATATCTCTCACTTGTAGCAAATTCCCTTATATCTATACCAACTCTTCCATTGTACTCTCTGATTCCAATTATAATATCAGTTACAGTACCCTGATATTCGCTCTTATTTATCTTTCCAATGTCTTTTTCCATGTTTGTAATTATTTTAGTGTGTTTATAAGTTTTGTTATAGTTTTTGCCTGAAATTAGAAAAATAAGAAAGAACGCCGACACCAGGAATCGAACCTGGGACTCCCGGAGGAGCAAGGTTAGCAACCTTGTGCAATACCATTATGCGATGTCGGCATTAATATTATAGCATAATTACCCTGTTTTAAATCTTTTTGTATTTGGTTTTGTCTATGTTTGATACTCTTTCAAAACCCTTAAAAACCCATAAATCTCTAGATAATCGTGCAGACCAGGTCAGCATGTTAGCCCCATGCTTTACTACAAACGGGCTTTATGGTAGGCTGATGAAATGCGTGATATGAAATCATGAATGTTTAGGATTTAACGTTGAAGTTTTGTCCTTTTTGATCTGTCTGCAGTTAAACGGGTCAGGCCTTGATCGGAGCAGCCCTACGCTGTAGTTTAGATGCTTAGAGGGTTGCAGAACTGAGAAGAGTTTTAAACCGCTTTATGGTGGAGTTGAGCTAGTTTCTGGGTTTGCACATTTTTCATTTTTCAAAGGTTTTATGTAGGTCTAAATTCACTACGACTTTAGGACAAATATCGTCGACAAACCTTAAAAACAAGTGAATGGTGATATAATTGTATGTTATCACAAAAATTAAAAGTTTTAAGCATTATTTTTTTATTAAGCATTATTACTCTCTTTTCTCTTAATTTTGTTTCTTCATTAACTTTAGTTCCTGTTCCAGATGCAGAATATAATTTTAATTATAATATCATAGATTTATCTGATGGAGTTCAACTAGATCATATTTTAGGCCCTTATTATAAATCAACTTGTGAAAACCCTTATATTGATAATACTGGTTTCCAGGCTATATATTATGATCCAGATACAGATTTAGTTGTAGAAGATAACACTCCTGTTAGTGTTGCAATATGGGTTAATCTAAATAATGGTAATGGAAAATATGCAGATGTTATGACTGAATATAGAGATTATAGAATAAGAGTTTCTGGGAATACAATTAAGTTTGGGGTTAAAGTCGCAGGAAACGCATGTGTTGCTCCACTAGATTGGAAATATACTCCAACATACACACTTCAATCAGGTAGATGGTATCATATTTCTGGAGTTTATACAGGTAGTGAAGTTAGACTTTATGTTGATGGTAAATTAGTTGCAAGGGATACAGTAGGAAAGAAAGTTTCTCCACCTACAAAACATAAAAATTTAGTATTTTTTGCACAACATGGAATTCAATCAAATTGTGTACATCCAGATGAAGATGAATTTTATCAAAGATGTAAGGCAGATGGAATTTCAATTGAAAACTGTAAATATAAAGGTGCAGCAGATGAGGCAAAAATTTGGACAAATACACTATTAACTTCTGAACAAATAAAACAGATTTATGAAAATGAAAGACCTTTGTTCTATTGTAATGAATATGTTTGTGTAAAGGATTCTGATTGTGGTATTGAAGGTTATGTTGGAAATAAATATTGCCTTGCAAATGATTCTTATCAAAGTTATAAAACTTATAAATGTAATAATCCTGGAGAAACAAATGCTTATTGTTCTGATTCTACAAAACCAAAATTAATTGAAGAATGTGATTATATGTGTGTTTCTGGAGAATGTATTGATAAACCTGTAACTTGTTCTAAAGATTCTGATTGTGGTATTAGTGGTTCTCTTGGAGATTATTGTGATGATGGAGATATATTTGAAGATTATAGAGATTATGTTTGTTATAATCCTGGAACAGCACAGTCTTATTGTAATGATTATATAACTACAAAAAAAGTAGAAGAGTGTGATAATAGCTTGTTTTGTGATGGTGCAGAAACTTGTTCTGATTCATCAGGAACACCAAAATGTATTTCAGGACCAGAAATTGATTGTGATGATGGTATTGATTGTACTGTTGATTCTTGTAATGAGCTAACAGATAGGTGTGGTTGGATTGCAGATGATTCTTATTGTGATAATGGCTTGTTCTGTGATGGTAAAGAAACTTGTAATATTGCAACAGGTTGTACTTCGGGAAATGCAATAGACTGTTCTATTAATAATAAGCTTGTTTCTGAATGTGGTTTTAATCCAGATTCTATTTCAAAGACATTTGATTTTTATTCATTTATTTCAAAATGTGATGAATTCTCAAAAACATGTAGTCAAAAACCAGTAAATTGGCAAGATTTGATTACACATAAATGTGATATTAAAAATTGTGGTGCACAATGTGAAAACAATGAAGATTGTGGTGTAACAGATTGTAATAAACTAGATGGGTGTTATGGAAAAGATTATTATGATTATGATAATATTGAAAATGATTGTTTAGGTTCTTGTATTTGTGAACAGTCTTTTTGTGATGATGCACCTGTAAGTGTTTCTTATAATGACTCTCGGTGTAATGGTGGAGAAAAACAATGTGTTTTTGATTATAATTGCCCAATTATTATGATTGAACCATGGCATACTTGTAAGGCATATGATGTTTCTTGTTTAGTAACTCCTTTTTCAAAATGTGTGGATTTTAAATGTGTTTCTGATGAAAGTTATATCTGTGAGGAGTGTAAGTATAATTGTAACCAGAAAACTGGAAAATGTAATCTTCCAAAAATTAGATGTTATACTGATGAGGATTGTGATGATTCTAATAATATGACTCAAGATATTTGTAAACATCCTGGAACACCAGAATCTTATTGTAAATATAAAGACTTAAATGACAGTTGTGATAATTGTGTGTCTTGTGGAACGGGTAAATCTTATGGGGACGATTTAGATAAAGATCCATTCTTTGTGTATTGTGGTAATGGTTTGTGTGATATTGAATTTGGAGAAAGTTTTATCAACTGTCCACAAGATTGTGAAGTAAAAGTAAACTTAAATTTAATACAACAAGGTAATTCAAATAATATTGTTCTTTATGCTCCAAAGACTGAAAAAACATTTTTAGAAAAATTTTCTGAATTTTTTGGATTATAAATTTTGATTATTAAGATTGTATTTTTTTCTAAAACCTTATAAATCTCTTGTTATTATATTGTTTATGAATAAGAAGGGTGAATTTTTTATTTTAACAGCAGTTATTATTTCAGCAGTTTTAGTTAGTTTGGCTGTTATCAAAAATGAGGTTATTTCTAATTCAGAACCTAAAAGTTTTTATGATTTGTCCTCTGAAATAAAAGAAGAGTCTGCAAGAGTTATTGATTATGGCGTTCATAGTGATACTGAAGATGTTATTCAATTAATGGATCAATTTAGTGATGAGATTGCAATAAGTATCCGGAATAGTGACCCTAATATTGAGATTATTTTTATTTTTGGAAATAGTACTAATATTACTATTAAAAATTATGGTCGTGATTCAGCTAGTGTTACAGATTTATACGGAGAGAATTCTATTGAGGCAGGGTTAGTAGATATTGAAAGCAGTATTCGTTTAAATATTGGGGGCATTCCTTTTGTTAAAGATGCTGCTGAACCCTATTCTTTATTTGATGAAGATTGGACAACTAGATATGACCCTTCTGGAGGAGGGATTATTCCCAATCCAGATGTAAAAATTTATATTAATAGTAAAGAATATGTATTTGACCTTACAAAAGACATGCAATTTTTTATAATATTAAAAAAGAGTATTGGAGGTGAAAACTATGTTGATGTTAAATAATGTGTCAAGGAAAAATATTAACTATAGATATAAAAAATGCTGAAACAGAAAAAAGCAGTGAGTCTTATGGTTTCTTATGTATTACTTATTACTATTGGAATTGCTCTTGCTCTTCTTGTTTATGGATGGCTTAAATTTTACACAGCACCTACAGGAGAGGATATGACTTGTCCAGAGGATATTGCCTTGATTATGGATGATTATATTTATAATATGTCTTCTAGCACATTAAATATAACTATAAAAAATCAAGGATTATTTAGTACAGATGGTTTTATTTTAAAGATTCATGATAGAATTGGAGCTGATTTAGGTTTTTACATAATAAATGAAACAGGGGTTGCATTAGAACCGAGAGAATCAGTTAATTTAGAACAGGATGTTTCTGATTATAATCCATTAACAGTTGTTGAAATTCAACCATTTATCTTAAATGGAGAGTATAAAACATTATGTCCAAACACATTTATATTCAAACCAGAAGCAGTATTATAGAACATTTTATGGAAATATATAAAAATACATAGGGATTAGATAATTCAAAGAGAGTAAAGGTGATAAAACAGATGAAAGATAAAAAAGCAGTGAGTTTAATGATTTCTTATGTTATTTTAATTGCAATTACTATTGTTCTCGCTCTTCTTGTTTATGGGTGGCTGAGGTTTTATCTTTCTCCAGGAGAAGAGAGACAGAGTTGTCCTACTGGAACAAAATTAGTGATTAAAAATTATGATTATAATCCTGATGCCAAAACATTAGATATTACTATTCAGAATCGTGGACGTTTTGAAGTTCTTGGTTTTATGTTAAAGGTTCATGATAGGCCTGGAGCTAAATCAGGTTTTTATATTTTAGAACCTGAAGGAGAAGACCTATTGCCTGGGGAAGAATTTAGTCAGAGTTATGATTTAACAGACTTGGAATCTGAAGGGCTGATGAATGAATTAACTATTCTTGAAATCCAACCATTTGTATTAGAAGGAGAAGAAAAAGTTTTATGTGCAGATTTATCTTCAATTAGACCAGGAGAGTATATTGAAGGAGAAATTCCTTCTGAATCTTGTTTTGATAGCGATGGTGGAGGATTATTGGATGACCAGTATAAAACTCTTGGAATAATTAGGTTTGGAGGTTATACTCCTGCATGGGATTATTGTACTGGAAATATTTTAACAGAATATCAATGTGATAGTTCTAATTCAAAAAAATATAATTCTTCTGATTATGATTGTATTGGTCTTGGAGAAGATTATGTTTGTCAAGATGGGAAGTGTACTGATATTCCTGGTGAACCAGAACCAGATTTAATACATTATTATGATTTTCAAGATTATTCTTTAGGATTAGTAGATAGAATAAATCCACCAGCATCTTTATTTGATTCTGGGGTAATTAGTTATAGACAATTAATTCTAAATACAGTTGTTGGACCTAATTATGGATTTGGATTTTCTCCAATTATATATCCATTTAAACATTTTTTATCTAAATTTGGAAGTGATTTTCTTGGTTTAAATAGTGTAAATTCTAGAACAATTAGTGTTTGGATTAATCCCTTGGAGATACAAGGAAAAAATAATGGGATTATTTTAAGTTCTGGAGATTTTAAACTATATCTTCAATCAAATAATGATCCTGCTAAAAATAGAATAATTTTAACATTGAATAATGGGATTACAAATGTTGTGAGTAATGAAGGTGCTTGGGTTTCTGATGATAATTGGCATCATTTAGTTGTAAGTATTGATAAAAGTGATACAGAAAATAATAAAGTTTCAATAGAAATGTTTTATGATAATACTCAATTAACATTATCTTCATCAACTATTGATTTTAATCTTAATATTTATAATTTAAATGACATAGAAACAAGTGTTGCCTATGGAGATATTAATTTTGTAGTTTCTCAATTTTCTCCTACACCATCACAAACACCAACTTCTGGGGTTCCTTCTCCAATTGTTAATTATAATTTTAATGGAGTTTATCATGATTTAATATCTGCTGGAGCAAAAACTCCAGTGTTTAGTCAAACAGGATGTGGTAATGCTTATTTAGATAATTCTCAAGAATTTACAGTGTTATATAAAGACAATGCACAATCAACAAAAGTTGTTGATGGTGATGATTTTTCTGTTTCTTTTTGGACAAAACTTCCAGAGTATGATGGTGGTGTACAGACTTATTGGGAAGATATTATTTCTCAAACAGGAAATTGGGAGTTTACTTCTAAACATGAAGGAAGTATTCAATTTTGTGTAAGGGAGCCTGTCAATACTTATTGTAATCCTGATGGAATGAGTGATGATGGGTTTTTTGGATGGGTATGTACTTATGCAATGGTAGATAATCCCTTAGATACTAATAAATGGATTTATGTTACAGGGACATATGATGATTTAGGAGATAATGGGGTAGTTTCAATTTATATTGATAGTAATTTTCAAGGTTATAATGATAATGTATGGCCTAAGGTAATGTCTATAGCAGATGAACTTCCTGATAAGGTGGGCAAATTTGAAAATCTTGTATTTTTAGCACAACAAGGTTTTGTTATTGATACAGCTCTTCCACTTTTACAGAAGTGCCAATTTCCTCCTGAAACAGATTTTTATCAAGCATGTTATTCTCCAGGTAGTAAGGGGCTTTGTGATTATAATGGAGCAATTGATGAATTTAAATTTTATAAGACTGCTTTAACTGAATATCAAATACAAAATTTATATAATCAAGAAAAAGGATTGTTCTATTGTGATGGGTGTGTTAGTGGTTCTGATTGTGGTACTAATGGTTATATTGGAGAGAGATTTTGTGGTGTTGATGGAACAGAAGTTTATCAAAATTATATGACCTATACCTGTAGTTCTGGAAATTGTGGTTCTTTTATTTCAAAAAGGAAAATTACAGATTGTTTATATGGCTGTGCAGATGGAATATGTCTTGATGAACAAAAAATAAATTGCACTAGTGATTTGGAATGTAAGGATTCAACTAATTATTATTGTTCTGGAAAAGATGTTATGATTGATGAAGATAATTCAGTTTGTAGAAATCCTGGAACACCAGAATCTTTTTGTACAATAGATACTTCCTCTCCGAGGATTGTAAAAACTTGCCCATATCGGTGTTCTGGAGGATGTTGTATAGAATGTGATTATAATAGTAATTGTGGAACAGATAGTTCTTTATTATATTGTAATACCGAGAATACGAGTGTTTTAAAAACTACTTTTTTACATACATGTTATTTTCCTCAAACATGTGATTCAAAATGTTTGGATTCTTCAATAACAACAATTACTCAAACTTGTACAGATGGTTGTAAAGATGGAGAATGTATTCCTGGAGTAATTGAATGTTCTAAAAATACTGATTGTGGGGTTAGTAGATATATAGGGAATAAACTTTGTTATGCTAATGAAGGAAGAATAACTCAAAGGTATATAACTTATATTTGTAATAATCCTGGAACTACAAGTTCATCTTGTTCTGAAGATATAGATGTAAAAACAATAAAACAGTGCTATTATTCTTGCGGAGATATTGGTGGAGAAATAATCTGTTCTGAAGATATAGGTTATCAGTATTTTGGAAAAATGGATGAATTAAGAATATTTAATCAACCTTATAGTTCTTCTAAAGTTTCAACATTATATAATCTTTTTAAGGATTTATTTTTTGTTGAATCTGTTTAAACTTATAAATTTAAAAATCTCTTTATTTTTTCTGTTAAACTTATTTTTTCTTGATAATTTGATAAGTAGATTGTGTCTATACTTTGTGTTGGTTTGTTAAGATATATTATTTCTTGTTGTTTTGACTCTGGAATTTCTTTATTTTGAATAGTTATCAAATTTCTATTATTATTATTATTATTTGGTGTTGGTGTAGGAGAATCTGAATTAATACTATCATATTTTTCTAAACCAATAAATGCTATTTTGTCGGGGATACATACCTTATTCTCACATTTTCTAGGCCTGTAGTCTATACAGGAGATTGTTCTGTCCCTAGCAGATTCACATTGTTGTAATTCATTTGGATTAAAATTACAATCTGAATCTTCATAACATTCAACAACATTACAAGTGTAATACTGTTCAGAATATGTTAAATATTTGTTTGTGTCATCACAATCTTTTCTAGCATTACAAAAGCTTGGACATGAAGAAGGTTTTCTATCACTTAAACCCCAATAACAATAACCATCATTATCATTGTCTTCACAAATAATTTCTGGATTTTGATTTGCAATTGTATATGGATAATTAATTGGATTTGTATATTCAATATCTTGTATTGGTGTTTTTAAATATCCATATCCATAATTTCCCCAATCATCTCCCCAAGAATTTTTCCATATCCATCTTGGTTGATTATCAATATCATTATTCCATCCAACTAAAGCCATTGTATGGTCCCAAGGACCTATTCCAGAAGATAAAACACCTTTTTTTATTATATTATATTTTATCCAAGTTTCATTATAAGGCCAATTGCTCCAGTCTTTATTATCTACTTTCACAATTGAATTTTGATAATTAGCACATTTATTAGAACAATCATTATTTGTTGAAGAATAAGGAAAACAAGATTCGATTGTAACTCCTGTATCCCGATAATATGCCAAGGCTAGGCCAGGGTCTCCACCTGAACAATCTCCTGCACTAGAACAAGACACAAGGTCTTGTTCACTTAAATCTAAATCTAAATGCTGATTAAAATATAAATTTACATTTGCTTCAACAGCTGCTGTTGAAGAAAAAGCCCAACAAGAACCACAAGAACCTTGGTCTTTTATTGATGTAACCCAATTTTGTCCTTGTTTATCTCTCCAATCCCAATCTGTTGGAAAAGGAGGTACTGTTTCATCTAAAACAACTTCTTGATTTTCAACATCTTCTAATGTTTCCCATGGATTATTAGTATTGTAAACACCACCTTGATAATAAAATATTTCTGGAGGGCAATCCTTGCATAGAGTTTGTTTTTCTTGAAAAGTTCTCTGTGAAACTTCTGTAGGTCCTGCAGTCCACCTTAACTCTTTATTCTTATTTATTTGGTCTATTTTATATTGATTTTGTTTTTTCTGGATATTTTTTTGTGCTTTGTCCTTAAATGGCTGATAAAGTTTATTTGGTGTTGTGGAATAGTCTATTTCTTTTATTGTGATTTTTGCATTTTTTGTTTGTATTTTAAGAGATTTAGGAATTATATTTCCCAAAGAACAAGTTTCTTCACACAGATTTGTAATTTGAAAACTTCCTAATTGTGAAATCAGGGGATAGTCTTCATAAACAAGGTACTGATTATTATTTTGATCTATTAAAATAACTCTTATTAAACTGTCTTTTTTTAAAAGTGTAATCTCTGCATTTAATGTAAGAGATGAAATTGGTTTATTTATATTAATTTCTTGTGTGTCTGATTTTGTAAACTGTTTATTTATTTCTTGTATTTGAACATCTTTGTTGAGATAATCTGGGATTGAGAATATTTGTTTTCTGGATAGATATCCCTCTTGTGCTTTTTCAACTGTTTTTTGTGTTTTTTGAATTATTATTTTGTCTTGGTCTGGAGCTTGTATTTTTGCAGACACAAATACGGTTAAGATAAATATCATAATTGTAATTAGAATAATAGAATTCTTTAGGAAGCTGTTATGTGTCCTCATAAAATCCTAAGGTTTGACAGGTTTATAAGCTTTATTGTTTTGTTGTTATTATTCAGTAGGTATAAAATAAGATTTGAAAATTTATTTTTTCTAGAGTTTTTAAAATGATTCTTTAACTTATTTCCATTCTTTAAATTCTTAAAAATATTTATAAACTAGATTTACTAAAAATAGCTATGGAAAAGAGGGAAAAAAAATTAGGTTTTGAAAATAAAAAAGCTTTATCTCCAGTAATTGCAACAGTTCTTCTTGTTATGCTGGTTTTGGTTTTAGCATCAATTATATTTTTATGGGCCCGAGGTTTTGTATCTGAACAAATTGAAAAAAGAGGACAACCTGTAGAAAATGTTTGTAAAGATGTTTCTTTTAATGCTCAACTCGTTTCAGAAGGAGCACCATTTATCGAAATAACTAATTTAGGGAATATACCAATATATCAATTTGATATAAAACAGATTAATGGTGGAAACGAACAAATAAAATCATATAGTATTAGTGTAGATCCTGGGGCATCTGTGAAAGAAGATTTAATTATTGATAGTCAAACTAAAAAGATTATTGTTTATCCAGCGATTATTGGAAATGTAAAAGGTAATTCAGGAGTAACTAAAGCATTTACTTGTTTAGATAACGGATTAACTATAACTGTTTAAATTTATATTTACAAAAGGAGGTCAAGATATGAAAAATAAAAACGCAATTTCACCAGTTGTTGCAACAATATTAATGGTTTTAATTACTATTGCTGCTGTAACAATAATTTGGGGAGCAATTATCCCAATGGTAAAAGACCAGCTTATAGGAGGAACCTCTTGTTTGGATGCAACAATGGAAATTAGTGTTGATGGAACATCAGGTTATACTTGTGTAGATTATGATGCTGGGACAATCGGAACTACTGTTCAAGCGAATGTTTCTGTTCAAGTTACAAGAGGTTCAAAAGATTTTGATTTAGCAGGATTACAATTTTTAGTGTATAATGCTAATGGAAATACAATCTCTATAGAAAATACAACTGCAAGTGCAATGCCTGGAGCAAATGAAGCAAGAGTATTTACATTTAATGTAACAAATGAATCCTACACCAAATTAGATGTAGCTCCAATTGTAAAAATAGGAAATACAGAAGAAAAGTGTGGTCCTGCAGCAAGTGTTACATTACAACCTTGTTAAATTTAATTTATTTTTATTATTTATTTAGTTTTAATAGTTAGAAAGTGAAGAGTTAGAAAATAAAATAAGAACTGTACAAATGAATAAAAAAGCACAAATTTGGGTAGAAACAGTGATTTATACGCTAATAGGACTCTCTATTTTAGGAGTTTTACTAGCAGTTTCAAAACCTAAAATAGAATCATACCAAGATAGATTGATTATTGAACAGACAATTAATTCTTTAAATGAAATTGACTCAAAAATTTATAATTCTCTTTTAGGAGGTAATGGAAATAGAAGGATAGTTGATTTAAAAATTTCAAAAGGTACATTAACTATTGATTCAAAAGAAGACAAGCTTTATTGGGTATTAGATTCAAGTTATAAATATAGTGAACCCAATTTAGAAGTCCCTTGGGGAAAAATGACTGTTCTTACTTCTGGTGAGTCAAGCCCATGGAAAATTCAAATTGGTATTAATTATCCGGGTATTGACTTGACTTATAATGGGAATGATAATACTAAAGAATTGGGACAAGCACCAGTTCCTTATGAACTAATTATTGAAAATTTAGGTGCCTCTGCTGGAGATAAGGTAAACATTAATTTAAATGCAGAGTAATCAACATTAATTTAATAAACCTTAGAAATCTTTAGCTTTTAAGAGGTTTAATTAAAGAGGTAAAAAATGGCAACAATCGATATTAATTTTAATCCACAAGTGCCTTCTTTATTCAAGGAGAAAGATAAAAAGAATATTAACGTTAGATATATGGTAATCTCTCCTTATGCTTCTGTACATATTTTTTGGGATGAAAAAAATCAGGAAGTTAGTTATGAATTAGAAGAACCTCTTTTAGATGATGCTGAGAAAAAATATCTTGAAAAAATTGAACAAGCAATGCACGAGATGATTAATATTAATCTTATTATTGAAAGAACAAAAGAAACTTTAATTGAATATGTGGATAAAACTACACGCCTTATTATTTCTGAGTTAGGAATTCGAATGCCCCAATCTTCTTATGAAAAGATTTTTTATTTTCTTTATAGAGATTTTGTGGGGTTAAATCAAATTGAAGCTCTTATGAACGATTATTTTATAGAAGATATAGAATGTAATGGTGTTGGTGAACCTATATATATAGTCCATAGGATATTTAGAAACTTAAGAACAAATATTAAATTTAACTCTGTTGAAGGACTTGCAAGCTTTGTTGAAAAACTTGCTCAAAAAACAGGAAGATATATTTCTTATGCTTCTCCTTTACTTGATGGAAGTCTTCCAGATGGGTCTAGAGTTAATGCAACTTATACAAAAGATGTAACTTCTAAAGGACCCACATTTACAATTAGAAAATTTACAAAAACTCCTTGGACACCTATCCAAATTGTAAGTTTTAAAACTTTGAGTCCTGAGATGTTAGCTTATTTTTGGATTTTAATGCAGTATAAGTCTAATGTAATGATTGCAGGAGCCACTTCTTCAGGTAAAACAACTTTACTTAATGCAATTGCATTTTTTATTCCTCCAATATCTAGAGTTGTAACTATTGAAGATACTAGGGAGTTGAATTTACCTAGGGAAAATTGGCTTCCTAGTGTTGCAAGAACAGGTATTACTGCTGGAGGAATAGGGGAGGTAGATATGTTTAGTCTTTTGAAAAATTCATTTAGGCAAAATCCAGATTATGTTATTGTAGGGGAAGTTCGTGGAAAAGAAGCCTATGTATTATTTCAGGGGATGGCTTCTGGTCATGCCTCTATCTCAACAATGCATGCAGACTCTGTTGATTCAGTTATTAGAAGATTAGAAACCCAACCAATTAATTTAAACCCCTCCTTAGTAAATGAACTTGATTGTGTTGCTATTATGACTCATGCAATTGTGGATGGTCAAGAAACAAGAAAATTAAGAGAGATAGTAGAAATTGCAAAAGTAGAGGCTGATGGAGTGGCCTTAACAAATACCCCCTTTGTCTGGGCTCCATCTAATGACCGTTTTTATTTTAAAAGAGAAAGTAAAGTGTTTGAAAAGATTCAAAGAAGATATGGAATTCCTAAGGCAGAATTATTAAAAGAGTTTGAATTAAGAACTAAATTGATTTATCAAATGTTTAAAAAAAAGGTTTTTAGTTTTGATGAAGTCCAAAAGGTTGTAAAAGACTATTATAGAAATCCTAAGGCAGTTTTAAGTTCTTTTGGTGTTATATAATTTATTTTTTAATCTTTAGCAATATTAATAAATCTCTTTTTCTAAGAATACCTATGGTGGAAAGTTTAATTTTTTTATCTCAGCTAATTAGTTCTATGTCTGAAGCAGTAGAAAAACTTGAACAAGCAAAACACAAAAATAATCTTGAAGATTTTAGAAAATTGAAATCTCTTATATTGGGAATTCATAAGAAAATAGATTCAGAGGTAGAAAATGTTAAATGATTTAAAGAATAATCTGGCTTTAGAAAAACAGATTCTCCAAAAGTTAGAGAGTGCTTTATCAGGTTCTAAAAAGGATAATGTTTTAATAGACTCTTTAAAAAATCAAATAAAAATTTTGAATAAACAAGTTCCAGTTCTCTTAGAAAAAGAATCCCCTATAAAAAAACTTTCAAATTTTAATTCTAGATTAAATCCTTCTAAAGAAAAAACAGATTCAAATCATCCAGATGTTTTGAATAAAAAATCAAATTTAATTGGACCAAAATATGGAGAATCAGTTATGTCTCTTGAAAAAAAGGATTCCAAACAATTTGCAAAAGAAATGAAAATTTCTGAGGATAGTTTAGAAAAATTAAGAAAACAGCCTAAGGAAGAAAAAGTAATTATCCGGAAACCAAGTCAAATGGCTCGGTTAGCAAATATCTTTTTTTCTAACTATTCTGAAAAACTTACACCCTATCTAACAGATTTAACAAGTGATTTAAGAAAATCAAATATGAAATTCATGACTTCTACCTATATTTCTATTGCCTTGATGACCACTTCTTTAGTCTTTATTGCTAGTTTGTTAGGTGTATTAATTCTATCCACTTTTTATTTGAGTATTATTTCTTATCTTTGGGTTCCCTTTATTTTAGCTATTGGGTGTATAGTTGGATTTTATCTTTATCCTTCAACTGAAAAAAGTGATGTAGACAAAAAGATTTCAAATGAATTGCCTTTTGCAACTATTTATATGGCAGCTATTGCTGGTTCAAACATAGAACCTACTAAAGTGTTTAAAATAATTGCTATGACTAAAGATTATCCTCAGATTAGTGTAGAAATGAAAAAAATAATTAATCAAATTGAAATCTATGGTTATGATTTGGTTACTGCTCTGAAAAATGTTTCAAAGAGTACACCTAATAAAAGAATGGGAGAATTATTTAATGGGATGGCTACAAATATTATCTCTGGAGGAAGTTTAAAAAATTATCTAGATAAAAAAGCTGAGAACTTTCTAATGGATTATAAATTAGAAAGGCAGAGATATTCTGCATTAGCAGAGACTTTTATGGACATTTACATTAGTATTTTGATTACTGCTCCGATGATTTTAATTATGATGTTAGTTATTATGAATATTACTGGGCTTGGGGGTGGATGGGATTTAAATCTTATTTTGATATTATCTATTTTTGGTGTTGCAGCGATTAATGTTATCTTTATGTTTGTACTAAAAGTTAAACAACCAACAACATAAAATGAAATTACTAACAAAGAGAAATATCATCGGAGTGGTTTTAGGATTATTGATCATAGTTGGTTCTTTTATCTTTTTTAGTAGTGATAATATCAATATGTTTTATTTCTTTAGTATTATTGCTCTTGTAGTAGCTGTTCTCCCTTTTGTTTTTACAGTTATTATGGAAACAAGTAAGGAAAAAGAAATAGATAAATATTTTTTAGAATTTGTTAGAGATTTAGTTGAAAATGTTAAATCAGGAACTCCAATAAGTAAAAGTATTAGTAATCTTGGTCAGAGGAATTATGGTCCATTGACCCTTTATTTAGAAAAATTGATTAATCAAATATCTATTGGAATACCTCTGTCTAATGCTTTTACAACATTTGCAAAAGACACTAAGAGTGGAATGATTTCTAGGGCAGTTAATCTTATCTCTCAAGCAGAACGAGCTGGGGGAGAGATTGAGACTATTTTAGAATCTGTTTCTACATCGGTTAATCAAACAGAAGTTTTAAGACAAGAGCAGAAATCTGCTGTTTATAACTTAGTAGTTCAAGGGTATATTATTTTTATGATTTTTATAGTCATTATGTTAGTTTTACAATTTAAAATACTTCCATTAGCTACTGGAATAGGGGATGTTGAAGGTCTTTCTTTAAGGACTGCTTCGCTTGATGTTAGTAAATTTACTACCCCTATCTTAATGATGTTACTTGTTCAATCTTTTTTTACAGGACTTGTAATTGGTAAGATTTCAGAAGGAACTTATAAGAATGGGATTAAACACTCATTTATACTAGTTGCTCTTGCACTTCTAATTTCCAGTGCTGCAAATGCCTTTTTAGTTGGATAGGTTTGGTTATAGATTTATAAGAATAAGAGTATTAATTAAATTGGTTAAATATATAAATTTAGAAAAACTTTGAATAAAATGTTAAATAAGATGGGTGCAAGTTCACATTTAGAAGTAATTATTTCATTTATCCTATTTTCTTTATTTGTCCTTTCATTATTGTTTTATGTTAACCCGTTTAAGAATACAACATTGCCAGATACTTTAATTGAGAATATCTATGAATCTTTTATTCGGGATAATTCTGTTGAGTTAACTAAGTTTTTTTTAGATATTAATTCTCCAGAATCTTGTATGGACGTTACTCTTCCATCAATATTTGATTTAAATGATGTAAATTCTAGAGTTTTTGATTCTAATGGAAATCCTGCGGGATCGAGCATTGTAGCTGGATTGGTTATTGATTCTTCTAACAACCCTTTTTATGTTTTTCTTTCTTCTGATTTTTTACCTGGGACTGGTTGTGACAGCCCATCCCCCATTGATTGTGATGCAGGAGAGTGTTCGATCGGAAGTGTAGAAAAAAGAGAAATCGTTTCTGAATCAAAAGTATTGTCTATAGTTGAAGAATATAAAAATAATTATGAAGTTTTAAAAACACAATTGGGAATTCCAAAAAATGTTGATTTTGCAATTGTATCTGAAGGGTTTGAAATGGAGATGTATATTCCAGAGGATTTAGAGGTTATCTCAAAATCCTATTCAATAGAAGTTTTATACTCTACTGGAGAAATATTAAATAAAGATTTTATTTTTAAGATTTGGTAATATATTCAAATGGGAAATATTTTTAAAAAAAGGAATAAAAGGGCCTGGATAAAAATTGTAGAAGCAAGTATAGCAATTATTATTATTGCAGGAATTTTACTTTTTGTTTATGCACAAACTCCAACGAGGATTGAAGTTTCTGATTATGCTTATGATTTACAGACAGAAATTCTACAAAAAATTGCATCTGATTCTAATTTGAGAAATGCAGTTCTTATTGAAGATAATATCACCTTAATAAATTACATTTCTGGAGAGCTACCTGATTTTTTTGATTTTGAGATTATTATCTGTGAAATTGATGAATATCCTGGAGTAGATATTACAAATACAGAGGTTTTTGTAGAAGATAGGGTTATCTCTGGGGATTTAGATACGTATGGGCCTTTAAAACTGAGGTTTTTTATTTGGCAAAAATAAGCTCCTTAAATTATAAAAACCCTGTTAGTTTAATTTTAATATGCCATTTGATGTAATTATCGGAAGGAATAAGTCTGATAAGCAATTGTTTGGAAAAGAAGGGCTTGTTTATATTGGGAAGACTTATGTTCAAATGGGAAATTATACCTCTTTATCTAATCCTGTTCTTTTAGATGTTGCACGTTCACATGTTATCTTAGTTTCTGGAAAGAGAGGTTCTGGTAAATCTTATACTCTTGGGGTAATTGCTGAGGCTATTGGAAAAATGCCTAAAGAGGCATCTCAGAATTTAGCTCCTTTGATTTTTGATACAATGGGAATATTTTGGACTATGAAGTTTAAGAATGAAAAAGATAAAGAATTGTTAGATGAATGGGGTTTGAAGTCAGATAATGTACCTGTAAAAGTTTTTTCACCATTTGGTTATTTTCAAGATTATACTGATAAGGGAATTCCAGTTGATAAGGAGTTTGCAATTAAAATTTCTGAATTGAACCCTAATGATTGGATTTCTGTTTTTGAACTAAGTTTTACAGACCCAATATCTGTTTTAATTGAATCGGTTATTTCAGATTTAAAAGAAAAGGAAAATTATAACTTTGAAGATATCAGACAAGCAATAGTCAATAAAAAAGACACTAGTCAAGATAATAAAAATGCTGCTGTTGCACTTTTTAATGCTGCTGAAACTTGGAAAGTTTTTTCAGAAGAGAAAGGAACTTCTATTTCAGAGTTGGTTACTGCCGGGGAAACTACTATTGTTGATTTATCTATGTATTCAAGTATTGGGGTATTTAATATTCGGGCTTTGATTATTGGTCTTGTTTCTAGAAAATTATTTGAAGAAAGAATGAATGCTAGAAAACATGAGGAGATTCAGGCGGTTCAACATGGGTTAGATTATCTGTATTATAAACCTAAACGAGAGATGCCTATGATATGGATTTTTATTGATGAAGCTCATGAATTCTTACCTAGGGAGGGAACTACTCCTGCAAAAAATGCTTTGATTCAACTTTTAAGAGAAGGAAGACAACCAGGTATTTCTTTGGTGCTAGCAACTCAACAACCTGGAAAAATTGATGTTGATGCAATGACTCAATCTGATGTTGTTATCTCTCATCGTGTAACTGCAGAACCTGATGTTCGTTCTTTGAATGATATAATGCAGTCATACTTATATGAGGGTATTAAAACTAAATTAGATAATCTTCCAAAATTAAAAGGAAGTGCTATAATTTTAGATGATAATTCTGAAAGAGTATATCCCATGAGGGTAAGGCCTAGATTTACTTGGCATGGTGGAGAAGCTCCAACAGCTATTAAAGCTAAGAAAGAAGGTAGACTTTAATTTTATTAATTTTTAGTTAGACTTTTTATTTTTCTAATATTAAAAAATCATGAGCAGATTTTGCAGCAATTGCTCCTTCTGCAGAAGCGGTTACAACTTGTTTAAAAGAATTATTAGTATTGTCTCCAGCTGCAAAGACTCCAGAAATATTTGTTTTTGCTTCTTTATCTGTTACAATATAACTATCTTTATCCATTTTTAGTTTAAGATTTTGCATAATTTCTGCAACAGGGGTTGCTCCAATTTCTATAAAAACACCATCGACATCAAGTTTAATCTTTTCAATGCTCTCTTGACTTGTTTTTTCATCTTCAATTTCTTTTTCAATTTCAATTGCCTTAACAGTATTGTCTCCAGTTATTGCGATCGGATTACTTCGATAATGAATTTCAACATTTTCTTTTTCATTTAATTTTTTGAGAGATATAGGTTCACATCTCATTGTTTTTCTTCTGTAAATTATATAAACTTTTTTTGTAATTTCTGAGAGATATAGTGCAGCTTTTGCAGCAGAATCAGCTCCTCCAACTATTGCAACTGTTTTTCCTTTAAAGAAATTCCCATCGCAGGTTGCACAATAACTTACCCCTTTCCCTATAAATTCTTTTTCACCAGGAACATTTAATTTTTTATTTTCAGTTCCCAAGGCTAGTATTAATGTTCTTCCATGAATTTCTTTATTTTTAATTTCTAGTACAAAACCATTATCATCTTTTTTGATATTATGAACCTCTGCTTCAAGAAATCTTGCTCCAAACTTTTCAGCTTGTTCTTTAAATTTTTTCATTAGTTCTGCTCCAGAACCTATATATCCTGGCCAGTTTTCTATTTCTCCTGCTAGGTTTGCAGTTCCTCCAAATGATTTTGCAACTACGGCAGTAGATAAATGATATCTATTTGTATATATCGCAGCTGTTAGTCCTGCTGGACCTCCACCTAGAATTAGAACATCATAGTGTTCAATTTCCTTGTGGTCAGTTCCTTTTTCATATATATGTTTTACCATTTTTTGTATATTGCTATAACTGCCCAGATATTTTTAAATGTTGGTGAACTCTGTAAACCTTACAATCCAAGAATATTCAACAAAGTTTAAATATGCTTTATTCTCAATAAAATTATGAATATTAAAGAAAAACTAGCTTTAATTAAGAGAAATACTCAAGAGATTTTAACAGAAAAAGAACTTATAGAATTACTTGAAAAAAAAGAGCAACCAGTTATTTATTGGGGTACAACTCCTACTGGAAGACCTCATGTAGGATATTTTTTACCTATACTAAAAATTGCAGATTTTTTAAAAGCAGGGTTTAAAGTTAAGATTTTACTTGCAGATTTACATGCTGCTCTTGATAACACTCCTTGGAATGTTCTTGAAAAAAGATATGATTATTATGCTTATGCAATTCCTTTAATGTTAGAGGCTATGGGTGTTGAAACAAAAAATCTAGAATTTGTGAAGGGTTCTGATTTTCAGTTAAAACCAGAATATATGCACGATGTTTTACAATTATCAAGCCTTGTATCAGTTCATGATGCAAAAAAAGCAGCTTCAGAGGTTGTAAAATTTGGAGATAATCCTCAACTTTCTGGATTAATATATCCAATAATGCAAGCTTTAGATGAAGTTTATTTAGAAGCAGATGCACAATTAGGTGGGGTTGATCAAAGAAAGATAATGGTTCTAGCAAGAGAAGGTTTACCTAAACTGAATTATGAATCTAGGATTGAAATTATGAATCCTATGATTCCTGGATTAATTGGAAAAAAGATGTCTGCTTCTGATGAAAAGAGTAAAATTGATTTGCTTGATGATACAGAAACAGTTAAATTAAAATTAAATAATGCAGATTGTGTTTCTGGTAAAGTGGATAATGGTGTTTTAGCATTTTTGAAACATGTCTTAATGATAATTAAACAAGATAAAAAAGAAACATTTATTGTAAAACGGGATGAAAAATATGGTGGAAACTTAATTTATGAAAATTATGAACAGATTGAAAAAGATTTTATTGCAAAGAAGGTTCATCCTTTAGACTTGAAAAATGCTCTTGCAGATGAAATTTCAGTTTTATTGAATTCAATTCAAAAAAATAAGAAAATCTTTGAACTTGCTGAAAAAGCTTATTCTTAAAAATTTTTGTCACTCGCGAGGACAAAACAAGATTTAAATACTTCTTTATTTTATTTTAAATATGTGTACTGACAGAATTACGTATATGAATTGGAATTCTTGTTTAGTCAGTACTTTATTTGGCTTATTTATTAAACATTAAACACCGGCGTTTTTTCTCCTCCTTTCTCATGGGACCTGAATCCAATGCCGGCGTGCAGGCATCTATAGATTTGAATCTTTCAAGAGATTGTTTAGAATGTGGTTATGAAATTCATCAACCTCTTTGTCCAGATTGTATTTCTCGACAATTTAAAGCTTGGATTGCACAGTATCCTAAGATTGAAAAAAAAGCTTTATCAAAATTAAAAAAATTTATGAAAGAACACCAGAATATTAAAGGAGAGTATTCTCGTTGTGTTTGTTGCGGATCTAAAAAAGTGAATATCTGTCCTTATTGTTTTACAGAATTTTTACATGAGTTATTAAAATTAGAAAAAGCATCACAAAAGGTTATTGGAGAGTTTTTGTTTTTATTTAATTTTGATTTTGAACATAATGGTTATTATCAGGAGGGCGAGGACATAGGGGTATTTTAGGAATGTTTTAAAGTAGGATTGTTTTCTGTTATTTATGAAGCAATCAGTAAAAAACAAGACAAAAAAAGTAAGAAGCAGAATCAAGAAAAAGGCAGTTGTACTTTATTCTGGAGGTCTTGATTCTCGGTTAGTTGTAAAATTATTACAAAAAAAAGGTTATGAGATTTATGCATTATATTTTGATTTACCTTTTGGATGTAATGCTTGTGTTAAAAAATTAAACTTGCCTGAAATAAAAAAATTAAAAATTTTTAATTGTAAAAAAGGAAGACTTTTGAAGGAATATCTTGGAGTTATAGAAAAACCAAGGCATGGTACTGGGACTAGTATAAATCCTTGTAAAGATTGTAAGATTTTTATGTTTAAACACGCAAAAAAATATGCAGATAAACATAAGATTAAAGGGATTGCAACAGGAGAAGTTGTTGGACAAAGGCCAATGAGTCAAACAAGAAACGCTATGAATATTATTGATAAACAACTTAATTTTAAATTAACTAGGCCATTAACTGATATGGGTTTTCAAGGAAGACAGAGACAAAAGCAAATACGCCTTGCTAAAAAATTTAAAATAAATTATCCTACTCCTGCTGGTGGTTGTTTATTGTGTGAAAAGATTCCTGGTAAAAGAATAAAATTCTTGCTAGACAAAAATTTGATAGATGAAAAAACATTAAAATTAGCAATGCTTGCTAGACATTTTTTTATCTCAAATATATGGTTTGTCGTCGGTAGAGATGAAAAAGAAAACAGCATTATTGAAACTTTTTCCTCTAAAAACAGAATTTTGTCTGGAAGAGGAAAACCAGCTGTTTTTTATGATAAATCAGCAGCAAGTGCAAAAAAAATTGCCTTGGAATTACAAAAGATTTATTCAAAAGGTAGAAAAATAAGTGCTAAAAAGTTTGAAAAGTTTAGAGTTTGATTTGTTTTTCTTATTTTGAAATTCTTGGAAGGTATAACTCAAAAATAAATTGTTCTTGGGCTTTTGGATCACACCATGCTCCAGTTAATAATGCAGAAAGAGCTTTATCTTCGGGGATTTTTTCTTGTTTTAATTTTTTCATTAATTTGTTGGTTCTTTTTTCCCCAAAAAAGTATGTAAGGTGTTGGAATGTTTCTGAATTTTCTTGGTCTCCTAATAGATACCAATCTGAACAAAATTGTTTTATTTTTGTTAATTCTGATATTTTTCTACGTCCCTCATTTTTTGCATATGAAGAAACACTTTTTTCAGAATTATATAATTTAAAGAATTCTATTTCAAAAACCTCTTTTGCTAATTGCATCATTTTATTTGCAACATAGGTTTTTGATTTTAAGTTTATTCTATTAAAATCCTCTGTAGATAGATTATACTTTGAAAGATTATCTTTAGCAACCCTTAACCAATTTTTTTCTAATTCCATTGCAACTCCTTCACTATTAATTCCATGAACTTGGCAGATATAATGAATCATACTTGGAGCAAGGCCTTCGGGCATTGTTTGTTTAGACATTATTGAATTGAGTCCATGGCCCAATTCGTGAATTACTATTGGATAAATTGCTGCATCATATAATTTATATCTGTTTGTAGAATCCCTAAAATAGATAAATCTTCCAGGATCTACTGCAACAATCCTATTAGAATCATCCCACCAACTAAACGCCCCCCTACTCCAGTCAACTTCTATAAAAAAATCCCCTTCTTGCTTTAGGACCCCCTTTTCCTTATAAAAATCGATTGCATCTTGTTTTTTTGTTTCTAAATTTTCTTCTATTTCTTGTCTTATCTTCTTAAAAATCTCTCGATTTGAAGTAGAGACAATTGCAGGATCTAATCTTACTATAGACATATCTAACATCATTTCAGAATATTCATGGATTAATTTGTGTGGATAGTTTTTTGGAGTAACTGAATTTAAGATAGAGGTATATGCACATTTTCCAAACATTCCTTCTAAGGCCTTCCCAATAGATACATCTTTCTCTATATTATGGGTAAAATCATAATAAGTTTCCATACTTTGAACATTTGCATTAATATCTTGTAAAACAAGCCGATCAAATAAATTTAGATTTTTCTTGTTAATTCTGTTTGAAGATCTCTTAATAGACTCAAGATAAGATTTGGTTTTTTCAAGAGTATATTTACTTAGATAAATAAAAGGATCCCCACAACTTTGAAACCATGAGAGAGTTATGTTCCTATTCATATCTGACCTCTTTTTGTCAAGGTTTCTTATAGATTGACTTGAAATCTCCCATTTTGGGGCATATTTAAATTCAAATTCTTGCATCTTCCTTATTATACTTAATTTCTGATTTATAAAAACTATTATAGCTTAAACTATACTTTATTATTCCTATTCCAAATAAAAAATAACCCAATGATAACTAAACAAACAGAGATATTAATACTATAATTAAATATTAATGGCCATCTAAACGCTTTGTATAAGATATATGTTAATGTTAAGACTTCTCCAGCAAGCCACCACACTATAAATGTTAAAGAAAGTCCAGAAAAATTTTTAGTTTTGATTGTTTTGAATAATTGGGGAAGACCACAGGTTGCTAATAAAAACGCTCCAATCCACCCAATAATTTCTATATTCATTCTTTTATTGGTTATATTGTTTTTATAAAAACTATTATAAATCAAAATATACTTTATTGATTGTTAAAATGACATGCAAACAGTGTAAAATAAAACCAGTTTGGGAATTTACAAATCAGAAACAACTTTGTAGAAAATGTTTTATTGATTTTTTTGAAAGAAAAATATTTAGGACAATAAGAAAATATGAAATGTTGCCTAAAGATAAAGAGATTAAAATTAAAAAAAGCAATGATTTGAATACAATTGTTTTAGTTAGTGTTTTACAGAAAAAATTCCAAGTTAAATTTTCAGGAAAAGCAAATTTCTCTTGTGAAAATTTGTCTGATGTTTCTGAGGAAATTTTTTCAAATGTTTTAAAAGGAAAATTTTTTGGTGTTAAACCAAAACAGGGTGGTTTGTCAAGACCACTTTATCTTCTTTCTGATAATGAAGTAGAATTATATGCAGGATTAAAAAATATTAAAGGAAAAAAATCAAAAAGAAATAAAAAAATCCAAACTTTGTTTTCAAGATTTTTTAAAAAAAATCCAGATTTAGAACATAATATTGTTAATGCTTTTTCTCAGATTTAGCCTTTCACCACAAGCACCGGTTTAACACGTGCTACAAGCCTTGCAATACCTGTTTTGTCTAAGACAGCAACAACTTCATCAATGTCTTTGTAAGCTTGCGGAGCTTCTTCTGAGAGTCCTTTTAGTGAGCCTGATTTAACTTGAATTCCTTTTTTAGCTAGCTCTGATTTAACTTGTTCTCCTGTCCTTGTTTTAATTGCCTTTGTTCTGCTTTCAACACGACCTGCACCATGTGCAGTACTTGACCACGAGAGAGATTCTGCTTGTTTTGTTCCAACTAAAACATAAGAAGAAGTTCCCATACTTCCTGGAATAATAACTGGTTGACCTGTTTTTTGATAGTGCTTAGGGAGTTCTTTTCTGTCTGGACCAAAAGCACGAGTTGCACCTTTTCTCATTATTAAAACTTGCTTTTCTTTTCCTTTTACTATGTGAGTTTCAAATTTAGCAATATTATGACAAACATCATATAATACTTCTGCTTTAAAATTTGGAAAGATTTTTTTCACTGATTCACGCACCCAATGGGTAATCAATTGTTTATTTGCAAAACCAAAATTAGCAGCACAAGACATTGCTGAAAAGTATTTTTTTCCTAGCTCACTCTGAATTGGAGCATTTACTAGTTCTCTATCAAATTTAGGGAATCCATATTCTTGTTCCATTAGTTTAATATAATCAGATGCAACTTGGTGTCCTAGACCCCGAGAACCACAATGAATCATAATTGTTATTTGCCCTTTTTTTAAACCCCACTCTTTTGCAATCTTTTTATCAAAAATTTCATCAACAATCTGCATTTCTAAGAAGTGGTTTCCAGCTCCGAGCGAGCCGAGTTGAGGCATTCCCCTACCTTTTGCTTTTTGACTTACATCTTTTGGGTCTGCCTGTTCCATACAACCCTCTTCTTCTGTATTTTGCCAGTCTTCTTTTTTACCATAACCTTTTTCAACAGCCCATTGAGCTCCGCCTTGCAAGACTTCATCTAATTCTTTTTGTGTTAATCTAATTTTTCCTTTTACACCAACTCCTGAAGGAGTTGATTCATAAAGTGTATTGAGGATTTTTTCTTTTTTCCCTTTATCTTGTAAATCTTTTTCTGTTAGATTTGTCTTAAGTAGACGTACAGAGCAGTTAATGTCATAACCAACCCCCCCTGGACTAATGACTCCAGTGTTGATATCAAAAGCAGCTACTCCACCAATTGGAAAACCATATCCGACGTGTGCATCTGGCATTGCAATACTTGCATTTATAATGCCAGGTAATTTTGCAACATTCTGAACTTGTTCGAGTGTTATGTCTTGTTTTATATTTTCAATAAGTTTATCACTAGCAAAAACCTTTCCAGGAACATTCATGTCCCTTGTTTTGGGTATTTCATATTCATGTTCTGATTTTTTGGTTAGTTGTATTTTTGTCATATTTTTAAATAGAATTGGGAGTTTTTAGGGTTTCTGGTGTAGGGAGTTTCTACAACATTTGGATAATAAAATTCAATAAATCTCCAAAGAAGGGTTTTAGAAAAATTAATAAATTCAACTAATTCCAGTTTATGTATGAAGAAAGAAATACAGCAGATTTTTATGAATGAGCTTAAAGAAAAAGTTGTAGATATAAAAGATGTCTCTAGGGGCGTAGACCAAATTGTTAAAATTGTTCAAACTGAAAATTCTACTTATATAATCAAATTACCTAAAAAAGATGTAGCCGAATTATTAATGAGGGAATATATCGCTTGTAAAAAACTTAATGGGTTAGGTTCTATACCTAAATTTGTTGCCAAAAACAACAAATACCTTATTGAGGAGTTTATACCCGGATACCATTTAGATGAGGTTTCTCTTAATTTAACAGAAAAAAAGAACGTTTACAAAGAACTTGGGACCATTTTAAAAAAGATTCATTCTATCTCTATGGAGGGTTATGGTTCTGTGGGGGTAGACGGTAAGGGGAAAGATTTAACATTAAAAGATAGGGTATTTCATAATAGAAATGAGAACTTAAAGTATTTAAAAGAAAATTTTCTTTTAGAAAAAGAGTATCTACAACTTTTAGATTATTTAAAGAATAATGATTTTTATGCCGATTCAAGGGAATCTGTAATGTTGCATTTTGATTTTGCAGAACAAAACATTAAAATTAATAATAAGAAAGTTGTTGGGATTTTAGATTTTGGAGATTTATCTGCTGGCCCTCTTGCATTTGATTTAGCAAGATTATTTATTGGTCATTCTGGAGATGATGTTTTTCAATATTTTTTGAAAGGATATGGTAAGGTTGATTTAAATGAAGTTAAGTATTATTCTGTAATTAATCTATTATGGATGCTTCCCTACCATCACAAAATTAATAAAAATAAAAAGAGAATTGAATTAGAATTAAAAGTATTAAATGAGATAATTTAAAACAGATTTTTTTAATTATTAATTTTTAATCAGCTTGTCCACTTTCTAATCAGCTTGTCCACTTTCTAATTGATAACACATACGTTCTAAGGATTCTTCATCACCAGATTGACATAATTCATAAGGTGTTTTACCTTCAAATTCATCATTAGGCCTATAAAACCAATTAACAATACCCCCCTCAGTTATTACACCTAAAAGCCGATTTGTTATATCTTTTCCTACTAATTTTTCAATATCCTCAATTGTATGTTTTACTTCATCATTCATACACGATAAAATTATTTATTATATATAAAGATTTATGTGCTTTGAAAGAATTAAACATCTAGAACAACTTGACAAGTCCATTCCTTGGTCTTATCATCTTGCTTAACAAACATATTATTGTATGTGACTGCTTTAACATCATTTGTAAAATGATAATTTGAAGCTTTATCTCCTGTGAGTGTTGCTTTAAGAATAAAACTACTTTTATCTATTTCTAAATCTTTAATTTTTGATACTAGAAATTCTTCTGAATCAAGAACAACAATTATTTCTTCTAAAAATCCATAAAGTAAGCTTTCTAAATCTTTTCCATTTATTTTAATCTGTTTTTCTTGTTGTTCTAATATTTCTATATTTCCCTTTATTGTTTCTAATAATGCTTGGGCAGATTCTAAAAAAGCTTCTTCTAGAGTTGAACCAGATGCTTGGAATTTTACATCTGCTGTATGTTCTAAAAAATTATATGACATCTTCTTTTTTATATGGATTTTATGGCTTTTAAACCTTCCATAATCCATGCAAATTGCAATATTCTCTCGCATTAGAGGGTGTAAAACAGAATTCTGCTTCTGGTTTTTGTCCTGGTTTTAAGAAAACTATTGATTTTTCTCCTTTTTCAGAAGTAGCTTCAATAAACTCAATGTGGTGTTCTTCTGTCATTGGATGTTCTACACTTCCTACCTTGACTTTATTTCCTTTAATTACAGGTACATGTTTTTCTCTTTTATTTGGTTCTTGTTCCTGTGTTTTCTCTTGCAAGAATTTCATTGGTTGACCACAACAAACTAACTCGCCCGGAGCTTCATGTAAAACTTCGACAATATTTCCACATATTTCACATCTATAGATTTGTTTTTGTTTTGTCATTTTTATTTTTTATTAGGTTTAATAATTCTCAGCTAAGACTTCATAATAGGACTGAGGATGTTTACAAGCAGGACATGTTTCTGGAGCTTCAGGACCTTCGTGAACATAACCACAGTTTCTACATTTCCACTTCACTTTTTTTGTTTTTTTGAAAACTTCATTTTTCTTAATATTTCCAAGAAGTTTTCTATATCTTTTTTCATGTTGTTCTTCAACTTCTGCAATTTCTTTAAATGAGGTTGCAATTTCTGTAAATCCTTCTTTTTTTGCTGTTTTTTCAAATCCCGGATATAGAGATCCCCACTCTTCTTTTTCTCCTTCTGCAGCAGCTAGTAAGTTTTCCTTTGTTGTTCCTATTTTTCCTGCAGGATAGCTTGATTGTATTTCTAATCCGGTTCCGCCAGATTTTTCTAGATATTGAAAAAATATTTTTGCATGTTCTTTTTCATTTTCAGCTGTTTCTAAGAATATTGCAGATATTTGTTCAAAACCAGCTTTCTTAGCAACAGATGCAAAATAAGTATATCTATTTCTAGCTTGGCTTTCTCCTGCAAATGCCTTTAAAAGATTTTTTTCTGTTTCACTTCCTTTTAATTCTCCCATATTCTATGCAAGTTTTTTAGGTTTTTATAGTTTGCTTTAACAGTGTTTATTCTATGAATTTCAAGAGGTAAATAATCCCTAGCCCAATCACCATCATTAAAAGATTTAGAAGTGTTTCTGAGATTTTAAGCTGCTTTTTTATCTCTGGGATAAGGTCAGAGGCAGCAATATAGATAAATCCACCTGCAGCGAGTGGAAGTAGGAATTTTAAAAAGGGAGTAGTATAAACTGCAAGAAAAAATCCTACAATCCCTCCAACTATTGCAGTAATTGCTGTTAAAAAGTTAAATAAAATTGCTCTTTGTTTTTTAAATCCGGCGAGTAATAAAACTCCAAAATCTCCTAGTTCTTGAGGGATTTCATGAAGTGCAATTGCAAGGGTAGTAGTAATTCCTAATGGAATATTTATAACAAAAGTTCCTGCAATAATTAGACCATCAATAAAATTATGTATAGAGTCTCCAATTAAATTAGTATATGCAAATGTGTGTATTTCACAGTGTCCTTTATGACAGTGTCTCCAGTGAAATATTTTTTCAATTATAAAGAATAAGAAGAATCCTAATAACACAAAAACAAAAGCAAGTTCTATAGAAGATTTTTCAATTGCCTCAGGAATTAGGTGTAGAAAAGCTCCACCGAGTAATGCTCCTATTGAAAGAGATACTAGTGCAAAAATTATTTTGTTTAGAAATTTTTCTTTTAGTGAGAGAGTAAACACTCCAATAAGTGAAATTAGACTAATAATAATTGTTGAAAATAAAATCCATAAAAATACAGTTATCATTTATTTTATTAGTGTTAGAAGTTTATAAGTTTAATTAAATAAATAATCAGTAGTATTAAAAATACTGATTCATATTTAGATTTATGAAAATACCTTTAGATATTATTGGAGATATTGCAATTTTTAAGTTTCCTCGTGAAGTTAAACTTGCAGATAGAAAAAAGTATGCCTTGAAATTTTTAAGAGATAATAAAAATGTTGGGACCGCACTTGAAAAGACTGATAAGGTTAAGGGGAGATTTAGGCTTGCAAAAACCAGATTTCTTGCTGGTGAAAATCGTAATCAGACATTGTATAAAGAAAATAATTGTAAGTTCTTAATTAATGTTGATAAGACTTATTTTTCTCCGAGATTATCTAGTCAAAGAAAATATATTGCTGAAGATATTTTTAAGAAGATTACTTCTAAGAAAAATAAAATTATTGTAATGTTTGCAGGTATTGCTCCATTTCCAATTGTTATTGCTAAAACCCTCAAGGTAAGAGGCAAAAATGTAGAAATTATTTCTAGTGAGATTAATTCTTCTGCTTCAAAATGCGCTGGTGAAAATGTTGTTTTAAATAAGGTGCAGGATTTTGTCTCTGTGATTTCTGGAGATTCAAAAAATCTGCTTAAAAAACTTCCAGAAAAATATAAGGCAGATTTTATTGTTATGCCACGCCCTAATTTAAAAGACACGTTTCTGGGCGTGGCTTTAAAGCTTTCAAGAAAAGGAACACGAGTTTATTATTACGGATTTGGAACTTGTGAGAAAGTTTTATCAGAAGTTAGTATTGATTTAAAAAAATTAAAAGCAAAAACTTCTAAATTAAAAATTTCTAAAGCAGGAGATATTGGTCCTAGAAAAAATAGATGGTTAATTGAGTTTTTTGTTAAGTAATATTTATAAACTTCTTTAGTTTGTTTTGTATATGATAAAAAGAAGAGGATTATTTTTATTAGTTCTAATTTTAAGCTTAGTTTTTATTAGTTTTGTTTCTGCAGAGGGTTCTTCAGATATAAGTTATTTTACTGTTGCAGGATGTGATAATAATATGCCTGCAGGAACTTGTTCTGCAGATGGAACCCAATATTGTTCTGCAGATGGAACTATATGGGATACTCTAAGTTCTAATATTTGCACTCTTATTGGAAGTTGTTGTCCTTCAGGATATTATTGTGATATTACTATTGCATTAACTTGTGTTAAAAGAACAGTTACTTGTAATGATATCTTAGTGAAATCTACTTGTGAAGACAATGGGTGCATTTGGGATTCTAATAGTGTTGGTGTTCCAAATTGTAGGGATCCTTCTGAATTTGAGAGTTGTTCAGATTATCTTTCTAGCGAGGCTTGTGATAAAGATGATGCAAATATGGGCCCTCATGGAATTGGCTCTGAAATTTGCAGTGCAGGAACTTATATTCAAGATTTAGGACTTGTGGTAAAATATGATTCTTGTAGATGTGAATGGGATAATCTTGGTGATGGTGACGAATGTGTATTGGCTCATGATGTTACAAATCAAACAAATCCTGGAGAAGGTGATTTATATCTCTGTCAAAGAAGTTTTATATTAGGGGAATGTATCGATGAAATTCAAAAGTTAACTTGGACTGGAACAATTACTCCAGACCCTGGAAATACATTAACTCCTGCTGATAAAATAGCATTAGGATGCGCTTCAAGTTCAAAAGATATTAATTGTGGAGGCCCAATTGTTAAACTCCCTTTTTTTGGGTTTTTTAATTTTATCACGGTTTTTATTTTATTAACTGTGTTTTATTTTAAAAAAGATATTTTAAATTTTTTTAAAAGAGGATAGTAACATGGATTTAAATAAAAAGCTATTATCTAATTTTTTATTTTTAATAATGGTCTTGGCTTTATTGATTGTTGCAACAAGTTATGTTATTGGTTTACCTCCTCCAAGTTCTACGTGTTATATTGAATTCAGAGATATGATGGATGATGAGATTATAAATAATGGAAATGTTAGTTTGAACGATTATGTGCGAATCGGATTTAGCACAGAGGCGGTTTGTGATGTATATAGAACTGCAAATTTGGATATTCTTTTAAAGAAGAAAAGTGATAATTCTGTTGTTAAAACATTAAAAGATAAAGATATATTTCAATTTAATAAATCAGAATCTTATATTTTAGACACCACTCCAATCGCCGGGGTTGATCTTTTTCGTTCTTCTATAAACGTATTAAAAAAAGAACAAGATTCTCTTTTTGAAGGCATAGAGATTATTTCTCCAGAATGCGGCTATTCCACACAATTTTCAGGGCAAATAACCATTGATATTGAAGTAAAATTTAAAGATGCTGATGATTATATTTCTGGATGGGTTTATGCAAATAATTCCCAAGGGCAGATAGAATTATCTCATGATATTAATAATTCTGATTCTTTTATTCAAACAATTCCTTATACAATCAATCATCCTGGAGAAATCTCTCTTAATTTTGAAGTTATTGATCAAAGAGGTAATACAAAGAAACAAAGGACAAATATTATAGTGTATGATTCTACTCCAAGGAATTATATTGCTGCATGTATTAATCCTAAGTTAGATGATTCTTTTTCAGATAGTATGGCCATTATTGATGGGTCTAATAGTGTGGGGGTTTATTTTCCTTTAGGCGGAACTGATTTACAATCTATTCCCTCTTCCAATCTAATTTTTAATTGGTTTTTTAGTGATGGTATGAAGATTACCAAAAGAAAAAATCTTGGAGGAGACATTGTTTATAAGAAATTTGATATAAATGATATTGGAAAAGATTTTTGGGTTCAGTTGGATTTAACAACAGATTATGTAAATTCGATACCCCCCCTATAAATTTTTTTAGATAAAATGAATAATTTATAATCTTTATTGCTCTATAACACAAACTATCTTAGAGATATATTGCTTTGAAGTTGCATCAGTTAAAAGATTATCTTTACATCCATTTGCTTCATTTGTTTTACATTTATATCGCTTTAGACTAACACCAGAATTAGCATAGGAATGGGATAAATATGTTTGACCTCTTGCAGCACAAAATTCTTTTGAAATTGCTATTTGGGCTATTTTTGTATCCCCTTTTAGAAGACATACACAATAGTTATCTCCGCTTTGTAAAGTTGTAGGATCACATTCATTGTTACATAATTCATGTGGTGAGTCTCTATCACTTTTAAATCCAGGATTGTTATATACAAAAATTTCTTGCCCTTGGGCAATCGCTGTTAATTCTGCCCAAGAATCTACACAAACTTCATCATCACTTGCATTTTGTAAACAAACTTTTCCAGTTCCTTGTATTTCATCAGAAGTATGCCCATGGATTATTGGGTTTCCAGAATCTAGTGCAATTCCAATACCAATAACAGTAAATAATACACTGAAGATTAAGATTGAGTAGAATGTCTTATTACTAAATTTAATATTTAAGCTCACCATGGTTTCTTAATAATTTTAAGTTGGGTTTGTTTAAATATGTTTTGTTTTTTCAATATATTTATAAAGTTCTGATGTGTTTTTGGAGTATGATTCAAAAGGTGTCCTTGTTTTTAATTTTAGGATTTATTCTGTTCATTTTAATTGGGTTTGCAGGAATTGTTTCTGCAGAATGTGATGATAATCAAACAATTTTAAGATTATATAATGAAAATAATTCTCATGTACAAGTGTGGGATTTTGGAGATGGAAGATGTGTGGATATCCGTCCTAATTATAATAATTATTGTGAGTATGGAATTCTTAATCCTTCCCCAGATAGTTCTCCAATACCTAATGAATTTAGCTGTAGTCTAGCTGGATTTCCTTGTATATGGAATTCTTCCTCTGAAAAGTGTATTGTGAATAACAGTGCTATAGGTATTGTAGATTGTTCTATTTTTAAAACAGAGAATATTTGTGGACAAGAGTTTGATTCATGTGAATGGCAATCTGGACAAGAATATGGTTATGAGGTCTGTTATGATAAAATATTCGGAGCGACTTATTCTGGAGCAGAACCACATCCAGAAACTTGTGATTCCCCTGTTTTGTGGTTAGAAGATTATTCTAACTCTCATGCTAGTGTGCCTTTTGCACAATCAGGAAGTCTATGGAATTCAATAAAAAATTCATATTCAATCCCAGTGTGTTATGGAGACTTAGTATGTAGATATACAAAAGATCCAGAATGTAATGATAAAGAAAGATTAGTAGTAAGATTATATGATCATGTAGGAAATAGTCCTGGATTGGCTGGAATGAATTCTCATGTTTCAAATGGAGAAGATAAAAACTATTTAGTTAAGGTTTGTTGTAAAAGTGGGGTTGGTTTAACAAATGTTGTTTGGCAAAACCTCCGTGGTGAAGAGATAACTGATGCAGATTTAAATGATACTGTTAAACTTGTTGCAACAGGTTCTGGATTAGATAAGGCGGGAACTAAATTTATTATCACACAAAAACGAGGAGGGATATTTGATAGGTTTATTCCTGATAAAAGAATTGATACTTTGACTTCAACTAGTGGGGTTGCAATCTGGAAAGCAACTCAACCAGGAGAATATAAGTTTAAATCAGTTTTATTAAATACTCAAGAAGAATTAGAGTCAGTAATCTTAAATGTTTCAAATGTGATTAATAATACCTCTCCAGTAATTGAAATTTTATTTCCTGCATGTAATTATTCTTTATTTTTAGGAGAGACAATTAAACCGAGTCTTAAGTTAGATGACCCAGATGATTATATCTCTGGTACGCTTGACCTTGGAGATGGAACAAGAATATTCATAGATAGCTTAGGTGCAAATAGCACTTATGAACATACTTATACTCGCCCAGGAAATATGCCTCTTGTGTTAGTAACTTCTAATGAAAGGTCTAGGACAATTAAAAGAGTTTCTAACATTATGGTAATTGATGGTTCTTCTCCTGGAAGATATCTTGCTGCATGTGTTGATAAACCAGAAGATTTATCTTATATCCCGGATGCAGAAGTTCGTTTTATTGCAAAAAGTACAAGAGCAATAGAATATATCCCTGTTTCAGGAGTTCCAAATTCTATTTCTGGAATAAACAATTTAGATATTGAATCAGTCCTTAGAGAAACCTGGAAATTTAGTGATATTCAAATTCCTATGAGTGGATTGGGTTATGATTTCACTTATGTTTTTGTAAGTCCTGGTCCAAACTGGGCAGAATTAACAGTAGATTTTCTTAGTTAAAGTTTTTTATTGACATAATATAAAACAACATTTAAATAATATAAAATACTAAACTGACTATGAGAAAAATAGGTGTGCTGATTTTAATCTTATTAGTTAGTATTTTTATAATTAATTTTACTAATACCGTTATTGCAAGTATAGAAGTACATAATTATACTTTACAAAGAGAATATTTGCCTTATGAGTTAATTAAAGGAGAAATCAACCTAACTATCTCTCAAGAAAGTTTTGATTTAGATTTAACATGCAATATAGAAAATAAAAAAATCTCTTTAATTAAATTTTTGGAAAAAAATTCTGTAGATTATGATTGTTTTCCAAATGATTGTGAATCAGGATATATTTCTAGTGGTTCTGGAAAGACAAGCAAGATTATAGATTTAGTTAAAGGAGAAGAAAAATTCTTAGGTTTTGTTTTAAATGGAGAAAAAGTTGAAGTACAAGATTTAAGTTTTAAAATCAAGTCAAATTTTGGAGTGGGAACAGAACTTCCTCTAAAAATAGGCTTTTTTAATTCCTCATTTTATAAATTTATGATTACTTCTGGAAAATTCTTTCCTTCTAAAAATTATGGTTGTTATGACCGTTTAACAAATATAGTTTATGCTTATGTTTCTACAGACCCTTATTGCGAAAAGATTTATGTTGCAGAAACACCGGCACTTCAATTAGGAGCAATTTTAACAGGAACAGGTTCTGAAAAAGTTTCTATGAAAATATATGATAAGAGTTCTAATGAGATAGATAGATGTGAGTTCCTTCCTTCAGAAACAGATTCTTGTGTAGTAGACAATGGAAAAGAAGGATTTTCTTCTGGAGAATATTATGTGTGTATTGATGCTAAAAATCCTACAAATTATAAGATAGGGACTGAGACTTCTAATGATAATTGTGGTTGGGTAGATGTACCTATTCAAGGAAAAAGCAATATTGACTTTGCAATCTTCACTCGGAGAGCAGAATATTCTGCAGCAATACCTGTTTCAATAAATATTACTGATACCCCTGAATTAAAAAATCTTGCTGATGAGGCAAATGATTATATTAAAAAGAAATATAATGGAAACTGTTCTGAAGATTGTATCTTATTTTTAACTTTTAGTGGCATAAATCAAGAATTAGAAGTTTATGATATTGATTTAAAATATAAAAAAGGAGTTGTTATTTCTGAAGATGAAATATATAATGTTGAAAAAAAACTAGTATTAGTTGATTTTTCAGGAGTTTTAAATTTAAGTTTAACAGGTTTTAATTTTTCTACTTCTGGGAAAGAGGACTTAACATTAAAAGTAGGTAATAATGAATTAATAGAAGAAGGAATTGAAGTTATTAATGCTCCAATGATTGGAGACCTTTATCCTTTAAATCCTGCAGCAGGTATCCCTGTTAGATTCACTCTAGAAACTAATTCTAGTAAGGGTATTGTTTCTTATTTGTGGAACTTTGGGGATGGAACTTCTTCTAAAACAGAAAACAATTCTGTTATCCATACTTATACTACTTTAGAAACTTATACTATTACAGTTACTGTACAAGATAAGAACAATATTACTAATTCAAAAGATTTTGTAATTATTGCAGGTTCTCCTAAGGATGCCCTTAATTGGACTTTTGCAAGGAAAAAGAGTGAACTTGATTCAATCAAACAAGAGATTGCAAAGTTTTCTTTAACTTATCAAAATATTTTAAATAAAAAATTAAAAATACTAGAATATGAAGATGAAATTAAAAAATTAGAAAAAAAATTAGAGATTGCTACATTTGATACAGATTATTTAGAAATTGCTAATGGGTTACAATCCATAAAATTGCCTGTAGCATTAGTTACTGAAACATTTCAAATGCCTTTTTATACAGATTTATATGATGTAAATTTAGCACCTGTTCAGTTTATTGGTGGGGGGAATTATGAAGCAGAAGCAATAGAAGAATATCAAAATGCAATTTTGCTATGGCAGAGAGAAAATGTGAAGGTATTACTTAATATTAAACGAGTTTATGCGGTTGGTTTAGATATGAGTCAGGATTTATTGGTTACTATATATGATGTTTCTGTTTCTTCAAGTTCTGGTGATGAGAGTTATGTTGTTATTTCTAAGTTGTATGAAGAATTGGAGTTTTCAGGAGATGTTTCTGCAAGGGGGGCCGAAGGGGCTACAGTTATAATTTTAAATCCTGAAGAAGATAAAAGTTTTCAATTTTATTTTGAAGATGATGATGAACCAGCAATTTTTGTTTCTCCAAAACTTTCAAAATTAGATATTGTTGCAAATATTGGAATCTGTAATTTTAACAAGGTTTGTGAAAAGGATAGTGGCGAAGATTACAAAAATTGTCGTAGTGATTGTAAACCTGTTTTTAGAACAATAATTTGGATTATTTTTATTCTGATTTTTGGGATTGTGATATATGCCTTTTTACAAGTGTGGTATAAGACTAGATATGAAAAGTTTTTATTTGATGATAGAAGAAAATTGTATAATCTAGTAATGTTTATTCTTAATGCAAGAGAAAGAGGTTTGGGTAATTCTATAATAAGAAGTCAATTAAAAAAACAAGGGTGGCCTGGTGAGAAAATAGAATATGCAATAAACAAGGCTGATGGAAAAAGAACTGGAATGTATGAGATTATCCCAATTGATCAAGTTATATTGCAGTTTAGAAAGTTTAAAATTAAACAAAACATTAATAAAGATAAAAACAAACAAATGAATACAATTACAATGAATGAACAAAGATTAACAAGATAATGGTAATAAAAATAATCAAGAATTTTGGAAAGAGACTTTTTGCTAAGATATTTGGAAAAAAAGGAGAAATTAAGCTTGGTTTTTATGGCCCTCCAAATGCGGGGAAAACAAGTTTAGCTAATAAAATTTGTCAAGATTTTTTAGGAGAAGATTTAGGCAGTGTTTCTAAAATGCCTCATGAAACGAGGGAGATTCAATTTAAGGAAAAAGTTGAAATTGAAAAAGGTGGGAAAAAATTAGAATTTAAGTTAATTGATACTCCTGGAATTGCAACAAAAATAGATTATGAAGACTTCCTTAAGTTTGGGATAAAGAAAAATGAGGCCCAGAAAAGAGCTAAAGAGGCTACTCAGGGAGTTATTGAGTCTATTAAATGGTTGGACGATATGGATGCAGTTGTTATTGTTCTTGATTCAAGTAAAAATCCTTATTCTCAAGTAAATATTACTATTGTCGGAAATCTTGTTTCTAGAAAAATACCTGTCCTTATTGTTGCAAATAAAATCGATTTAAAAAAGTCAAATATCAAGAAAGTGGAATCTGCATTTCCAGAATATGACGTTGTTGGAATTTCTGCTAAGAATGGAAAAAATATAGAAGATTTTTATGAAAGTCTATTTAAATTAGTCAAAAAAGTTAAATAAAAAAAAGTTTAAATAATCTAAAACAGTTTAATATAAATAAAAAAGAGATGGTAAAGAAAAGAAAAAAAGTAGGGAATTCAAAAGTATTCTCTAAAAAAGGAAATCTAACAATTTACTTTATGCCTTATAGTGAGATTGCTCATGAGGATTCTATTGGTAGGATTAAAAAAATTTTAGGAATTATTTTACAGAACAAGATTATCATCCTTCAAGGAAGACTTAAAATTGAAGAGGAAGCTAAACTTATTGAGAACACTATGACCCTTATTGGAAACATTAAGGGGTTTCAAGGGGTAGAAATTGCAACTATTTCTGGGGAAGGTGAAAACAAAACTTTATTTGAGCAAGTTAGATATAACATTGCAAGGATTTTAGTTGGAGAGCAAGATGCCATTACAATTATTGGTCCTGCAAATATTGTTAAAGAGATTAAACGAGACCCTAAAAAGATTGAATTAATGCTAAAAAAACATTAGTTATCCTAGCGAGGGCGATAACTAAAATGAAAATGAAAAGATTTAATAAAAAAGCGATTTCTCCTGTTGTTGCAACAATCTTAATGGTATTGATTACAATTGCTGCAGTAATGATTATCTGGGGAGCAATTATTCCTTTAATCTCTGATAATACCTCTTCAATAGGTGGGGGCATTCCCGAATTATATATTGTTACAAGTGGAGGATATACCACATATAATTCTGAAGAAGGCATTGCCTCTGTCCAAATCCAAAGGGAGGGAGGAGAGGATGTTAATCTTGAAAAGGTTCAAGTTTTATTTGAGATTCAAGGAGAAACTTCAACTTATGAAGTGCCTGCACCTAGTTCAAATGGAATAGGTACTTATTATTTTAGTCTTTTAGGAGAACCGAGTAAGGTGAGTATTGCTCCAATTGTTCTTAAAGGTAATAAAGAAGAAGCATTAAGTATTGTTTCTGAAGCAGAATTAAAACCCGGAATTATGACTAAATCAGAATTAATTGAAAAAGGAATTACAATTTATAATCCTGTAGGATTTATAACCTATAGTTTACAATATCAAGAAAATCCAAATCAAACTTCTGTTAGTGGTTCATGGAGTTCTGAACCGTATCTTCTTGACGGAAAGTGGGACACTTCATCATATAGTCTTTCTGGAGCATATTTGTATGTGAATTATACTAAACCTTCAAATACGGTCAATGCAATCTGGAGGATTAAACCTTATAGTGAAGGGAATCATTCTGTTACTACAGATTGTTTTAATTATTACCCTAATGTTGTGAGTTTTAGAGTATATAGTGTTGCTAGTCTTCCCCCTCTTCCTGTACAGAGTAATTGGACATGTTATAATGGGACTTGGAAGCAAGTTTATTATCAATCTTATAATCCTTTAGTTTCCGAAGAAGGAATTTACTGGAATATTTCCTCTATTGTTTAGTTTTCCCAGACATTCTTATGCAAACTTTTATTAATCTTTATTATCTTAAAATATCAGAGGAGTAATAAACTAAAAGATGCCACACCAATGTGTACACTGCGGAAAAATTATTGAAGCAGGAAGTAAAGAAATTTTAGAAGGCTGTGATAAATGTAAGGGCAGATTTTTCTTTTATATTAAAGATGAACAAGTTCCAAAGATAGAAGAAAATAAGATTGAAATCGAATTTACAGAGCCAGATAAAAGGCAAGTAGAACAAGATGTGAGAAATATTCTTGGAATTGAAGATGAGACAAAACCAGTTATTCTTGATTTAGAATCTGTAAGAGTTTTAAAACCTGGAAAGTTTGAAATTGATGTTGTTAGTCTTCTTAATAGAAAACCAATTGTATTCAAGCTAGAAGAAGGAAAATATATAATTGATTTAGAATCTGCACTACCACACTATCAAAAAGATAAGGATTAGAAAGTTTATTAAACAATTTTAGGTTGACTTATTTATGAAGATTAAAATGAATAGTGTTCTAGAAGAAGTTTTACAAGATATTTGTTTATCAAAAGAACAAGAATTTGAATTAAAGAAAATTGCAAATGAATTTATAAATAAATTAAAAAAACATAATTTAAATGTGGGAATTGGGGGAAGTTTAGCTAAAAATACCCTTATTAAAAAGAAAACACAAGATATTGATATCTTTGTGGTATTTAATTCTGAAAAGGAAATAGGAAGATTAGAGATTATTTTAAAACAATTAAAACTAAAACTAAAAAAAGTTCATGGTTCAAGAGATTATTTTCAAGTTAATATTAGTCCTAATGTAATTATTGAAGTAATCCCTGTTTTAAAGATTAAGAAAAAACAAGATGTAGATAATGTTACAGATTTTTCTTTATCCCATGTGAATTATATTAGAAATAAGATTAAAAAGGATAGTAAACTTGCTAACCAGATTAAACTCGCAAAGGTTTTTTGCCATGCTCAAGATTGTTATGGTGCCGAGAGTTATATTAAAGGCTTTTCTGGTTATTCATTAGAAGTTTTAGTTTGTTATTTTGGAGGATTTATTAATTTTTTAAAGAATATAGGTAAAGAAAAATATAAAATAATTGATCCTGAAAAATATTTTAAAAATAAACAACAAATATTGTGGGAATTGAACGAGAGTAAATTAAAATCTGGTTTAATTATCATTGATCCTACATATAAATATAGGAATGTTTGTGCAGGATTATCTAAAGAAACCTTCGAAAAATTCCTTAAGTCTGTAAACAATTTTTTAAAATTCCCATCAATAAAAGCATTTGAAAAACAAGAAATTAATTTTAGTAAAATAAAAAGTTTTGCAAAGAAAAGAAATGCAAAACTATTAAAAATTATTTTTAAAACAGAGAAGCAAGAAGGAGATATTGCAGGCACAAAAATGAGAAAATTCTTTGATTTTATTTGTAGTGAATTTGAAAGAAAATCTCAAAAAGTCTTACAAAAAGAATTTGTTTATGAGAAAGGCAATTCTGCTACAGTCTATTTAATTATAAAAGAGAAGAAACAAATAGAAAGAAAAGGTCCTCCAATTAACGATGTTTCTGCTGTTTATCGATTTAAGAAAGCTCATAAAACTGTTAAAAAGAAAGGTAAATTCTTATATGTTCACGAAAAGACATCTATCCAAGATGTTTTGAAATTTTTAAAAAGATTTGAAAAAGATATGAATGTTAAGATTAATATCATTTAACAATTAATCCTGAAGGATTTGGATTATGTCTTGTTAAAAAGGTTGGTTCTCTCGGGAAATATTGATTCCAAAGTTTTCTACAAAAATCTAAAGGCATTTCTGAAAAAAGTACCTGACTTATAGAATCAGGGTCTTGTTCTGTAGCTGTTAAACATACTCTGGAAGTGTGGTTTTTATTTCCATTAATTTTTCCAATATATGGGATGTTTTCTAGTATTGTAGATAAAAAATTATCTTCTCCAATCATTTTAATCCTCTATTAAGACAATCCACTAATCTTGGAGCGAATCTCGTTTTTATTTGGTTTATTGTAAATATTTGTTCTGGTTTTGCACTTTCAGGTATATCTTTTTTTGAAGAATAAGTCTCTATTACAAAAGGATTAACTCCATTAATCCCAGGATCATGGACCCGAACATATTTAATTATGGGATTATCTAGATTATTTATTGACATATATTCTAAAATTGGTTTTTTTGTTTTTACCATTTTTGTTTTTACACATGATTGTTTATTAATCTTTCCAAGCTAGTTCAAACATATAAGCAAGAGAATTTGTAAAATATTCAGAGTTTATCCAAATTCCATGGTCAAAATCTTCATGAACATCTGTTGGCTTTAATGTGAATATTAATTCTTTTTTATCTGCAATTATAAATCTAGCATTTATACTCTTTGATTTTATTGTTATTCCAAACTTTTTAGAAAGTTTTTTAGCTTCTTCATCAGAATCTGGAACCATTGCTTTGATTACTACATTCCTCTTTTTTAATTTTTCAAACATATCTGTGAACATTCTTTGTTTAGAAATTAATTCGTGTTTAGATGTTACAATATAAAGTAATTTTTCTGCATCATCCATTACTGTTCTCATTTGAGTATAAAGGTTTGTTCTTCCTTTGATTGAACCAGAAAGGTCTCTATTATTAATTGGTTCTACACCAGATTTATGTAATGCTTTTAGTTCTTCAAATTCACTAGTATCTTTTAGATTTTCTAATGTTTTTATCTTTTCTTCTGCATATTGTGCAGTATTGTTCTTTATCTTTTCAATAACAATATCTGGTCTTACTGCAAGGTATTTTACTGGTTTTCCTATTTTTTCAATAGCAAAGCCTCGTTTTTCTAAAGATTCTAATACATCATAGGTTCTTGATCTAGGAACTCCAGACATTTCTGCTATTTCACCAGCAGTAGAGATTCCACGAGTAAGTAGGGCTAACCATACTTTAGTTTCATAAATATTCAAGTCAAAATAACTTCTTATTTTTTTTACTAATTCTTGTTTGATTATCATTTTATTTTTTCCCCTCTATTTTAGAGTTGTCTGACATAAATTTAGTTCCTTCTTTTATTGTATATCCGGCACTACAAATAATATTCTCAACATTTGAAGCTCTAAAGTCTCCTTTGATTTCTATTGTTGCGGTTTTAGGGATGTAATTTATCCCTTTAACTATAAAAGGAGCTGTCTTTATTCCGAGGTAAGAATCTGTTACTTTAAAATTTACATTAGAAGTTTGATTTGAACCTACCGAATCACGATGAATTTCTCTTTCTATCTCGCTAAGAGTCATTGTAGGGTTTCTTGCTTGAATATGAATTATTGCTTCCATTTTTTACTACTAAAGGTAAATTAAAACCATTTATAAATCTTTCTATTATGTTGTATTTGTATAGTAGTTACAAAACAGTAAGGTTTAAATATAATCAGATTGTGATGATTTTATGGATAAAGAACAGATTTTAAATCTTGCTATTATGTTTTGTTTTGGTTTTCTTAGTTGTGTATCTTTAATCGGAGCTTTTTCATATTTTCAAATTGAAAAACCATTAAGTTATTTTGCATATTCAAATCCTAACACTAATTCTGCCCCTTTTGATTTTATTCAACCCCAAGACATAGAAATTTATCCAGACAAGGTTATTATTAATATTAATGGTGCTAGTATGAGTTCTTATGCTGATACTGGAAGTATGAAACCTTTATTGGATGCTGGCACAAATGGAATAAGAATACAACCACAGAGTGACGAACAGATCCATGTTGGAGACATTATTAGTTTTAGTCATGGGAATAATCTTATTGTCCATAGAGTTATTGAAAAAGGTGTAGATGATGAAGGAGTTTATTTTATCACTCAAGGAGATAATAATGATGTTTCTGATGGGAAAATAAGATTTAGTAATATTAAATATCTCACTGTAGCCTTAATTTGGTAATTAAATTTTTCTTTTCTAAACTCTTTAGATAATGTTGAGTATAATTCCAGTAACAATCCAAGCTACAAGTCCTAAGAAGATGCCTATTGTAATAAACGGCATTGCAGGGTAGAACTTCTTTTTTTCTGAATTTAAAAATAAATAGGATAGTCCTATGAATGCTCCAAAGATTACAAAAAGTGCTGGAGCTATACTACCAAATGCTCGCATAAAAACTCCTGCAGTGATAATTGGAAATACTACATCTCCTCCGCCGAGGATTGCAAGCTGTATTCTGATTTTTGATTTTTTTAATTCTGATTTTTGTTTTGTTTTACTAGTAATTAATTTTATTTGTTGAAGTTTATTTTTATCTTTTTTAGAGACATGGGGAATTAAAAACCCTCCAAATATTTTTAATTCATTCATTTGATATTTAGCCATCTTTTGCATAATTCCTGAATGCCATACGGCCCACATATCATAGAGAGAAATTAAAATTAATAATGCCATTATTGTAAATATATTTAAAATTGGTACAAAAACTGCTGCAATTCCTGGGTAAATTAATATTTCTGTTAAATTATGTACTAACATGTTGGGTTTATATATTTTAAAGATTGCAAAAGGAATTGCAACTAGTGCAGCAATTATCCAGGGGAGGGGAACCATTTTCCAATTTAAGAAAGTTATTGTAAAAGGGAGAACATTAAAAATAAAAGAATTAAAAGCAATCCCTAAAGCTAAAATTATTACAATAAAAAACCAAACTCTTATTAAAAATTTGAATTTATACTTTTGTAAAATAAAAATAAGAGTTACTGCAATTGCAAATGCGATAATGAGACTTGGTAAGGTTGTATAAAAATCATATTCTTGCATTTCAGGAGTCTGCATTCCAAATGGGAGGTTATGGGCCGTGTAAAAATTAACCACATATATCCCAATAAACTGTGCCATTAGAAATATTACCAGTAGAATTATAGTTATCTTTAGATTATTTTTCATATTTCTCTTATGTTTTTATAAGTTTTAAACCTATCTTATAAACTTAGAATATCACTTTATTTAACGTAAACGGATTGTTTCTAGATTTTTAGGAACTACTGTTTCAACTTTTTGCATTTTATATAAACTAGATGCAAGATCTAGGGCACGTGAAGCTTCACCATGATTGATGATTATTTTTCTTGGTTTAGGATTTATATTTGCAACAAATGAGAGTAATTGGTTTCTTGAAGAGTGTGCAGAAAAACCCTCAATAGTTTTTATAGCTAGTCTTATTGGTACAATCTCTGTTTTACCATTTACTTGGAAAGTTGTTTCTTTAATTCCTTCTTGGATTTGTCTACCTAAAGAACCAATACCCTGGTAGCATACAAAACAAATTCCATTCTTTGGATTATCTGCAAATTCTCTAAGATATTCTACAGATGCACCACCAACAAGCATACCTGAAGTTGCTAATACAATGCATGGGCCCCCTTCCATAACCTTCTTTCTTTCTTGAGCAGAACCAACTTGATTAAAAATTTCTGATAAAAATGGATTTTTATCTTGGAAAATTTGGGAACGTACAGAGCTTGATAAAAAATCAGGATATGCAGTATGTATTGCATTAATATCCCAAATCATTCCATCAATAAATATAGGTGTTTTTGGAAGTTTTCCATTTTGTATAGCATCTTCTATAACAAGCATTGTTTCCTGTGCTCGACCAAGACCTAATTCAGGAATTAAAACTTTTCCTCCCCCAGAGACTATTTTATTAATATATTCTATTAATTCTTCTTCTGATTCTTTTCTAGGGGGAGAGGTATTCTCTTTTCCACCATAGGTAGATTCAATCATTAAACTTTCAACTCTTGGAAAGTGTGTTTGTGCAGGATCTAGAAGACGAGTTTTTCCAAATTTACTATCTCCAGAATAAACAAAATTATGTAATCCATTACCAATATTAAAATGAATCATTGCACTACCTAAGGTATGCCCTGCATTGTATAATGTAATTCTAACATCTGGAGTAATATCAGTAACCTCATTATAATTTAAACAGATAGAATGTTTTACCATTTCTTTAACATCTTTTGTAGCAAATAATGGTGTTGAAGCTTGTTTATAGGCTACTCCTATAAAATCGAGAGCTAACAGTGCTGCAATATCTCTAGTAGGGTCTGTCATGTAAACAGGTCCTCTATATCCCATTTTATATAAAAATGGAACTAAACCAGAATGATCTAAGTGTGCATGAGAAATTATAACTGCATCTAATGCATCAATATTAAATTCTGAAACATCAAAATAAGGAAACCGGTCTCTATCTGATGCTGAAACATCAATTCCACAGTCAATGAGAATTTTGGATTCCGGAGTTTGTAATAAAATACAAGAACGTCCAACTTGTTTTCCACTTCCTAAGACAGTCATTCTAACCCATTCATCTATCTTGTCTGGATTCCATTCCTCATATATTTTTTTACCAATAGAATTTAAAAATTTCTTTCTATAGCTATTATTTTGGTATAGAACTTCTCTAATGTTATCAATTATTTTTGATTTAATTGCCGCACTTCTTTGAACTTGAGGTATCCAGAGAGTTTCTTGTTTTATCTCTCTTAATATTGAACCAGCTTTTCCTATTGCTAGACCTGGTTTTTTTGCTTCTATTACTACAATACTTCTCTGAATATCAAATAATATTTGGGTTATGTCTGCTTCTACTGGGATTTTTGCTCTGATTATCTTTTCTGTTTTTTCTTCATCCATTAAAAGTTCTTTTTCTACTCTTAATTCTACTCTTTTTTTGATTAAATTTACAATGTTCTTTATATCTGAATCTCCATCTAAGAAAAAACTTTTATCATCTGTATAGACGACTATGTTTGCTCCCTCATAGTTTATAGAACTGATTGAGCCTTTAGGAAGCTGCTCTTCTATTTTTTTCAATATTTTTGACATATTAGATTTAAGATCTTTTAATTTGAATAAGTAAGTCTTTTGGAATTATTGTTCACTATACTCTGGTTTTGATATTTGTTTGACTATATGTTTTATTCCGTGTTTGGTTATTGTAAATACATCAATTCCGTTTCCTGATGCAGGATCTCTTTCTGAAGAAGATTTGATTGCTTCTATTACTAGAGCTATTCCTTGTTCAACAGTAATGTCTTTTTTATATTGTCTTTCTAATAATCCTAAGATATAGGGCATTCCAGATGAATAGTTTGCATCATAATCTGATATTTTTTTAGCACTTCCAGAAGGTTCTATAGAGTACAGGGAAGTTGTGCCCTCCTCATCAAAACCTCCAATCATTGTTCCAGCAATAAAAGGCACCATTGATGGCTGTCTTATATTCTTATATGCAATCATTGCAATCAGATTTGCACATTCTTTGATTGAGGGTCTTACTTTGTCTTTTAATTCTTTTAATCTTAATTCTGCTGAGATTAATTTTTTTAAAAGTTCAAAATCAGATACAACACCTGTTCCAGAAATAACTAGATAATCATTAATCATCATAACTTTCTGATAATCTTTACTCATTACAATCTGTCCACCAGCTGTAACTCTTCTATCTCCAGCCATGACTAATCCATCTTTACATACAAGTCCAACTAGGCTTGTACCTGTTGTTAGAATATTTTTCTTTAAGTCTTCATCCATTTTAATTCATTAGAATTCTCTAATAAGATAACTGAGAATTTATATAATTTTGTTAATTTAGAGATTTATAAGCTTTTTGGTTTGATTTTATGTGTAGATACGCATAAAAAACATTTAAAAATACCCTAAACCTGGGCAATTTATGGAAGTGTATGAAAATTTACTTGATTCTGCATATGAAAAAGTTAAACCTTTAAAGGCCTGTGATAGATTTGAAATCAAAAAGGTTGAGGGCCATATAGAAGGTAAAAAGACAATTATATCTAATTTTATGCAAATTGTAACTTGTTTAAGGAGAGATCCAGACCAATTTGCAAAATTTATATTTAAAGAACTTGCAACTTCTGGAGAGATTGCAGGAGATAGGTTAATACTAACTAGGAAAGTTTCATCAGAAAGTATAAATGAGAAGATTCAAAAATATATAAATACCTATGTATCATGCTCTTATTGTAAAAAACCAGACACAGAAATCGTTGAACAAGATGGAAAAAGATCCATACACTGTTTGGCTTGCGGACATAAGAAAAATATCTAAATGACAAAAAACAAAAAAGGAGGTAAACAAAAATGACTGAAGGATATTGTGTAAAGTGTAAGAAAAAGGTTGAGATGAAGGATCCTGTTGAATCTACTACAAAGAAAGGTACAAAAATAGCAAAAGGAAAGTGCCCTGATTGCGGAACAACTGTATGTAGAATGGGCGGAATTCAGAAATAAAAAACCCCTTATTTTTATTTTTTTTATTTAAATTAAATTTAGTAATTTTAAAATTTGAAATGTTAGTTAAAATTCATAATGCTTATCGGCAGACTGTTGCTATCTGTGATTCTGATTTAATTGGAAAGAAATTTTCCTCACAAGATGGTATGTCTAAATTAGACTTAACTGGAGGGTTTTTTCAAGGTGAGGAAACGCCAGAAGAAAGGGTATTAGAAATAATCCAAGATGCTATGAGGGAAGATGCTACTTTTAATCTTGTTGGAAAAAAAGTATGTGATACTGCAAAAAAAGCAGGATTAATTAAAAATTCTGGAATTAAGACAATTGAAGGAGTGCCCTTTGCTCTAGTTTTGTTGTAGCTTTTTTATAAAAATTTGTTAATTTTATTTTAGTCAAGCTTATAAATACTATTTTTGTATATAGAATATGCCTTTTTATAAAAATAAAGCAAAGAAGAATAAGCAGAAAACTTTTGGAACTGCTGAAGGTCAAGAAGGACCAATTAGAGTAAAAATGCCAAGAGGAAGAGAAGTGATTGGAATTATCACTCAGAGGGTTGGGGGAAGTAGAATGTTGGTTTCTTGTATGGATGGTAAGACCAGAAACTGTCGTGTTCCTGGTCGTAAGAGAAGAGAATTATGGTTAAGAGAGGGAGATGCAGTTATTATTGAATCATGGGAGTTTGATGATACTCGTGGAGATGTTCTGTATAAGTATTCAAAAGCAGCTGTTCAAAAATTGAAAAAAGATGGGCATTTAAAGACAAGTGAGTCAGAATTTTAAAAAAAGTCTCTGTTTTTTTGATGGAGTTTATAGTAAGTTACATTCACCCTGTATATCCACTTTGCTAAAAGAGGTTTTTTTAAACTGTCAGGTTTATTAGGGTAATACATATTGTGAGTATTACAAATAACAACCTCTGCTCCAGTTCTTTTTATTTCTCTACAGACATGTTCTTCTACTTTTTTAGTTGCCTTAGATAGTCTAATTCTTCTTTCTTCAACATATTCACTTTTTATTTCCCATAAAAATTCTTCTAATCCTTTTGGTACATCTTCATTTCCAGTTATTATTATACATCCCTTTCTCATATTTTTATGACAGTTTTTCTCTACTTAAACATTACTGTATTTAGACCTACAGTTTAAATTAAACTTATAAACTTGCTTTTCTTTTCAAAAAAATGAAAACCTTAGTTATAGCAAATTCAAGAAGAATAAGAAAAGCCATCCCAATAATAGAATCTAAAATTAAAATAAAAATTAATTATAACCTTAGAAGGGTTTCTATTACTGGAAAAGAACTAAATGAATTTTTAGCAGAACAAATGCTTATTGCAGTAGATTTCGGATTTAATGTAGAAGATGCTTTACTTTTAAAAAATGAGAATTTTGTTTTAGAATTTGTAAATATTAAGGATTATGCTCGTAGGAAAAACCTAGAAGAAATTAGGGGCAGAGTAATTGGAAGACAAGGAAAAGCAAAAATGACTATTGAGGAGTTGAGTGGTGGTGTTTTAGCTATAAATAATAATCAAATTGGGGTGATTGTTGATTCAGAGCACCTTGATGCAGTTATCCAGGGATTAATCTCTTTAATTAAGGGTGCAAAACACTCTAATGTTTTTTCTTATCTTGAAAAACAAAATGCTAATTTAAGAGAACTTGATGAAGATGATTTAGGGTTAAAGTTGGAAAAAAAGGATTAAAAGACAAAGTTTTATAAATAATCTGTTAATGAATTTAATTATGGAAGATCAATACTCTTTATTTGATGAGGAATCTATCAATGAGATGTTAAGTTGGGAGGTAGTTCTTAGAAATTCTTGGCCTAGAATACCTCAGTATTTCATAGATGAAGCGACTAGAGATTTTGGCAGAGAACTTAGAAATAAATAATCTCCATTTTAATTTATGGAAAAATCTCAATAGAAGTAATGTTTAAATAAGATAAATTTTTCTTGATAGTATGCCCGGATAGCTCAGTAGGTAGAGCATACGGCTGTTAACCGTAGTGTCGGAGGTTCGAGTCCTCCTCTGGGCGTTTAGTTCAAAAGGAAAATAAAATGAAACTGAAAAATTTAGTGCTTCCAGGTTTAATCACAATAGGAAGTTTGTTTTTAGAATTATATTCTAAACAGGATTATACAAAATATCAATCATTTGAACCAATCCCTATAGAAAGTATTGTTCTAGGAGATTTTAGATTAAATAGAGAGGAATTTTTCCAGATTGCCCCAATTCTTTATAATACGTTTTCAGGACACAGAACAGAAAGAGATAGAAGGCCAGAATTTCCAAGATTGAGAAATGGCCTGACAAATATGATTGAAAGAAGTTTTAATCTGAATTTTGGCTCAGAAACTAATTTTCCTTCAAGGCCTAGAAGAAATTGGGGTTGGAGCAGATTTAGTAGAAGAGGAAGAATAAGAGGAACTAGAGATGAAGAGAAGAGAAATATAACAAGATTAATTGAAATATCTAATAATGAGTATGTAGAACCGAGTACAAATCTAATAAGAGAAATTGGAGGAATAACAAATGTTTATCATACTGCTTATTCAAACATTATTGCAAGAGTTGTAAAAGGAGAGGAAATTTTTGAAACTCTTGTTCCATTAGGCGAGGGGGTTGATTATGTTATTGCAGGAAATGTTTTGTATAGTTTAATTGAAAATACTGCTACAAATTCTGGAAATGGGCTGAAAGGTAAAGCTATAATCAAGAATGCAGAAGGTAGTGATTTCAAAGATTTAAAAGAGATAACTATTTATCGTCCAGGAGAAGGGAATAGATATATTTCTAATGGAGAGATTACTAATATCCCCCCTGGTCAAAAATATGAAAGAAAAGACCCAATAAATTAAAATGGAACATATTGAAACTATTATTTTAAACGGAATTTCCCAAACAGATTATTATAATTTGTTAGATTATATTAATTCTAATAAGGAATATCTTGAAATAAAAAATTCAGATGAAATGAAATCATATCATAGTTGTTGTGGACATTCTTTTTAAAACATAATAATTGCCCCAATAATAATTCCAGATAATGAACAAAAAGAAAAACAACTAAAAGCATTTCATGGTTTATTAGATCTAATCTTTGAATTTGAATTAATCGTATGATAGTTGTTCTATTAGTTGAAAAACATTTTTATACTCCTTTTTCTTATAAAATATATGAAAATAGAAGATGCAATTAAAGAGAGAAAAAGTTCTAGAAAATATCATCATAAAAAACCAGATTGGAGAAAAATTATTAAAGCAATTGATGCAGCACGTTATGCTCCAATGGCTGGGAACATATTTAGTTTAAAATTTATTTTAGTTCAAGATGAAAAAAGAATAGAACAAATCGGAAAAGCTTGTCAACAAGATTTTGTTAGAAATGCACAGGCAATAGTGGTGGCTGTTTCTAATGATGCAAAAGTTGAAAAATCTTATGATAAATTTGGGAAAAAATTTGCACGACAACAGGCAGGAGCTGCGATTGAGAACTTTTTACTTGAGATAGTTTCTCAGGGGCTTGCAACATGTTGGGTTGGTTATTTTGTAGAAGATCAGATTAAAAGAGCCTGTGACATCCCAGATGACTTTACAGTAGAGGCAGTTTTTCCTGTAGGAATTCCTTCAAAAATAAGAGAAACAAGGAAACCAAAACCAGAATTAGATAATATAATTTATTTTGATAAGTTTAAGAATAAGTACATGGAAGGTATTCCTAGGGTAGGCCATAGGGGTGCTTAATATTTTGTTTATAAAAGATTTTCTAACATAAAATTAACTTCTTTTAGTGTTTTAGACCTTGTTTTTATATGCTCTTCTAGATGAAATGTTCTATAGGTCTCTTCCATTTTGGTATTTGTAGTTTTATCATTAATGTAATCTAAGATATGTTTTATTTCTGGAGCGATATTTAAGTCATGTCTTTTAACAGCATCTACATTTAAAAATTCCAATAAATTTTCTATTGTCCCATAAATATTAACCCCATAACACTTTGGGAGATCTGAATCTGAGATTGCCAATCCTTTTTGAGGGGCTGTTTCTTCAGAATCATTAGGAGGGAATAATTGTAAACCCTGATATCTAGTCACAAGGTATCTTGGAAACAAAGTTTGAAATGCTTCCTTAGGGCTGACTTGAAGATAAGCAATAATCTCTGGATTATCTCTTTCAGATCTAGACCGAAATCCTTTAGATTCATAATAACTAGCAAGTTCTATTTTTGCACATCCAAAAATCATCTACTGTAAATGTAATCTTACTTTATAAAAATTATTATAATAAACACAAAAAGAAAAAGAAAAAAAGAAAGAAAAAAATAAAAAACCCTTAAAGGGAAATTAAGACTAACTTAAGTCTTCTATGCCGAGTTCATTGATTTGAACAGTTCGTTCTTCGAATCCACTTCGTTTTCCTAGTATGTAAGGTGATTTAACACCAGTCATAATTGTTATGACTCTTATACGCCCTTGGAATTCTTTGTTGATTCTTGCACCAATGATTACTTGAGCTTCTGGCGATAAGTGTTCTGTTACTAGTCTTCCAATGTTGTCAAATTCTTCTAACTTCATATCTGGACCACAAGTTACATGTATTAATGCTCCTGTAGCTCCACGATAATCTACATCTAGAAGAGGGTGTGTTAATGCTTGTTGAACTGCAGTATCTACTCTTGAAGTAGAATTGTCTTCACCAATACCAATAACAGCTACATCTCCGTTTCTCATTATAGAAGAAACATCTGCATAATCTAAGTTGATTAAACTTGGTAGAGTTATTGTTTCTACAATACCTTTTATCATTGTAGATACAAGTTCATTTGCAACTGCAAATGCTTGCTCCATTGGTAACTGTCCTGCAATATCTACTAATCTATTGTTATCTAGAACAATTGCTGTATCAACAACTTCTCTTAACTCTTGTAGACCAAATTCTGCCTTATCTATTCTCGCTTTCTCAGCTTCGAATGGCATTGTAACTACTGCAATAACTACTGCACCTGCTTCTTTAGCAAGTTGTGCAACAACTGGAACTGCGCCTGTACCTGTACCTCCGCCCATACCCGCTAGAACAAAAACCATATCTGAACCCGAAACAGCTTTTTTCAAGTCAGTAAGAGCTTCTTTTGCAGCTTCTCTTCCTTTTGCAGGATAACCACCACAACCAAGACCACGTGTTAATTCTTTTCCGATAAGAACTTTTTCATCAGTCTTTGTTATTGACAAATGTAGTGCATCTGTATTAATACCATAGATTGAAGCACCATTGATTCCTTTGTTGAAAAGCCATGTTGCCATATTACATCCACAACCACCAACACCGAAAACTTTGATGTTTGCTTTTCCAGCCTTTAATTCGTCAAAGTTGATACTATTCTTCTCGACATTGTCTATCGCTTCTTTTGCAAAATCTAAAACCATTTATTTGAGACCTCCTTTTTAGTAATTTAGGATAGAATTTTAATGACGAGAATCTTTAAAAATATTCTTATGTTGTAGTGAATAGGATTTTTGTTTTATTTTTAGAGTTTTTCAAATTTTTTACCTATTTCAAACAGAATATCTTCTGAAAATTTTGGAGCAAAAACTTGTAATCCAAGATTTTTCCCTTGAATTTTTCCAGCAGGAATAGAAATACCACAAATTTCTGCGAGATTTGCAGGGATTGTTAAAACATCATAAGCATACATGTCTTTTACATTTATCTTTTCATTAATCTTATGTGCTAATCTTGGAACTGTTGGTAAAATTAAAATATCAACTTCCTTGAAAAGAGAATCAAATTGTTCTTTTACATATTGTTTTGCTTTTAATGCGTTTCTATAATATTTTCCATGGTATTCTGCCTTGCTTATTTCACTACCTCCGAGAATCCTTCTTAAAACTTCAGGGCCTGCTTTGTCTTCTATTTTAAATCCAAATCTTCGGCCATCAAATTTTCTTGTAGCAGAAAAGAATTCTGTATAAACTAAAACATAATAGGTTTCAATTGCTATTTCTAGAGGTAAATTTACTTTTTTTATTCTGAATTTATATTTTTTTGCAAGTTGTTCTGTTTTTTTCTGAATAAGGGTAGAGATTTTTGCATCGCAAAAATCTTGTACATCTACTAATCCAATTGTAAGAGTTTTTTTATTTTTATTAGTGGTCTTATTTATACTTGTTGAAACTGGATCAAAATTATCTTGTCCTTTAATTATATTAAAGATGAGTTCAGAATCTTCTGTTGTTTTTGTTAAAGGTCCAATTTGATCTAAAGACATGGATAAATCAATTAAACCATATCTTGAAACAGAACCATAGGTTGGTTTTAATCCTATAACACCGCAATGTGAAGCTGGATTTCTAATTGAACCGCCAGTATCAGAACCAAGGGCAAAATCACAAAAATCAGCTGCAACACTTGCTGCACTTCCAGAGCTTGAACCTCCTGGAATTAATTGAGTATTTGTTGGATTTTTTGTAGGTCCAAAAGCAGAAGTTTCTCCAGATGCACCACAAGCAAATTCATCCATATTAACCATTCCAAGAATTATTGCATCTTCTGAAAGTAATTTATCAATAACAGTTGCATTATATCCTGAAACATAATTTTCAAGAACTTTTGAACCACAAGTTGTAACAAGACCTTTTACAGAAATACAAGATTTAACAGCAAAACAAAGTCCTGCAAGTTTTCCGGTTTTTTTACCTGTTTTTATTCTTAAATCCAAGGCTTTTGCTTGTTCTATTGCTTGCTCATTTTTTATTAAAAATATGTTTAAGTCTGGATTAAGCTTTTGAATTTTCTCTCCAAAATTCATAACATTTTCAACTGCTTTTAGTTTTCCTGCCTTGATTGCTCTGACTTTTTGTTTAAGTGTTTCCATATAAATTTTATTTCCATCCTGCCTTTTCAGCGACTATTGAATCATCCTCGACAAAAGGGGCATTTGCAAGAAGTATATCTCTAAATTCAGGTTCTGTTTTCCATGGTTCACCTTCTTCCCTAGTTCCAGAGCTAGATTCAGTAGAAGAAAAATGTTCATTATCTTTGATTTTTATTTTTTCTAATTTTCCTCCAAAATCCTGCATAATCTTTTCAGCTTGTTTTTGAATATCTTGTTTTTCTTTTTCAGTAACTTGATGCCAAGTAAACTCATTTTTATTAGTATTTTCTGCCATAATTAACAGAGTTGTTAAGAATTTATAAACTTTTGTTGGATTTTTTCTCTGATTTTTATATCTTATTAAGTGTAATTAATTTTAAATATACTTTTATCTTTAGTTTGTTAAGATGGCCTTTTGGAATAAGAAAAATAAAGAAAAACCTAAGGAAGAAGAAAAACCTGTGGAAAAACCTAAGGAAGAAAAAACCCCTCCTACACAAAAGATACAGAATTCTAATGGAAAACTCTTACCTCTTGATGAGAAATATAATATTCGTGTGAAGGTATGGGACAGATATATTGAGAGGTTTCCCCAGTGCCCTTTATTAAAATACCGTATCCTTACTGAAAATGGGATACCTACAAATCATTATCAATTAGGAGAAATTGAAGAAGTACTTCCGCTGTGTTGTGGTGATTCTGGTTCTTGGTGTGAATATTTAGAAAAACTTGAAGATAATTCTATTTTAGAAAATAAAAACACAACCCCCCTAAGACCCTTATCAACAAGGGCAAAATGCAATTTTAAAGATTTGAGTAAAAAGACAGAATGAATAATTAAGGACTTAATCTTTCTCTATCTCTTGGGAAAAGAACTGCTTCTCTGATATTATTTAAACCAAGCATAACCATTGTAAGTCTTTCAACACCCATTCCCCACCCAGCGTGAGGAGGAGCACCGTATCTAAAACTGTCTATATAATCTTTGAAATCTTTAGGGTTTAGTTTTTTCGCTTTTAATCTTTTTTCTAATAATTCTGGAATATGAACTCTTTGACCACCAGAAGAAATCTCTATACCCTGATATATTGCATCAAATCCATTACTGAGTTCTGATTTTTCATCTTCATCCTTAGGCATAATATAAAATGGTTTTCCTTTTAATGGCCAGTCATGGACAAATACTATTGTATCTGGATAGAGCTCTCCAAGTTTTTTTTCAGCATCTCCAGATAAATCATCTTTCCCAGTATGGACTTTATTTTTTTTCATCTCTTCAGTAACTTCTGCAAAAGTCATATATTTTATTTTTGGGATAACGAGTTTAACTTCAAGAGATTTTAATTCATCTTTATTTGATTCATTTACTCTTTTTACAATATATTGTACACATCTTCCTAAAACGTCCATAACCGTTTTATCATCTGAAAAACATTCTTCATAATCAAACTGTCTTGATTCATTTAAATGCCGCACTGTGTTATGTTTTTCAGCTCTCCATACTGTGAATGTTGCAAATACTTTTTCTATTGAACATGCTAGCATTTGTTTATACAATTGACAAGATTGTGATAAAAAAGCATTTTTTTCAAAGTATTTCAATGGAAACAATTCTGTTCCGCCTTCACTTGAAGCACTTATTACAGATGGAAAAATTGCCTCAAGTGCATTTTCTTTAATCATGAACTCTCTGAATCCTTGCAATATTGTTGCTTGAATTTTGAATATTGCTTGGATTTTTTCTCTATGTAAATCTAAGAATCTGTAATCTAATCTCTTTGGTAATTCTGTTTTAGAGTAATCTGAAACATCTATTGGTAGTGGGTCTTCCGCTTTAGCAATAATTGTTATTTTGTTAGGAATTATCTCTTTTCCACCAGGAGCTTGTTTACTTGGCTTTATTTCCCCTTCTATTTCGATTGCAGATTCTCTATTAACCTTATTCATTAAATCGAAGAATTCATCAGGGGTTTTCCCCTTTATACCAGTTATTTGGATTCTTCCAGTTATATCCCTTAGAATAATAAATCTAATTTTACTTAAGTCTCTTTTATCATAAACCCATCCCCTAACAAGTACTTTTCCAGCATCTTCAGATTTTTCTATAATTTCTTTTATATATGTTCTTTTCATGTTTGTTGAAAGTTTTAAGGATTTATAAGGTTTTTTAGTTATTTAACTAGATAAGAGATTTATAATAAACCTAAAAGGATTACTAATAATATTCCGGCTATCAAAGAAAAGATTGTAGTATGGTTGGTTAGTTTACAGCATGAGCAAGGAATTAACTCATCTGCAGTAATGTAAATCATAAGTCCGGCTGTTGCTCCGATAATTAGTCCTATTAATGTACTTGATATTTGTGTAAATAAAAATTTGGCAATTATAAATCCTACTAAAATGGGAACAGCTGTTAATGAAGACAGTAAGAAAGATTTTAATCTTTTACCTGTACAATGATAATAGGGTGCAGAAGTACAAATTCCTTCTGGGATATTATGGATTGCAATTGCTAGGGCAATTACTAAGCTAATTTTAATATTTGAAATAGTTCCAATAGCTATGGCCATTCCCTCAGGAAAGTTATGTAGAAATATTCCCAACATTAGATAGATTGCAGTTTTTTTCAGTTTGCATCCTTGTTCTTGAGAAACCATCTCTGGATGAATATGCGGAATTAATTTGTCTAATGTATACATCCCTCCAGCCCCAATAATAATTCCAATAACAGAAACACCTATTGAAGATAGTTGAATACTTTCTGGGATTAATTCTAAAAAAGATATTGCTAACATTACCCCTCCTGCAAAGGATAACATATTAAACATAAATCCCTTCGAGGGTTTTTTTATTATTCCTATTAGAGATCCTACAATTGGTCCTAAAACAGAGATTATCAAAATAATCCAAAGTATTTTTTCCATTATTTATTTTTCTAGATTTTTTATTTAATCCTCTTTTTAAGTTCTTCGATAATTTCACTTCCAGAAACCTGCCCTTTTAATTTAGCCATTATTAATCCCATATAAGCATTAATTGAGAGCCCTGGTTTTTCTTCTATTAATTGGTTTATTTCTTTTGTTAAATCAATTTTTTCTTTTTTTATAGCTTCTTCTAAAGATTTACCTTCTATAATTTTCTTTAACACTAAAGATACATCATTTTCATTGATTGTTTTATCTACTTCTGAAAGAACTTTTTCAAATATATCAATATTTAAAATTTGCTCAATCTGTTCTAATGTTTTTTTAGAACTCATAGCAAGTTGTTGTGGTAAAAGTGTGATTGTCTTTGCAATTAGTTTTGGATTTTCAATTGTGTTTAAAAGAGTTTTAAATTCTTCAATCTTATTTTGTTTAAGTAAAAGTTTAATAAGTTCATCATTCAATCCAAATTCTTTTAGATAAGATTTATGTTCTGATTTTAATTTTGGAAGGTCTTTTTTTAATTCATTTATTAGATTATGTGGAATTTTCAATAATTCTATATCTGTTTCTGGATACATTCTTGCAGCTCCAGGCATTGGTCTTAAGTATGTTGTTGTAGCATCTGGATTTGCTTTTCTAACTTCGTTAATCGATTTTTTTTGTTTTACTAATTCTCTTTGACGTTGAATTTCATTATCAATTACTTCTAACATTATTTTTGGATCTTGAAATCCTTTTATCTCAACTCTTTTTGAACCAGTTATTGAGATATTTACATCTTGTCTAATTGTTCCAATTCCCCTACGGACATTACATGCACGTAATATTTCTCCTATTTTTAGGGCAGCTTCTTTTATTTGCTCAGGTGTTTTTAAATCCGGTTTTGTTACAATTTCAACTAATGGAATTCCAAGCCTATCTAGATTGTATGTTTTGGTTTTATTTTCTTTATCATTTTTAACTACTCTTGCTGCATCTTCTTCTAAAGCGATTGTATCTATCCCTACTTTTCCTTCTGTTGTTTCAATATAACCATCATGTGCAATCAAGACTGTTCTTTGAAAACCAGAAGTATTAGAACCATCAATCACTGTTTTTCTCATTACTTGTGTTTCTGGAAATATTTTGCAATTAAAAAGTAATGCAATCTGTAGGGCAATCTCTAATGCTTTTTGATTTATTGAATGTGGTGGTTCTTCATCTAGTTCTACAAGACAATTTGTATCATAGAGATTATATAAAAATGTTTTATCTTTTGATTTTTCATATAATGCTGCAGCATCAATTTGTCCTGTTTCACCTATTACTGGATTAAGTTTTCTCTGAACTTGAAATAATGGTTCATCATTTCTGAGTATAGAAGGACATTCACAGAATAGCTTATGCGTATCTAATTGTTGATGTATTTCTAATCCTGATTTTAATCCTATTTTTTCATAATCTATTTCTTGTTTGTTTTCTTTTTGTTCCATAATAATTATTGTTTAAGGGGTTTTTTATTTGTTTTGATGGTTTTTTCTTAATAGAGATTAACTACTTTAAAAAGACATATTCGGAAAGGTTTATATATATTTAAAATTCCTTGAGGTTATGAAAAATTATAAAATTTTTAAACTTTTTCTAGTTGTGATTTTACTTTTTTTATTTCCTATTTGTTTTGCATATTTTACTTTAGGTTCTTCTTCTAATGAAGTTCCTTATAAACCTTATAATTACACTGGAAAAAATGTTACAATTGGCATAATTAATCACGGTATAGATTATACTCATGGTGATTTTTGTTCTGTTCTTGTAACAAGAGATACAGATAATAGTGATGATCCTTACCAGCCTGGAAAAACTTATGTAACAGAGATGTTTAGAGAAGAAGTAGCTGCTTATTATGATTACTGTATAGATGGTTCAACACTGGTTGAATATTTTATTGAATGGCCTATTAATCATAGTGTGGGGAATAAGACATATACTTGTACAGGATTATGTGTTAATGGAACTGTTGATAATAACACTGCTGTAGGATATTGTAACGTTTCTGGATCAGTTTGGCCACTTAATATTAATTATTATAAGTATGTATATGATGCTTGCGACAAGGTAAGGGGCCAGTATGATGAATATTGGTGTGCATCTAGGAGCGATTCATATTGCACACCTATGGAATGGAATAGTAATTATGGTACTGCTATGGTTGGAATAACTTCTGCAAAAGGAGATTATAATAAGAATGGGATTTATGATGAGGGAGAGTATTGGGGAATTGCTCCAGATACAAAAATTTATAATTTTTGGGCAAATCATACTTTGGGTTGGTTTGAAAAGATGGGAGAATCAGTTGGAGATTTTGGTTATCCGGATGTTGGTGTAGATATTATGCTTAATCCTGTTGAATTAATTTATGATATTAAAAAATATGCTAATTCAAGAGTTGATCAAAATGTGGAAGGAGGAAATATCTTTGTTACTTTTGCAGGAGATAACGGTCCTTCAGAAAGAACAATAGTCTATCCAGGAACATCAAGAAATGGAATAACAGTAGGCATATTAAATGATAACTCTTCAAGAGGTCCTGTAAAATATCTACCTGATGATACTACTTATCCTAATGAATATGAGGTAAAGCCAGATTTAGTCACAGAAGACAAGTCTTATTGTTCTCCTCTTAAAGATAGTGTTGGGGGTAATTGTCTCGATAGTGCTCATGCGCTTTTCAGTGGAGAAAGATATGCAGCAGCAGAAGTTGTAGGAGCTCTTGCTTTGCTAAAAGAAAAAAATATGAGCTGGAACCAAAGTCATATGAAAGAAATCTTAAGAATGACTGTAGATAATGTTGGTTCTAATCCTTTAGTTGTTGGTTATGGTTTATTGAATATTTCTGGAGCACTTGATTATGAAGGAATATTAGATTTAGAAACCTCTATTAATCATCCTGGACTCTTTGATAATTCAAATATAACTAAGTTTAATATAACAGGAAAGTTAAGAGAAGAGAATTTTATTAATTATACCCTAGATATAGGATTAAGTGTTCTTGAATATAATGGAGAGTATATTAGAGATATAAATTATAATAAGATCTATAGTTCCTCTGTTTTTCCTGTTGATGAATATTTAGCCAAGGACCTTAATCTACCCTATGCAAGGGGATATCATGTAGTAAGATTAATAGTTTATTATTCTGATAAGCAATCTACAGTGAGATATGCTATTTTAGATAATCAGATAGGAGAAAGTTATCAATGTGTTTTTGATCAAGATTGTGGAGATAGTGACCCTTGTACTCTTGATAAATGTATTGATAATCAGTGTAATTATGAAACTATTCCGCGGTGTGGAGGAATTTGGGATAAAAAGATTGCTCCAAAAAATGTAACAATCCAAAAACCGATTTATAATCTTAAATTAAACAAGATTTTAATTAAAAGTTCAGATATAATTTTCTTGAATTAATTTTCATAACCTTTAAATATCTCTAATGTTTGATATTATTAAGGAGGTGAAAATGCAACAAGTAAAAAAACTTGGAGTTCTGTCTGTAGCTAAGATTGCTGCATTATTTGGATTGTTAATGGGAATTGTAGGAGTTATTCTTGCTCTTATATTTCAGACCATTGTTCCAGCACAGTTACTTGAATCATATGGGTTTGTAGGTTCTATCACTTGGAAAACAGCAATCTCAATTCCATTGGCTTATCTAGTAATGTGGTTTATTGCAGGGTTAATTGGTTCTGCTTTCTATAATCTATTTGCAAAATGGATTGGAGGTATTAGAGTAGACCTTGGAGAAGTAAAGATGAGAACACCAGCAAAAAACAAAAAAAAGTAATTTAGTTTTATATTTTTAATTTTTATTTATTAAATTCCAGTTCCTTCATTAAATGATCCATTTTCTTCAAGGTTTAAAATAAAGTCGCTTAGATTTATATCTACTCCAAGGTCTGGTTCTTGTCTAGTAGATTCTTCATCAATTGTTTCCTGATTATCTGATATTCTTTTAATTAAATCTTTTTTAAAATATCTTAATAAATTTTCATCTTTTACTAGATACCATCCTTTATACTCTCCTCTAGATTTTGAAGAAAAATAATCTAAAGGAGATCCATATACCCATAAATTTTTTGTTTTTTGGAATAATCTTGCCTCGTTTACTAATAGTGTTTTTATAGGAATTCCTTGTTCTATTGAATTATTTCGTATCTCATCTAAACCATTTAATAGCCTTTCTGATTCTAATAATTTCTTTTTTCCTTGTTTTCTAATTATCGCTGTTTGATAGTAGTCTACATTTGGTAATTCTATATACCTAAATAGAATGTTTTGTAATATTCTTACTTTTTCTTTGTTCATCCCTTTATTTAAAAGATATTCTTCACTTCTTTGCTTTTTAAAATTTTCAAATTCTTCTATTAAATAGGATTTATCATCTAGAGGTTTTACTTCCATATAATTAAGTCTAAGATTACCCTTTTAAACCTTTCTATTTGTAACTATTTAATAGTGACTATATTTTTATAAAAATTGTCTAGAAATCACTAAAACCTATTCTTTTATTAAGTTCATGAGAAATATTTTCAAGCATTTTTTCTTTTACACTATTTGAATTTTTGCTCCATTCTTTGTGTCCTAAAACCCATGCAAGTTTAACTAATGCTGTTTCTGGTAACATATCTTTTAAAAAGATTAAGCCTGTTTTTTGAAGATCACGGCCAGCTGAATAAACTTTGGGATTTAATCTCCCATAGATAGTCTGAGGGGCTCCACAGATTATTATCCCTTTTTTTATCATCTGTTTGATTTTAGGAAGCCAGTTATATCTCGCTTCATCATATATTGGTGCATGGCCCAGGCCAGATAGTTCTAAAACAAGACCTTTATATCCTTTTTCTGCATAAAAATCTAAAATTTCAGGGTTTTGTCCAGGATATATTTTTATTAGTGCAACTTTTTCTTGAAATTTTGTATCTAGTTCTACTTTTTTATTATTATCCCGTGCATTAAACTCTTTTAATATTTTTATTTCTGTAGCTTCTTGAGAGATTTCTGCAATTGGTTCAGAGTTTATAGTTTTAAATGTATCTCTCCTAGAAGCATGCATTTTTCTTACTTTTGTCCCAGGCATTGCTAAACAATATTTATCATTCAAATCTTTATGTCCAATAATTGCAACTTCTGCTATGTCAGATATAGCATATTTACAAGCACAGATTAAATTTAATGCAGCATCTGTTGAACCACGATCAATACTTCTCTGAGAGTAGGTTAGTGCAATTGGCTTATTTAAATGAGGTAAAAAGAAAGATAATGCTGAAGAAGTATAATGTAAAAAGTCTGTTCCATGGGTTATAACTACTCCAGAAATATTTTTATTATTTAATAATTTTTCAGTTAGTTCTGCAATTTTTTTCCAATCTTGGTAAGACATATTTTCAGAAGCTTTCATAAATGGTTTTTCAATTTTTAGGATATTACATATCTTTTGTATTTCTGGAGCAATGGTAAATATATCTTCAGCAGAAGTCCATTTGACTCCCCCTGTTTTTGGGTCTAATCTTGAAGAAATTGTTCCTCCAGTGATAATCATTGCAATATTTGGGAGTTTTGAGTTAACCTTTAGAACAATTTTTTTATCTTTTTCTTGTTTATCTGTATTATCTTTTTCTAGAACTTTTAAATCTAATATTTCATTTTCACGAATTCCAATATTATAACCTGATTCTAATTTTAATAAGATTACCTCAGAATCATGACTCTCTAAAATATATCCTTGCCATTCTTTTGTTTTTGTCTTTAAAATTACATGGTCTCCGGGTGTAAGTGTTTTTTCCTTCATAGTTATAGGAGTTTGATAAGATATAAAAAGGTTTGCTGATTCTTTAGTTTATGAAAAAAGAAAAAAAAGAATTAAAATCAACACCTGTAAAAATAGGCTTGGAAATACATGGATATCTTAATACTGAAGAAAAACTATTTTGTAAATGTTCTACTTCATTGGAAGATTTAGAAGAACAAGAGACACCTAACTCTAGGATATGCCCTATTTGTACTGGACAGCCAGGTTCAAAACCTATGTTACCTAATAGTGAAGCTTTGAAAAAGGTAATACAAATTGGATTATTGCTTGATTGTAAACTAAATCATGACAAGAAATTAGTATGGCAAAGAAAACACTATTCATGGCCTGATCTGCCTAAAGGATATCAGAATACAGTATCTGGAGCTTATTCTATCCCTGTAGCAGAGAATGGTAAATTTCAAGGAATTAGAATCAGAGAGGCACATATTGAAGAAGATCCTGCACAATGGAATCCAGATACAGGAAAAATTAATTATAATAGGTCTGGGTTACCTTTAATTGAAATTGTTACAGAACCTGATTTTGCTTTTGTAGAAGAAGTTATTGATTGGCTGAAAAATCTAGTTATTGCATTGTCATATATTAAGGCAATTAGAAAAAATGCAGGGATTAAAGTAGATGTGAACATTTCAACATATGGGGATAGGGCTGAAATAAAAAATTTAAATTCTTTAGTAAAAATCAAATCAGCAATTGGTTATGAAATTGCACGTCAGCTTGAAAATTATGAACAAGGAATTATTCAGAAAAGAGAAACTCTTGCTTATGATGAGAAAAAAGGCAAAACAATTAAAATGAGAGACAAAGAAGGTCAAGCAGATTATAGGTTTGTCCCAGATCCAGATTTACCTGTTTTAGATATTGATATTAAGATGGTTGATGCAGTTAAAAAAAATCTTCCAGAATCACCTCAAGAAAAACTTGAAAAATTACTTAAAAAATACAAATTAGATGAAAAAAATGCCATGATTTTAACTAAGAATCTAGAGTTAGTTGATTTTTTTGAAGCCCTTTCTGATGCAGGTATAGATGTTAAAGATAACATCTCTTGGGTTACAATTGAACTATTACGTGTTTTAAACTATAATAAAAAGACTTTAGAAGATGAAGATGTTGATATAAAACCAGAACATCTAGCAGAGCTGATTAAGGCAGTTGAAAAAAAACAAGTTACAGTATTAAAAGCAAAACAAATTATGAATGATTTTGTACCAAAATCATTTTCTATAAACGAGAAGTCCCATAAGAAAATAGGGATTATTTCTGAAAAAGAGATTGAAGAATTTTGTAATCAAGTATTAAAAAAGAATCCTTCTGCAGTTCAAGATTTTAAAGCAGGAAAAAAAGAATCTTTAAATTTTTTAGTTGGGCAAGTTATGTCTCTTAGTAATAGAAGGGCTGATTTTAATATTGCTAGGGTTTATTTAGAAAAATTGTTAAAATAATTTTTCTAAACTGTTTTATCGGCGATAAAATTTAAATAGAACTGAATTAATACAAAGCTTTAAAAACTATTTTTTTGATACAATAAAACAATGAATAAAATAAACGTAAAAACATTAGTAGAACAAGTTTTTGAAAAAGGTCTTAGGTCTTTAAGACACATGTCTTTTATAGAAAAGATGACTGATAGGTCTTATACAGTTCTAGAAACCGTTCCTGTTTCAGGGATGTTTGTAAGTTCTAATTGGATTACTAAGCACTACCATGATAATGGTGAGCAAGAGACAACTGAGATAAGGTATCACGAAAGAGATATACCTCTTAGATAATTTTAGGTTAGTTAGTATTCAATAAAAAATTCTTTTTTTTCTTTTTTATTATTTATATTTACACTACTTGGAAATCTAGAATTTTACTCAGTAGAATTATTTTCTGTCTCATTTCCATTAGGCAGTTCAAAACATAAGCCAGTTTCTTCAACACAACCTAAATTACAAATAGAACATTCGATTGTTGTGTTTGTTGTAACACAAGTATTATCTATACAGTCTACAATAGGTGTGCTTAAACAAGAACTATTCTGATCACAAGAATATTCCATAGAAACACTACAATCTTCTGCTACTTCACATTCTGGTTCTGGTAAATCTGATTTTCCAAAAGCTAAAAAATACCACCAAGGTGTATCAAATTCTTCAACTTCTCCTGTTTCTGCATTTATCATTGCTGTTAATTGTGCTCTAACTCTAAACATTCCTAAGAATTTAACTTGTTTTTCTGTGTCTGCATGATATACTGCCCTGATATTGTTTCCTTCACCAACTTCTTTTAATTCAACATTTACATCTCTACTTTGTAATTTATCAATAGCTGTTTGAGAAGCTGTTTCAGGCATTATTTTTACATCCTGATTATTTCCATTACTTAATTTTACTTTTATTAATTCTCCTTCTGCTCCAACAACCTGAACATCACGAACTTTAATTTTTTCAAAAGTTTCTCCTTCTCTTGTTTTTGTTTCTGTTCTTACTGTTATTTGGTATTCTTCACCTTCATTATCTATAAATGTGTATGTTTGTGTTTGTTTTGTTACACCTTTTTCTTTTTCAGTTTCTTCATCTTCTTCTGTTTCTGTGTCTTCTCCTGCTTCGTTTTCATCATCTTCACTATCAGTACTTCCATCAGAATCGTCATCAGAATCATCTGAACTTGATGTAGAACTTGTATCTGAATTTTTGTTGCCTTTATCTGCATTTTTCTCAGGTTGATCAGCATAAGCTAAAGAAACAGCAAATATTCCAATTAATAAGATACTAATGATTCCTATGACTAAAAATGATAATGCTTTTTCCATAAATATTTATATAAAATACAGTTTATAATATTTTCTTTTTATTCTTTATTTTCTTGGCTCATTTTAACATAGACTTCTTCCATCTCATCTGGGATGAAGATAGATTCAATATAGTCATACTTTCCATTTACTTTTTTTCCAGGATAAGCATAATAAACATTCCCATTTGTAGCTTCTAAAATGACTCTTACTCTTTTTCCATTCTTATCCCATTGATTACCTTCACACCATGCATGGAATAATTCATCGCTTACTCTTTGTTTTCCAACAATTAGCTTAACATGAATCCCCTTTTCGTTTAAAAGGTGTTTAAGTAATCTAGCCATCTCATTACAATCTCCAGTATTTTTAGAAACTGTTTCTTCTAATGTTAACCATTTATTATTTCTTTTATACTCTATTTTATTAACCCTACCCATTGCACTTTCGATTATACCCATATCTGTATTAAAAACAGCATAATCAATTCCATTCTTTCTATTTTCTTCAATTAGATTATTAATCTTTAATCCTCCATAAAGGCCTAAAACTGTCATAGAAACTATTGCTAAAGGATATTTAATCCAAGGATATTTCATTTTAAAAGAAATTATTATTAAACATAGAAGTATGGGTTTCTAATTCTAGATACATCCTATTAACCTTATCTGAGATTATTTTTGGAGTTATCAGAATTTGGTTTTCTTCTAAGTCTTTTAAAACATAATTTAATATTCTTGGTGCTTGCCTAATCCTGTTTAAACATTTGTCACACTCTTTTATTATCTTTTTCCTATAGGTTTTAGATATACCTAAACTTTTTAGGTGTTTACAATTAGAATACATTGTTTTAAAATGGCTCCTTAAAAAATATTCTTCACTCATTTTATTTTTAGGCTCTTTGTTTTTTTAAATAAATCTATTGTAGAGTATATATTTTATATTTTTTAAATAATTCGGTTATTAAATGTATATTTTATTAAATCGTTTATAAGAAAAATTCTGCTAAGATACCTAAGATAAAGATAAGGCTGACTAAGATAATAATTGCCCAATTAATAGGAATTGAAAATTCTGGCTTTCTATTTCCAAGTTTTTTAGCTCGTTTGTTTATTATTAGAATTAATATTCCTGTTAATCCTCCAGAGATAACTCCTCCTATTCCTAACACTTGTACAAAATCTAATAAGTTGAAAAAAGAGATAATTAAATAGAGTAAGAGTGGAAAAAGACATACCCAGAAAAATGTTGTAAAATTTGAAGATTTGAAATCATATCTAAAAATATCTCTAAAAGAAAAACTTAAGACAAAATAACTAGTTAGCATAGTAAATATTCCTAGAATTATTACAAATTTTCCAAGAGACAGAGTTGCGACTTCTGGAACATTGCTGCCCAATATCCCTACAAATGTGAAACAGAATAGAAGATATAGAATAATTGGAACTAATATTCCAAACATAATTGCTTTTTTATATTTCTTTTCTTGACCTTTTATTTCCATTCTTAGTTCAGGTATAGATGTAAATCCTAACAATGCAAATAGAATTACCCCCATAGGAATAAAAATATTTGGAAGATTAATCTCACTTAAATAGGTATAATTTACCTCTGGAAGATACCATATAAAAATAAAAATAACTAAAAAAGCTATTGCTAAGACACCCCAAGTTTCAATATTTTTTAATCCTTTTAATCCAAATTTTAAAAGCATTGTCATAACTATCCAAAAACCAATTCCAAAGAACAAAGCATATTTTAGACTTCCGGTAAATAAAATAGATAGGCTTTGCCCTTCTCCTATAAGATATGCAAGTAGTGCTGAATAAATACCAAAAGCCATTGCAAAAAACATTACCTTTTCACCGTTTTTTCCAAGATATTTTTTTGCATATCCTGTAAGTTGATGATTATCTTTTGTTCTTAGTCCAATTTCTCCAAGATAAAGATTAACAATTAGAATAATAAATCCAAGTAAAATCAACCAGATTAAACCAATAAGAAATCCAGATTTTGCAAAAACATAAGGTAGTCCTAGAATTCCTGCCCCAATTATTGTGCCAGTTAGTGTGAAGGCTGTTGCCCAAAATTTTTTATTCATTTTCCTCTTTTTTTTACTAATCAAGAAGTTTTTAAATATGTTTTGTATGGTATTTTGTGTGGGCTTATAGTTTAATGGATAGAATAACAGGTTTCGGCCCTGTTGATCGAGGTTCGAGTCCTCGTAAGCCCGTATTTCCCATATGTTTTTAAATTTAGGAAATCTTTACTAATCATGCAAAATAAAAAATCTAAAGAGAATAATAAACAACAAGAAATTGATAATAAAGGCATAACTGTAAAAAAACAAGAAAACATGCCTGAGTGGTATTCTGAAGTTGTACAAAAAGCAGAGCTTGCAGACTATTCAACTATCCAAGGTTTTATGGTAATCCGGCCTAATGCTTATTCTATATGGGAAAAAATTCAAGAGTATTTTAATAATAGACTTGAAAAAATGCAAGTAAAAAATTCTTATTTTCCATTACTTATCCCAGAAAGTTTTTTTAAGAGAGAAGCAGAGCACGCGCAAGGGTTTGCTCCTGAGCTTGCTTATATTCAGAAAAAAGAAGATGGAGAAAGATTTGCAATTAGGCCTACAAGTGAAACAATAATGTATGATTCTTATTCAAAATGGATTAGATCTTGGAGAGACTTGCCTTTAAGATTAAATCAATGGTGTAATGTTTTGAGATGGGAAGTTAAACAGACAAAACCATTTTTAAGGACTCGTGAATTTTTATGGCAAGAGGGACATAATGTTTTTGAGACAGAGAAAGAGGCTGTTGAAGATATGATGATGGTTATTAAGGAATATAAAAAATTATGCGAAGAACAGCTTGCAATTCCTGTTTTAGTTGGAAGAAAATCTCAAGCTGAAAAGTTTCCTGGAGCAATTACAACAATGACTACAGAGGCCTTAATGCCTGATGGAAAAGCTCTGCAATGTGGAACAACACATAATCTTGGTCAAGGTTTTGCAAAAGTATTCAATATTAAATATTTAGATAAAAATGAAAAACAGTCTTATCCTTTTCAGACTTCTTGGGGATTTTCTACAAGATTGATTGGTGCAGTAATTATGACCCATGGAGATGATAAGGGTTTTGTTCTTCCACCAAAAATTGCTAAAAATAAAGCAGTAATTGTTCCGATTTTAATTGGTTCTGAAAAAGATAAAGAAAAAGTTTTGAAAAAATGTTTAGAAGTTGAAAAAAAACTATCAAAGTTTGGAGTTTTTGTTGATTCTCGTGAAGAGTATAATCCTGGTTGGAAATTTAATGAGTGGGAATTAAAAGGTATTCCTCTTAGAATTGAAATTGGTCCTAAAGATTTAGAAAAAAAGCAGATAACTATTGTTCGGAGGGACACTGGTAAAAAGGATTTTATTAAAGAGAAAGATATTTCTATTAATGTTGGAAAAATCTTAGAAGATATTCAAAAAAGTTTATTTGAAAAGGCTAAGAAATTTTTAGATAGTCAGATAGATTCTGCTTCTAGTCTTGCAGAATTAAAAACAAAAATTAGTCAAGGAAAAATAGTCAAAGCTTATTTTACAGAATCAGAAAGAGTTGAAGGAGAAATAAGAGATTCTGTAGGAGTTAATTCTAGATTTGTTGAAGATGTAAAAAAACCAGGAAAATGCATTATCACTGGAAAACCTGTAAATACTTTAGGATATTTTGCTAAGAATTATTAATCTTTTATTCAAATATTAATTCAGTTCCGGATAAAATCCTCTTTTAAGAACTTGTTTTTTGAATTTTACAATTTTTAATTCTTTTATTAAAAATTTAAGAGTTTTATTTGTATTGAATTCTTCATTTGAATAAATATCTAAACAAATCCATCTTTTTTTTGGATAGGTGTGTATTGTGATACTACTTTGTTTAAGAAGAACTGTTCCTGTAATACATTCTTCTGGTTCTTCTATTTTAACTATGATAGGGTCTGAGGTCTGGTCTAGTTTTAATTTTCTAGTTATTTTTAGAAGAATTTGTTTAATCTTTTGTTCATCTTTTAGATTTTCTTTTGAACTACCATCTAATACTAAATGATTCCCTTTTTCTAATATTTTTTGACTTGGCATGTTTTATCATAACTTTTTCTATTTTATAAATGTTAGGATTGAGTGGGTTCACTTGAGAATGAGTAAGATTTCTTCTATTCAACAAACGCTTTAGCAACAATTAAAGGAAAGACAAGTGTTGCGTCTGCATAGACTTTTACTGATTTCGCATTCTGCGAAATCTTTCCCCAGGAAACTGCTTCATCTGGCCGAGCACCAGAATCACTTGCATCAAATTCTTGTGCAGTATTAATATAGACAGCATAATCTGCACCATTTCTGTATAAGTTTGCATTACAGATTGAATGTTTTACAACTCCACCGCCAAGGATAATCATTCCTGTTTTTTCTTTTCCAATTGTTGAATTATTGAGTTCTTCTGTATCTGCTATAATATCAAGAGTAAAATCAGGATTTGAATTTTTGAAAAAATAAAGCATGTCTCCAATAGAGCCATCCATTATTGCAGGACAGAATACAGGTATATTGTTTTTTTGAGCCCAGTAGTAGATTGATTCTTTATTGTCTATTTCTTTTCCTAGAATTTTTATTAAATCCCCTGGAGTTTTTATTTGTGATTTGTATTTTTTTAATATTTTAATTGCAAAATCTTCAAATTTACAATATCTTGAATTTGGAATAAGAATATTTCCTGCCCTGTTTATACCTTTGTCTCGTAAATCAGATCCAGATAGTTTAAAGTCTCCTAACTTAAAATCTCCTAAACATTTGATAAAGTCCTCTTCAATTCCTCCTGCTGTTGTAACAAGTACATCAACTAGTTTGTGTTCTGTTAAATATCTGATTATTTCTCTAATTCCTGTTGTAGCCATGTTTGATGTATATCCAAGATAAATATAGGCCTTGTTTTTCCTCATTTCTTTTATAATTTCAATTGCTTTTCCTAGGTTTGAAGCTTGTGCTCCTGTTGACATGTATGTATCAAGTAATTTTGAATAATCCAAACCAGAGTTAAAGTCATAACCTTTTATAGAAATCCCTTTAGGTTCTTGGCTTTCCCGCAAGATGTTTTCTCGTGCGATCTTGTCTTTATCCATAAGAATAAGGGTTATTTTTTGTTATTTAAAGATTGTGATGAGTTATATATAAATTTAAATATTATTAATTTGCCTGAGAAGTATGGGTAAAATTCCATTAAGGACAATTGATGAAACCTATGAGAGTCCACTTAAGATAGGGGGCAAAGCAATTGTAACTAGGGTTATTGGGGAGTATAGTTCTAATCGAAGGGAATATACTCTTGCAGAGTTTTTAAGAGTTGGAGATAGTGAAAGACAATTAGGAACTTGGAGTTTAGAAGACCCACTTATGATAAATGATGTATCTAATCGTTCTACTGAACAGTTAGTAATGGAAATCAGAGCCAAGGCCATCCAGGATAGAGATATTCTTGCCATAATTAAATCAATGTTGTAATGTCAAGGATTCTTAAAATGTATTTTAAATTATCTAAATTATTATAAAGGAAATCATTGTTCCTAGAATCATGAGAGCAATATTTGGAGAAACAGGACCAAGTATTTATTTAGAACCCCAAGATAAGAATGATGTAGAACAAGGAAAAACACTTGCCTGTATTGTTGATGATTATAAACGTCCAATATTATGTTTGGAGGTTGTAGATATTATCTCTGGAGATGATGAATCTAGGGATGATGGAATTAGTATGCAGTATTGGCCTCCGAATGTTGGTCAGAGAAATAGTACTCTAATTTTTGTTGATATAAGTAGGGGTGCATTTAATAGATTAATTACTGTTTACGATAAAGAAGCTGGAGGGGGTTTTTATTGTGCTAGGACAAAGTATGATAGGATTCATCTTACTTATTATATGGATGATGATTTTGGGCCTGGAAAATAGGTGTTTTTTGTTGTTTGAGGTTTGGGTTTAAAGATTGTGGATTGTGTGGAAGAATAGAAAAAATTTAGAAAACTATTTATTTAATTCTCATACCATAAAATCTTGTTTGTACAATATCTGTTTCTAAATTATATGAAGTTTGAATCTCTCCAACACGAACATTTACCCCGGGTATCCATTCCACTCTAAAATTTAATCCTCTAGATTGATTTGGAAATATGATTGGATAATTTACAGAATTTCTTAAGATTTTTGTTCCATCAAGTAAGGATATAGCATCTTGGACTAATTTATTTTCCCTAATATATTTAAGAGCCTGATTTAATTCATCTGGTTTAATATCCCCTGTGTGGGGAATAGTGGGTATATCTACATCTAATTCTGGGAATTCTCTTTTCAATATTTCTTCAATGGGTTCCATGGTTTTTATTATTGTGAGAGGTTATTTAAAGATTATGGTTTTGTTTTCAAAAGATTTTTAAACCGTTACTAGATGATTATTTTATGGTTAGTCTAAAGGATATGAGAGAATTACATGAAGAATTTAAAAAAAATACAGAGCAATATTACAAAGAATTAGATAAAAACAAGTCTCTTTTTGATATGTCAATAGGTTCACAGAATTATAAAAGAGTTATAGAATTAGCAAATGAATCATATAATTTAGTGTTTAATAATTATCAATTTTCTATAGATCTTAGAAGAAAGATTTGTGAGATGGCAGAGCAAGTAACAGAACCAATTTTAATTGAATCATTTAAGAGTCTAGGGCAATCAATAGATGGTTATATCCAAGGTTGTGCTGAAAGACTGAATAGGCTTGGTGATGAATTAAGACCATTATGATCACATCCTTCTCAAACGAGAAATCCTCTGTTCAATAGGAGGATGAGTAGCAAACATCACTTGCATTTTTGAGGGGCTTGAGATGAAGAGAGGAGCAACAGCTCCTGAAACCTTTTTTTCCATTCCTGCACTGGTATTTATCTTTTCAAGCGCACCTATTAATCCTGTTGGAGAACGTGTCATTTTAACTCCTGTTGCGTCTGCAGTGTATTCTCGCTTTCGCGAGATTGCTAACCTTACTAAAGAAACAGCAATTGGAGCAAGAATTGCAAGAGCAATTCCAATTATTAAGAATATAGCATTACTATTATTCTTACTTCCTTTTCCACCTGAAAAACTACTCCAAAATAAACTTCTTAAAAATATTTGAGAGATAATTGAAATCATCCCTATAAGCACTGCTGTAAGAGTCATAAATCTAATATCATAATTTGCAATGTGTGATAATTCATGACTTAGAACACCTTCTAATTCTTGTTTATTGAGTTTTTCTAAAGCTCCTGTTGTAACACAAATTACAGATTTTTCTGGATTTCTACCAGATGCAAAAGCATTAATTGATTTTTCTTCCATTACATATAGTCCTGGTTTTGGCATTCCGCTTGCAAGACATAAACCTTCAACAATATTATGATATTGTCTGTATTTTTCTTGTGTTGCCTTTTTTGCTCCAACAGATGCAAGTGCAATATTATGAGACTTATAATAACCTACAACAATATAAACAATAGAAAAAATAGTTGCAGTAATCATTATAATTAAAAAATAATCAGGCCCCATTGCCATTCCAATAACATACCCGAAGGCAATTAAAACAATAAAAATTAAAACTATTAATATTCCAGAATAAATTTTATTTTTTCTTATTTCTTCATAAAAAGAAAGCCTTGCTTTTGGGATTGTTTGGTTTTGCTTTGTTTTTTCTGAATTTGATTGTTCCATTTTATTGTATATTTTGGATAATACCTTTTAGTAGATATATTTTATAACCATCCTTTTTAATTATATAGTTTATTAAGTATACTTTACAATATCTATCTTGTAATATATATCTTTCAATATGCCTAATCAAAAGCAACCTTTGGAACTGCTCTTGCTTCTGTTGGGATTTTTAAATAGTCTTTTTTACCAAAACCATACATCTTTGCAAACCAGATTCCTGGGATTGTAGTTGTTAGAACATTATAAGACATAATACCATCATTGTAATACTGTCTTGCATAAGCTACTTTATCTTCTATTGCTGATAGCTCCTGTTGTAATTGTAAAAAGTTTTCATTTGCCTTTAAGTTTGGATAGTTTTCAGCAAGTGCAAATACTGATTTTAAAGCACTTTGTAATTGGTTTCCTGCTTTAATCTTTTTGTCCATTGTTTTTGCACCAATTAAAGCTTTTCTCGCTTCTGTTACTTCAGTAATAATCCCTTTTTCATGTTTCATATAACCTTTTACAGCAGAGATTAAATTTGGAACTAAATCAGCCCTTTTTCTTAATTGAACATCAATCTGTGCTAAAGAATTATCTATTTGATTTGTAAGTCTTACAAATCTGTTATAATACATAAAAAAGACTAGAGCAATTAACAATACTACAGCCCCAATTATAATCCACATTATCATATTTTAATAATAGTCTATTGGTTTATAAAGATTGTGAATGCTATCCTCTTGGTTTATTAATCTTATTTAAGATTGTATCAGAGAATGCAAGTCTTCTAAGTTTGAATAAGCTTGTAAGACCTTTATGGTTAAATTCTTCAACTTCTCCACGAACTTCTGTTATTTTTTTTGAAAGTGAAAAATAAACAATAAATCTTGCTACTCCTGAGACTAGGAAAATAAATATTAATGGGGAGATAAAATAAAAATTAATATTTAATGAAGCTAGAATACCTCCAAGCATTGCCCCAATAAATACTCCAATACTGTTTATCACATTAAAATAAGCAATACATTGTGCCATTTTCTCTCTTGTTACTGCATCATAAATAAAGTTTCCAGTAGAAAGATTAAATCCTCCCCAAAACAATCCAGAGATAGCTTCAACAATAAATAAAAATATGATTAAGAATAATAAAGTTTCCTTTAAAAAAACAGAAAAAACCCATAAAAGTGGAATCATTGGAATAAATAATCCTGTCATTTTCATTATCTTGAAATTACCATATTTATCTGCAAATTTTCCCCACATTGGCATAAATAATAAACTTGCTAAAGATGAAGAAAGAGTTATAGTAAAATAAAAGAAATAACCTAATGTAATTGATTCAAATCCAAGGTTCTTTAACATATATACTGCAAAAAATGGAGCAGCAATAGATGTTGCAAGAGATATAAGAGAAACAAAGATAACAAATCTACCAAAGTTGTTAGAATGCATCTTTTTTATAAAGCTAAAAAAACTAAAGTGATGTTCTTTTTCATGTTTTAAATGGGGTTCATATTTTTTTGTTAATAAATAAGCAGAGATAGCTCTTGCAATAAATGAAAAAGAAAATAAGATTATAAACGCAATAAATATTTTTGTATCTTTAAAATAATCTAAAACAAAACCTGCAATAAGCATTGAAATTAATGCAACTGTTCCTGCAATCCTGTTCCTATGCCCAAAGTATTTTCTGCTTTCTCTTGAAGAAACTAAATCTTTCATCCAAGAACTCCAAGCAGGTCCTGCAGAGGCTCCAAATAAAATTAAAAATGTATAAATAAATATCAAAACATTCGGAGAACTAAGAATTGGATTTGTAGGATTAAAATAAAAATATAAAACTCCTGGGATTAACATTGCAAGCCATATAAATGCCTGTAAAAATGAACTTAAAACTACTATATTCTTTCTAGAATATTTTCCAGTTAGTTTTGCACTTATTAATTGTGCTAAATTTCCAATTAAAGTTGGAATAGAATTAATTAAACCAATATGAAAATTATTTGCCCCAATTGCTAAGGCATAAGGTGTTATATTTCTAAAACCAAAACCTTCGCTTACACTATATATTGCTCCCTCTTGCACACTTGTTTTTCGTGCATTTGCCTTTAATTCTTCTTCAGAAATTTGATTTGTTTCTACCATTTTTTAATACTTCTTTTTTAATAAATTAAAATATATTGGTTGGCTTTTTAAACCTAAGTAAGAGTTCGAACCAACTAACTTTTAAACCAATAATTCTTCAGGAACCTATGAGTAAAAAAGATCAAAATCTTGAAAGTGAAAAACTTCCTTATGTAACTTCAGAAATTGATGGGATTTATGGGAAGATAAAAGAAATACCTGAACATTTTATTGTAAAAGAAATTCCCTTGTACAACCCTAGTGGTAGTGGAAATCATCTCTATGTGAATTTTACAAAAAAAGGTGTGACAACAAGAGATGTTGAAAAAAAGCTTGGTGAAATTTTTAATCTTGGTTCTAAAAAAATTGGCAGTGCAGGAATGAAAGATAAAAATGCAATAACAACACAGACTATTTCTATGGAATTTAGTGAGGCCGAGTTAACACAAGAAAAAATACAAGAAATAAAAGAAAAGATTGAATCTATTCCAAATGTTAATGTAAACTGGTTAAAACAACACCAAAATAAACTAAGAAAAGGTCATTTACTAGGAAACAAATTTACAATAACAATCTCAGATTTAGATAAAAAAGAAAAAAAATCAGCAGTGCGAAATTGTAAAAAGATTATTCAGAAGATTAGCTCGTGTGGTTTACCTAATTTTTATGGTGAACAAAGATTTGGTGTAAACTCTAATAACCATATTAAAGGCCGTGATATGATCCTGGCAGGGATACGTCCAAGGATATGGCTTGAAAGATTTTTTGTTGATTCTTACCAGTCTTATTTGTTTAATTTATACTTAATAAAAAGAATTGAAAAAGGTTTTTTTGATAAATTACTTGTAGGAGACATTGCAAAAAAACATGATACTGGAGGTATTTTTTCTGTAGAAAAGAAAAATCTAAAACAAGATCAAAAAAGATTTGATTCTAAACAAATAAGTTTTACAGGTCCTATTTTTGGGAAAAAAATGTCTCGACCTTCTAATGACTCTTGGGAATTAGAAGAGTCAGTTATTGATAGTCAGGAAATAAGCCTAGAGACTCTAGAGTCCTTAGGGATTGAAGGTACTCGACGTGTTGGTAGGATTTTTTTAAAAGGTTTTTCTGTTAAAGAATGTGAAGAAGGTATTATTGTTGAATTTGAACTTCCTAAAGGAAGTTTTGCAACAGTTGTTTTAAGAGAGATTATGAAGAATGATTAATTTTATTTAAGATAGATTTTTATATTATCATATATTCAAATAAAAATGGAAAAAAACAAGGTGATTATGATCATTTCTTTATCTTTAGTACTTTTATTAATTATTTTTGGACTTGTTTCAATAGTCGGAAATAATCTTACTGGTAGGGCAATACAGAGAGATTATTCTCAAGAATCTAAAACAATTTTTCAAAAGATAATAGATAAAATCGGATTTAGAAGATTTGATCCCGGAGTTATGGAAGATGTGTTTAAATTAAAAGGAGAACTTGAAACTAAAGAGTTAGTTCAGGAAATTAAGGGGCAGGGCATAGCAAGGGAGACAGCTATACAAGAAATCTCTGATGCATTTGTAAATCACTTAGATAGTTTAATTTTTGAAAAATCAAAGAAAAGATTAACAGACTATGGGGAATTTAAAGATGGAACAAATTTTGAAAGAGTTGAATCTGCACTAAATATTCTTAAGAAAACTAGTGGAGAAAAAGTATTTGAAAAAGAAGCAGCAGATTTTTATTATGTTTTGATTATGCTTGAAGAAGCCTTAAAAAGTGAGATTATTGAGATAGATTTACCTTCTGAAATTAGCTCGGAGGAAATTTATGGTTTCGGGATAGGTGGGAGTTTTAAGTTTGAACAGAGAGATTCTTTAATTAGAATAATTTTGATAGATTCAGATGATAAAAAATATTTAGTTTTTGAAGCATACCCTCTTTTAGATTACCTTCCTATGAAAACTTTTTCAATAGAGGATTATTGTGAAGAAACTTGTATTTTTGAAGAAAAAATAACTCCAAAGAAATTAAGAGTAGAAATTTATGGTTCTGATAAAAATATGCTAAAAATAAATTTGGTTTCTTTGATTAAAGAGGCCCCTGTAGATGATAAGACCTTCATTAGTTCTCAACAAGAACGATCAAAGGTTAAGAGATTAAATAATATGATACAATATGCTCATTTAAGTTGGACTGCAGCAAGTAATGAGTTTTCCAGAAGTTCTTATGAGATTAAAGAGTCTATAAAACCGGGGTGGGGAAATTCTCAAGGTTTTGAATATTATTCAGAAGGTGTTTTTGAAAAATGGAAAGAAGAAACAGAATCAAAAATTCCTTTAGATGAAAGTAGGGGGACTATAGAAATTGAAAAACCAACTTTAATTCAGAGATTTTTAGGAAGAGTTATTTCAAGTAATGAAATTAGTGGAGAAAATTCTGAAGATAAGGAAGAATGCGAATTTAGAGATTCTAGTGGAAGATGTCTACCTGATTCTTGGGATTGGAGAAACTGGCAAGGTGGAAATGGTAAAGATTCTTGGATAACCCCTGTCGGTGACCAAGATGGTTATGGAAGCTGTTATGCTTTTTCAACAACAGGAACTGTTGAAGCTGTAGCTAATTTATATTATAATCAAGACATAAATCCTGATTTGAGTGAGCAAACAGTTATTTGTCAATCAATTGATTCTTATAATGAGATTAATCCTTCTTTAGTTTGGGTTCCTCAGTATTGGATTGGAAGATTTACAGTAGGGAGGTTACTTAATTATATTTTTTTAAATTTTGGGGGCGGTAATCCTGCTTACTCATTAGAGAATGTAAAAACTCACGGTGTTGAAGAAGAAATAAAATATGGGGATGTTGATTGTAATTATTATACAGCCGGATCTGAGATATGTTATGATTATTGTATGGAAGCTAAAGATTATGGTGGTACATATGAGGGGGATTGGAGAATTAAAGATTATGATGGCGGAATAATAAGTTATATTCTTGCAACCTTATCCCCTACAACTAAAAATGACAAAACAGAAATAAAAAAGAAATTAATTAATGGGGGCCCTTTAGCTTTTGCAACATCTCTTAGTGAACGTTTTGACCTCTTACCTGCCCCACACGCCATGGTGTTAGTCGGTTATAGAGAGTCAGATTCGTTGGGAACAGTATGGATTGTTAAAAATAGTTGGGGACATGCACCGGGTAAATTTGGAGATTTTTTTAAGTGGGGATTTACTGGAGGAACGTGGGAATTTCCTGAAATTCCTTCAGATTCTTTATTTATTGTAGGTTCGACAAGTGTTGAAGAACCTTATCATAAATCTATAGATCATGATATAAAATGTTATGATCAAGACGGAGATGGATTTTGTAACTGGGGATTAACTGGATTTCCACTAAAAGAGAACTCTTGGGAATCTGAAAATCCAATGCCTGAGAGTTGCGAAGAAGTTTCATATGGCATTTCACCAGATGGAGGGCCAGGAGTTTATGATACTGAATGGGGCTGTGCAACTCTTAATCCAAATATGCCGGATGCAGATGATTCTAATCCTTTAATTGGACATTATGAAAATGATAGTTATTCTGGAGCTGTTTCTGATTGCTTGATTCATGCAGATTGTGAACAAGGTCAGAGGTGTGTTTGGAATGAAGAGTTAAAGATTAGGCAGTGTGTAACAAAGTGTCAGAGAAGAGAAGATTGTTGGGAAGCGGGTTTTTCTTATATTAATAATGAAGGGGCATGGTGTCAAGGGAATTGCATTGTCGGACCTGGAGAGTGTCATTCTGATTGTGTTGCAAATAATTATGATAGCTGTAAGGAGACAATTACTAGTCCTGCAGGCCAGACCTGTACGTTAGTTTGGAGAGGTCCAGAATGGGAAGGTTCTTGTTCAGCTGATTGTGACTTTTTCCCTCCAGAAGGAGCTTATACTGAAAATTAATATCTCTAAACTCAGAGTAACCTTTAAATAATAAGATTTCTAGGAATAAATATGGTGAAAATTTCTGTTAATCAAGAAACATGTATTGGCTGTGGAGCTTGTGCAGCATCTTGCCCAGCAAGCTTTGAAATGAAAGATGGTAAGGCGCATGCAAAAAAATCTTCTGTTTCAAAGATAAGTTGTGAAAAAGATGCAGAATCTGTATGTCCTGTTCAAGCTATTTCTATTTCTTAATTTTTAATCTTTTTTTATTTTTTTGTACCCTTAGTTTTACCTTTACCTTTTTTAAAATAGTATTCAATACTCTTACCTATTGAAAATATTATTGCACTCAAAACTCCAAAGATCATATCAATCATTGTATCGTCTATTTTTTCTTGAACTAGGTTTAATTTTGTGGCTTCTAAACCAACTATCTCAGATCTTAGATAAACTCCTTGTAATTTTAAATCTAGTAACTTATCCAGCAAATATTCCCCAATTTCATGAAATGCAAGAAATGAAACAATTACCAAAAATGTTAAGAGAAGTTTCCATTGAAATTTTATATCAAGCTTATTTACCATAAAAAATATTATTGATGCTGCAAAAATAGGTAGAATTAAATGGAGAACTTTATCATAATTCTCTGATATAAAATAAAGTGGAGAAAGTAAAACTCCAAAGACTGCAATAATAAGGAAATAAACATAATGTTTTAACGAAAATTCTAAATTAAAAGAATGGTCTATAAAATAAAATACCACAAAACCCAGGGATAAACCAATAATCCTTAAAATTACTGAATAACTTCTAAAGATGTATAAGATTAATAAAAGAAAAGAAAAAAACCCAACTAAGAGCCTCCTTTTATTTTTATAATTCATCATTTTGTATATATTCTTCTATATAAAAATTTTTTGCTGTTGTTTCATTGAACGTTGATTAGCGAAAGATTTATAAATAATGGTTTACAATAGTTAACTATATAATCGGAGGAAAAATAAAATGTATATGTTACCCCAAGAAATTGAAGTTTGGTATATAATCCCTGCAGTTAGAAAAGAGTTAGCAAAATGTCTGGTTAAAGATTATAAACTAAGCTATGAAAAGGCCGGAGATATTCTAGGAATAAGTAAGGCTGCTGTATGTCAATATCTTTCTAATAAACGGGCAAATAAATTCAAGCTTAATACAGATATGAAAAAACAGATTAAAAAATCTGCAAAAACAATTTTTCAAGACAATCACAAGGCAATAGTGGAAATTGAACGAATTATAAAATATCTAAGAACTAATCATTGTCCTTGTGAACTTTGTAAAAAGTACAATGTAGGGATAGTAGATTTTTGTCAAGGAAAACCAGTTTGTTAAAAATTAGGAGGAAAAATGATATATTTAGATAATGCCGCAACAACAAAGGTCGATGAAAAGGTAGTAGGGGCTATGCTACCCTATTTTAGTAAGAAATTTGGGAATGCAAGTTCTGCACATATTATTGGGTTTGAAGCAGAGCGAGCTTTAGAAAAAAGTAGAAAGATAATTGCTAAAAAGATAAATGCTAAAACAAAAGAGATTATCTTTACTTCAGGAGGAACAGAGAGTAATAATCTTGCATTAAAAGGTTTATTTTTAGAAAATGCTAAAAAATTCGGAAAGAATCATGTCATAACTAGTAAAATTGAACATGACTGTATTCTTAAAACTTGTAAATGGCTTGAAACCCAAGGTGCTGATGTTACTTATTTAGATGTAGATAAAGAAGGTTTTATTGATTTAAATCAACTAAAAAAATCAATTACTCCAAAGACACTTGTTGTTTCAATAATCCATGGTAATAATGAAATAGGAACTATTCAAGATATAGAAAAGATTGGTAAGATTTGTAAAAACAGCGGAGTTTATTTCCACACAGACGCTTGTCAGAGTTTTTTAAAAACAGAACTAGATGTAAAAAAACAACACATAGATTTAGTCACTTTAAATGCCCATAAAATTCAGGGTCCTAAGGGCGTAGGAGCATTATATATTCGTGAAGGGATCAAAATAACTCCTTTAGCACACGGTGGAGGGCATGAACATGGATTAAGAAGTGGTACAGAAAATATTCCTGGAATTATTGGTTTTGCAAAAGCTGTTGAAATATTTTCAAAAAGGGATATAAAAAAGATGGTAAAACTAAGAGATAATTTAATTAAAGGAATTTTACAAATTTCAAATACAAAATTAAATGGGCCAAATATTGAGAATAATAAATCAAAAAGATTATGTAATAATGTGAATGTCTCATTTGAAAATATTGAAGGTGAAGCAATTGGGGGTTTACTTTCAGATTATGGAATATATACTTCAACAGGTTCTGCTTGTATGTCTCATTCGCTTGAACCGAGCCATGTTTTAAGGGCATTAGGACTTTCCCATTTACATGCAAATAGTTCTATAAGATTAAGTTTAAGTAAAGAAACTACAGAGAAAGATATTAAATTTGTCTTAAAAGTATTGCCTAAAGCTGTAAAAAAATTACGAAGGTTTAGTCCTTTTGCAAAATAACTAAATAAATCAGAGGAAATAAAAATGAAAAAACCTACAAAGATAAAAGAAGAGTGTATCTGTTGTAATGACAAAGAGAATACTTGTGAGCCTTGTGATTGTAAGGAATTAGAAATAGAATAGACCTCGGTTACATTGAAGATAAAATGAAGAAAAAAGAATTTGTAAAATATGCGTGCGAGTTTAAGAACGAGGCTGAGTGTGAAGAAGAGCTTGAAGAAGAAGGGGAGAGTATAGAAAAAGTAGATGAAGAATACTTTGAAGAAGATGCAGGAGAGTTAACAGAATAGAATAATGGATAATCGATAAAGTTTTAAAGTAAAGTGTAATTAATGATTCCATGAATGACCTTGAACAAGAAAAAAGGGAATACAGAGAAAAAATATTGAGAAAGCATGGAGATATTTTTATAAAACCTCAAACTTGTTTTGGTCATCTTTCATCAAGATGTCCGCGTTGTCCAACCTGCACTGTGGATGATTATAATCGTCGCTGTGAAAACTATAGGCCTAGGAAATTAGGTGGCCCGGTATTTGAGATGGTGGATGAAGAAGGATTTACTAGAAAAGTTAGAGTTGCTTAAAAAAATAAAATAAACAAAAATAAACCAAAAAAATGAAAATAAAAAAAACAATGACCTTTGGAGAGATAATGGCAAGGGATAAAGATGCCGCAGTTAAGTTAGCAGAGCAAGGACTCTTTTGTGGCGGGTGTCCAATGGCTCAAATGGAAACACTAGAGCAGGGAGCAATGGCTCATGGATTAAATCCTGATAAACTTGTAGAAAAATTAAATAAAAAAACTGGAAAAAAGGCAAAAAAGAAATAAAAATGGCAATGCAATACTCAAAAAAAGTTGTAAAACACTTTAAACATCCAAAGAATTTTGGAGAAATGAAAAATCCTTCTGCAGTTGGAGAAGTTGGAAATCCGTCTTGTGGAGATGTTATGAAGATTTATATTAAAGTTAAGGATAATAAAATTAAAAATATTAAATTTGAGACAATGGGGTGTATTGCAGCAATTGCAACTTCTTCAATGATTACTGAAATTGCAAAAGGTAAAACCTTAGAAAAAGCTAAAAAAATTACAAACCAAGATGTAGCTAAATCCCTTGGAAGCCTACCTCCAATAAAAATGCATTGTTCTAACCTTGCTGCAGAAGCCTTACATAAGGCTATTAAGAATTTTGAAAAAACACAAAAATTATAAATACTCTGAATTCTTTTTTTAACTATGGTAGAAACAGAAAAGACATTTCTTGATTATCTTAAGAAACTTTCCCCAGGAACTCCTTTAAGAGATGTTGTTAATGATTTACAAAGAGCTGGGCTTGGGGCATTGATTGTTTTAGAGTCTCCTGAATTAAATAAGATTATTGTTGGAGGATTTAGGGTTAATTGTAGATTTAGTCCTCAAAAGCTGTTTGAATTATGTAAGATGGATGGGGCGATTATAGTAAGTGCTGATTTAAAACGAATCTTATGGGCAAATGTCTTACTTGTTCCAGATTATTCTATTCCTACTTCTGAAACAGGAACTAGACATATGGCTGGGGAAAGAACAGCAAAACAAGCAAAAACATTTGTTATAGCAGTTTCAGAAAGAAAACAAATAACCTCTTTATATTATTATTATTCTAAATATCATTTAAAGACTTCAGATGAATTATTAAGAGATGTTGGTAGTAATCTTCAAATTTTAGAAAAACAAAGGGAGATATTTAATGAGTTACTTGGAAAATTGAATATTTTGGAAATTTCTGATTTGGTTTCTGTTAGTGATGTTGTTAAAATCTTGCAAAGGGCAGAGATAATATTAAACTTATCTGAAAGAATTAAGAGGGATCTTTCTGAATTAGGAAAAGAAGGGAATGTTATTAATATGAGATATAAAGAATTATTAAAAGATGTTGAAAAAACAGAGGAAAAAGTAATTAGAGATTATGCTAATCAAAGATTAAAGAAAACTAAACTACTCCTTTCTAATGTTAGTTTTGAAGGGCTATTAGAATCTTCCACAATTTCTCGTTTAGTCTTTGAAAAAGGATTAGAAGACGCTATACAACCCAGGGGATATAGATTTTTATCAAAATTAAATTTAACAGAAAAAGAAATTTCTCAGATTGTTTTAAAATATAAGAATTTAACTAGTCTTTTAGATGGGAAGCAAGAAAGATTGGAAGATTTATTTAAAAACAAGGCAGCTTCTATTAAAGAAGATTTAGAAAGTTTAAGAGAACAGATTTTATCTGGTAAGATTCTATTTTAGGGTTATTATTATGCTAACTCAAAAAGAATTAGGAGAAATTCGTAGTCTTTTAGAATCAAGTCAGAATCCTTTGTTCTTTTTTGATAATGATGCTGACGGATTATGTAGTTTCTTGCTTTTACAACGAGGCCTCGGGCGTGGGAAAGGGGTTTCTATAAAATCTTTTCCTAATCTAAATGAAACATATTTAAGGAAAGTTAATGAGTTAAATCCTGATTATGTTTTTATTCTTGATAAACCAAGAGTTGATAAGGAATTTATTGAGGGTGTTTTAGAAAAAAATATTCCTATTGTGTGGATTGATCACCATGATGTTCAAGTAGAACCAGGATTATTAGATAGAATACATTATTTTAATTCTTTTCCAAGTTCAGAACCAGTTACATATCTTGCGCAGAATATTTTTAAGAGAAAAAAGGATTTATGGTTAGCAATGATTGGTTGTATAGGAGATGTTTATATGCCGGATTTTGCAAAAGACTTTTCTAAAGAGCATCCAGAACTTTTTGATAGTAAACTTGATGCTTTTGATTCTATGTATTGCACTGAGATTGGTCGGGCAATTAAAATTTTGAATTTTGCATTAAAAGATACAACTACTAATGTTTTAAAATCAATTAGGCTTTTGTTAAAAGCAGATTCTATTTATGATTTATTTGAAGAGAACAGCAATACTAGGCATATTTATCAAAGGTATAATCAGATTAGTAAGATTTATAATGGTGTTTTGAAGAAAGCAGAAAAAGAAGTTGGAGATTCTAAGATACTGGTTTTTACTTATGGTGGGAATATGAGTATTAGTTCTGAAATTTCAAATGAACTTTTCTTTAAATATCCTGATAAGTTTATATTTGTAGGAAAAGAAAAAGAGAGCAAAATTAGTTTTTCTGTTAGAGGCTTAGGTGTTAAGAAAATAGTTTCAAAAATGCTTGAGAAAATTCCTAATTCTATTGGTGGTGGACACGAGAATGCCTGTGGTCTTCAGATTAGGGCTGAGAACCTAAGTCTTTTAAAAGAAAAGTTAAATTTAACTGTATAAATCTTTTGTTTGGATAAATAGAAAAATTTATAAACTTTAAAACATACCTATTATTGCTTGGCTTCGGTCAAGTATATTTGGCTTCGGTCAGATATTGGGGAGATGAGTTTACTTTTCTCCCCTCTTTTTTTATTTTATTATTCTATGGATTAATAGAATCAAACATCATATTCAAAATAATCATCATAAGGGATAAACCAAGATACACAATCTTTTTTGGATTTATGTTCTATGATTTTTCTGAATAAACGAATTGAGTTTCCATGTGCAGAGATTGCAACATTAACTTGATGCTTTTTCATATATTTTTTTAAATTATCTATAAATTTTTTAACACGTTTTTCAACATCTTGGAAACTCTCTCCTTGGGGAGGCCTATTATCCCAACCCCTATGCCATTTGTCATACTGTGCAGGAGATGTTTCTTTTACAACATCAAGATGGGTTTTTCCAGATAATTCTCCATAATTTCTTTCAATAACTCTATTAGCAGTTATTATCTCTCTACACTCTGGATGAAATTTTAATACTTCTTTTAAAGTATCTTTAGAACGAGAAAGTTCTGTTTGAAATGCTATATCGATTTTTTTGTCTTTTAATCTCAATGCAATTATTTTTGCATCATCTTTTCCTGATTTAACTAATTTAGAATTTCTCCAACCACTAAATTTTCCCTGAACATTATCTTTTGTTCGTCCATGTCTAAATAAGTAAATTTTTAACCCCTTTTTTACCATTATATTAGTTGTAAAATCAACTATAAAAACATTTTTATATAGTGAATGTTTTTTTATAATATGATTAGTTTAATTGTCATTGCAATATTAGTTATATTAGGATTCTTATTTGTTAAATTTTATCATACTGGTATGAAAATTAAACTTGTTTTACTGCTTTTGTTAGGGCTATTGTTGTACTGGTCTATATCTGGATTAATGAGTTCTGTAAATCTAGATGTAAATTCTCCTACAGAGGTTATAAAGGGTGTTGGACTTTACTTTTCATGGTTAGGTCAAACAGCTACCCATGTTTGGGACATTGGAAAGACAACTGCTCTCACTATCAAAGATACTGTTAGTTTTAATAATACTAAAACTTAAGATTCTTAAATGAAAATGGGAACTTTAAATTGTAAAGAATATTATTGTCCAGATTCTATTTCAAGAGGAATAGGACAAGAGTATGTTATTTGGGATATGATTAAATCAGGATTAGTTAGTTATCTAGATTTACCCAAATATGATTTAGAACCTTCTCAAAATTAAAGCCGCCTCTGGGGATCAAACCCAGGACCTCTACATTTTTGGATTTTTCCTTCTTAAACTATTTTAGTTTCTTTGATTCCAGGGAACCTTTTTTTTCTAACTATTTAGTTTTTTTGCTTAGGGGGAGTCTTTTCTTTTAAAGAAAAGAGAGTCCTTACCAATGTAGTGCTCTATCAACTGAGCCAAGGCGGCAGGTATAATTCTTATTTATAGTCAAAATTTATAAACCCTCTTATCACACACAATTTATGGAAAAAGAAGAAAATTTTTGTAATTGTAATAAAGATGAAAAATGTGAATGCTGTTTAGAACAAGAAATTGAACAGTTAAAAGCAAGATATAAAAAATTAAAAGAAAAATATTCTCTTCCCGATTTTGAAAATCTTGCAAAAGATTTTGATATTGAACATATTATTGAGAAAGAAACAAGTTTTTTATTAAGAGATATTAGAAAACAAATTTCTGATAAAACTACTAATTATTTAGCTTTATTTGAATCTCTTATAAATCCAACTAATGCTCCTCTTTTTATTTTAAATTCTATGAAAAACTTTGGAGCAGGAGAAGAAGAAAAAATAAAAAGTAGTTATAATGTTCTTGTACGAATTCAATTTAGTTCGATGAAGCTTGAAGTCATGTATAATGAAGAGAAAGAAGCAGAATTTATTAAATCAACTTTTGAAATATGGCAAAAGATTAAACAAGATATCTATAATTTAATAGAGAAGTTTGAACAAACTTTTTCAGAAACTAAGTTAAAAGAAAAACGAGGATATTTTGGATAATTCCTTATAGTGCTTTATCTTTAATCAAGTCTTAACCAATCAATATCTATCTCCAGAGCAGAAACAGGCATTTTAATTTTCCAATTTTTAAGAACTCTTGGAGCAATTTCTCCAATTTGACCTATATTTTTCCTATTAACAATAATATTTCCTACTCGTCCAGTAATATAATTAGAATCCTCACAAATTTCTATTTTATATTCTTTATCAAGCATTTTAAATATATAATCAAGAGTTTGTTTTATCTCTGTAAAATTTGTTTTTTCATCTGTAATTGCAATAGATAGATTCTCACTTTCTTTTATTTTGCTCTCCTTTGAAGAATCTTTTTCAAATACACTTCCTATTTCGAAAATCCTTTGAGGATAACCAGAATCAGAATTTTCTGAAATAACTTTCATTAGATTTGATAGTAAATCATTCCTTAAACAATTATACTCTGTTTTAGAATTTTCAAGTTCTATAAATTCTCTAAAATCAAAATGCATTTTTTTAATATCTTCTTTAGTTGTTAGATGATATGAAGAAACTTCTAAAAAACCAAGACCAGAAAGTATTTCTTGTACTTTTTTTCTTATTTTAGATATTGGATTTTCTTGTGCAATTGTAGCTATTTTTGGTAATTCTGGTTTAAAATTATCATACCCATAAGCAATTGCTATTTCTTCTGTTAAATCTATCCAGTGTAATATATCTGTTCTATACGCTGGAATTAATGCAAGAGTTTTTTCTGATTTTTTATCTTTAACTTTTTCAAAACCAATACCCATTTTTTCCAGATTATTTTTTATTTGTTTTTCTGTTAATTCTAGGCCAAGAGTTTTGTTTATGTCTTCAATCTTAAATTCTAGTTTTTCTGGCTCGAGGTTTGGTGTTGTAAAATGACCTTTTTCAGAATCAACAATTTCCATTGAATATATTTTTCCTTGCATCTCTGAAAGTGTTGTGACAAGCATATTCAAACATTTTTTTTGATGTTCTAAATTAAATCCCGAACATTCAATAAAGACATCTTTAGTTTTTTCAGAGATTTTTCCAGTTTCACTTGAATTGATTATTGGAGGCATACTTAAAATCCTATCATCTGCATCAACAAATATTGGAAATACATTTTCATTCTCAAGTAAATGTGCATATTCTCTACCAGTTGGATGTTGTTTTAATATTTGTCTTGCATTTACTTCTTTGTCCATTTCAAGAGGAATAAATTTAATGTCTTCTGGTTTTTTTGCTATGAACCTTATAGGAAGTTTTATTTTTTCTAATGGGTAAATACCTATAGCAATCTTTTTTCTTTTTCTTCCAATTGAATTATGTAATTTTTCTTGTATATCAATTATTTGTTTAATCTTTTCATCGTCAAATTTCAATCCTTTCATAATTGCACAGACAGTATAAGGCCTTACAGTTTTTACAGATTTTTCTACTTTTACTTGATAATCTTTTTCTGGTTTCTCAACTTTAAATTTTGCAATTCCTTTTTTACCAAGATATTGTAAAAAAGACCGAGAAAATCCCTCTAAACTCAGTAAGTCTGGTCTGTTTGGAAACACTTCAACACTTACTTCACTTTCACTGATGTTTTCAACAGGAGTCCCAAACATTGTTATTTGGTCTTCTTTCTGTTTAGTGATTGTTCCTATGTGGCTTTCTAGTTCTTTTCTTTGGAGTGTTAGTATTGTCATCTACAACCTCCAGCAGGTTCTAGGAGTCCAGCAACCATTCTAATTATTTCCATTATTTTTTCCAGATTTTCATGTCACGTAATTTAGTTATATTATTTTTATACATCTCCCTTAGGTCTTTAATCTTGTAATACTCCATGATGATTCTGTCAAAACCAGGTCCCCAGGCTAGAACTGGAATATGTTTTCCGAAAATAGGAATTGTTAATTCTGGTCTGAAGAGTCCTGCACCACCAAGCTCGACCCATTTCTTTTTTTCTGGATGAAAAGCATCTATTTCTAAACTTGGTTCTGTATATGGAAAATAGCCTGGCCTAATTCTAATCTTTTCATAACCCATTTTCTTAAAAAATTCAACTAAATAACCAAGTAATTGTCTAAAGTTTGCATTTTCATCTACAACAATCCCTTCTGTTTGGTTAAATTCAAATCCATGTGACCAGTCTACTGTTTCGTTTCTAAAACATTTTCCAAGTGCAAAGTACTTAGCAGGGAACTCTTTATTTTTTGCAATTCCTATAAGAGTTTGAGCAGAAAGGCATGTTGTGTGTGTTCTTAGTAATACTTTTTTAGCATTTTTTTCTTTCCATTCACATTGCCAGCCCTTACTTTTATCTACACCGACTTCATGAGATTTTTTCACAGCTTGAACAAGATGCTTATCTGGTAATTTTCCTTCAATATCTTTAATAAAAAAAGTATCTTGCATTTCTCTAACAGGGTGATCTTGTGGCGTGAACAAGATATCAAAATTCCAAAAACCGGTGATAGTTATTGGACCTGTCATTTCCTTAAAACCCATTTCTAACCAGATAGATTTAGCATATTCTGTAGCCTGATTTACAAAATGTTTTTTCCCACCATCTATTCTTGGAATAGGAGACAGAATGTTATATCTTCTAAATTTCTTTCCTTTCCAACTAGAAGATTTAATCATCTTAGGGGTTAATTGTTCTATCAAATTTTGATTTAAGTCAAGACTAGAGATTTTTTCTCCAAGCTCTGTAAGTTTTGCATAGATCTGTTTTCTATCATTAACTTCTAAAATATTTTTTCTCTGTTTTAAGTTTTCAAATGCTAATTTTTCCTGTGGCTCAAGTTTATCTATTTCAATAGGAATTTTTTCTAGTAATAGCTCTTCGAGCATTTTTTTAGTTATTTCTTTTGTCTCTGCGGTCATAAGAACTCTGCCAGATTTAATCTCTATAACTGCTTTTCTTTTTAATACGCCAATAGCAATTTTTGCTTCATTTTCGTTTAAATTACATATCTTTGCAATTTCTGTAATTGGAATTGATTTTAACTTTTCTAATTCAATTAAAAGTCTTCTTTCTGGAAGTTGTTTTTTCAAATAGAGTAGACCGTTTAATCCTACTTCAATCATTTTTGTTTCTTTTGATTGAGTTTCTACTAGTTCTTTAGCTTTTAGAAATTCAATTGCCCTCATAACTGTTGTCTGGTCTGTTTCTGTTTTTTCAGCTATCTGATTTGCTGATTGTGATTTATTTGTTAATTGCGGGAAGATAGTTCTTTCTATTGGCGACATAGATTCAATAATAATTTGTTCTTTTGTTTCAACCATAAAGAGAAGAGTTTTTCTTATTATTTAAATTTTAGCAATTTTATCATTCAATTTTAATAAAGAATATTATGGATGTCTTTGAGATTTCTAAGATGCCTTTCTTTTACTTCTAGAAATTGAGATTTTTTCTTTTTGAGGAGCTCTAGCATTTCATCTCCCGCCAATATCTTTGGAAGAATAACATAATCTGCTCCTTCCTCATATAATTTTTTAGCTTCACTTATTCTAGATGCTGTTAGGATGATTATTGTTTTAGAGTTAATTCCTTTAATTTTTTTCAGTAAAAATAAATTTTCATCATAATCTGGAGCAGTACTAATCACTAATTTTAACTTTTCTAAATTTACATTATCTAGTAATTCTGGACTACTTAGGCCTCCATAAATACAAGAAACTCTTTTCTTAGTTAATAAAGAGATTATTTCTGGGTCATGGTCCATCACTAATAACTCTTTTTTGTTTTTCATTAACTCTTGTAATAATATACTTCCCATTCTGTGACATCCAATTAATAAAACTGATTTATTACTTTTAGAGGTGTATGGGAGGGTTTCTTTTATTGGTAAGAATTGAAGAATCCTAGCAGGAGTTTTAAAAAGTTTGAACATCCCATTTTTATATTTTATAAAGTAGGGTGTAAATGCCATTGTTATTATTGTTGCTAAGATTATTGTAGAAAATATAGATATCTCTAAGACACCTACACCAATCATCCCAATTATCAAAGAAAATTCAGATAACTGTGCAAGAGATATTGCAGTTAAAAAAGAAGTCTTTGCCATATATCCCGTGATTCTAAGCAAAATAAATGTTATGATTGGTTTTATAATAAATCCTACTCCAAGTAAGAAAATAAACAAACCTATATGTTGGGAAATCCCGGTGAATACTAATTGCATTCCTAATGACACAAAGAAGAGTATTGCAAAGAAATCTCTTAATGGAGAAATCCTTGATTCTAGTTCAAGTTTAAATGCAGAATTAGCAAGTATGACTCCTGCAATAAACGCCCCAATAACAATTGACAACTCCGCGAAATAAGCTAATATTACAAACAAGAACAATATTCCGAGGGAAGAGATAAATAATAATTCTGTAGTATGGGAAGCAAACCTAAATAATGGATCTAAGATAAATCTTTGAATTAATACTGCAATCAGTACTATCGCAAGTAATTTGATAAGTGCAATTGATATGGGGATTAATGCAAATCCTCCTGCAGTAAATACAACAATTGCGATTATTGCTACCAAGTCTTGTAGAAGTAAAATTCCTAAGATTAATCTTCCATGTAATGTAACTAATTCTCCCTTATCAGATAATAATTTAATTACTACCATTGTTGAACCAAATGCAAGAATTATACCAATATATGCAGATTGAAGATCATTTAATCCAAAGAATTTTCCAGCAAATACTGCAATCAAAAAGATAAAGAGTACTTGAAGAGACCCAATTAGTATAATTTTTTTCAGGTTTGCTTCTTTAATTTTTCTAAAAGATATTTCTAAACCCGCTGTAAATAATAAGAATGCTATTCCTATTTCTGAAAATGCATATATCAGTTCTGTATTTTTTACAAAACCTGCAAATAATGGTCCAATAACAAGACCTGCTAAAACATATGCAGGAATTAATGGTTGTTTTAATAATCTAGCAATTAATGCAAATACTGCAGAGACAATTAAAATAATTGCAATATCAAAAATTATTGATTCTGGGCCACTTATGTTTGATAGGTGGTTGAACATGCCTGAGAAGATACCTTCAAAAAGCTCTGCTATCATTTATCCCCCTTTTTATTATCATTTGTTTACTTATTTTATTATTTAGGAAACCAGGTTTTTATAGGTTTTTATAGGTGGTTTTTATAACACAAATTGTTTTAAATTAGGTTTTGTTTTTATATTTGTTAAAATGGTAAGAACATCTACCGGTTTAGTAGGTTTTTTAGTATTCCTGGCTGCAACATTTGGAGGTTCGTTAGGGTATCTCCAAAATTGCTCTAAGGAGTTTTATAGAAAAAATTCTTTTTATAAAAAAATAAAACATGAATTAATCTATTCAGAAGATGTTTGGATTCCAAAATATAGTCTTGCAAAATGGGAGCTTGCAAATCAGATGATTTATATTGTTGAAGGAACAACAAATATGATTTTAACTGATTTAGTTGGAGAGAAAACAATTAGTAGTTGTTCTGACAATGAAAAATTAGAAATTATATATCTTAATGGAACAAACTTTTTTAGAGAGAATATGATTGAAACAACAACTGCCTTGGGAAGAGAAACACAAAGGGTTTTTTCAGAAGGAGATGCTTTTTATAATCATAATAGACATAAAATTAGAAAGGTTAAAAAATCAAAAACTAATGAGGCGAAAATAGAAAAACAAGCATCTCAACAAGACTCGGAAGCTTGTTGGCTAGACATGTTAAGAGAAAAACCAAATGATTGAAGTTCTTGTTTTGTAGATTTTCCAGAAAAATCGATAATTATTATTTTGCATTTTGCTTTTCTGCAGATTTTTATGTTTTGTATAATTCTTGCTAATCTTTTTGAAAGTTGTTTTTTTTCTTGAATTGATTTTGCATTTTTCTGCATTTGTTTTATCTCAGCAAAATCAATTACAATTATGATTTTATGTTTTGTAGCGATTTTTGCAACAACATGATTTAAACCAGAATCTCGTTGTTTTAACGTGTCTTTTCTTTCATGATCTAAATCTCTCTCTGGAGAAATTAACATATTGATTTTACAAGTCTCTAGAACACGACGATTAAAATTATTGTCACGACCAAAAACTGCAATTTGTTTGTCTTTAATCTGTTTATCTTTTATTGATGCAATTATGCTTCTTATTGTTTTTTCATCTGCATCAATTAAATATACCTCTTCCTTATCTTTTATTGAGGGGTCTTGTTTTGATTTTATTAGTTTGTATTCTTGTCCCATAATTTAAAGAAGTAGTGCGGGTTTTTATTATTGTGGGTTAAGAGGATTTTCCAAATTCTAATTGATCTTGAGAATAAGGATATCTTGCCCTGTGATGTGCAATAGTTCTTAGCATTCTTGCTTTTCCCTTAACATCCCGGTTTAATGATCTAATCTCTCTTGAATAATCTTCAACATAAGCCTTAAGTTTTTCTTCAGATTCTTGTTTAAGAGTTCCCACTATTCTTGTTACAAGTTCAATTGTGGCATTAAGATCTAATGAAATATGTTCATATTTTCGAATAAGTTTAGAATAATCTTTTAAATCTTGAATATTAGCAAAGGGTCCTGATTGATCAAGGAAAAATTCAAGGTTTACTATTTGTAATAGGTCTCTATGGTTTGGAATATTTTCTTCAGGAGTTTTAGGTACAACTGTCATAAATCGGATCTTGTTTTAGGATTTATAAGAATTTATGTGAAATATTATATCTGTTCATTTTCTATCCGCAAATTAAACTTCCTTGAAAAGGCTTATTAGAAAGAATTTTATCAATATCTGTTAATGTACCTACAATATATGTTGGAATCTTTTTTTTCATAATTGTTTTTGCAGCGTCTTGGTCAAGCACAAAATGCTGGCCTGCCTTGTATTTTATTTTTTGTGCTTTTTTATAAAATGTTTTCCAGGTCATTTTTTTTATGAATTTTGCATTTTTATTTGTTTTAGGATTACTTGTATATATCCCGCGTACATTTGTTAGATTAATAAAAGGACAATTTAAATATGCAGCAATGTCTGCAGATGTTCCATCTGATGTTTGGTTTGGATTATATCTTAAAGCACCACAAAAGACAATCTGATTTTTCTCTAGCAAGTTTTTTACCTTTTTCATGTTTTTTGGTAAAGTTTCATTTGCTTTTGCCCCAAAAACACGCATAAGAAAATTTGCATTTAATCTTGTAACTGTAATCCCCATTTTAGATTGAGACGTTGTTTTTTTATGCAATTTTTTAAGGCCACGAATATATTTTCTAGCAACACTCCCCCCGCCTGTGACCCCTACAAATTTATGAGAAGGATGTTTTTTTACTAGATTATGAAAATTTTCTATAAATTTAGAATCAATTTCTTCAGGAACAATTCTACTTCCACCAACTGATAAAACCCAGATTTTATATTTACTTTTCACACTCTTTTTCATATAAACTCTAAGAAAGATTGTTATTTAAATTTATTGAGAAAATAAAAACAATTAATAGAGTTCTAAAAATTAACAATCTGTAAATCAACAGACTGTAAACAGTTTATTATCATGAACATCAAAAATTCTAAGTCTGACTCCAGAGTCAAGCCACCCATGTGCATAATTCAATGCTGCAAAACAATTAACAAAGTCATTTTTTTTGAGAAAATGGTGTGCGTCTGAAACATAGTTATCAACCATTTCAATAATCTCTTCTCCATCTTTTTCTCTACCATGAATTATATTGACTTTAACTAGTTTAAGAGCACTCTCTGTTAGGTTAAAATATTTATCAATTTTCTCTCTAGTTATCTTATCTTGTTTTTCTGCTTTAGATGTCTTTTCCATGAATTTTTGAATTAGAATTGGTTTTTAAGGCTTTTGATTCATGTAAAAAAGATGACACGCTTAGAAGAATATTTAAGAAAGCAATATTTGAATAAAAATAATTTTTAAGATTTAATTAAATAACATTCTTTATTTTCTTTCTAATAATGCATAAGGATTAACTTTTTTAATAACAAATCGTGTTCCAATGTCTTCAGAGATTATTGCTTCAACTACAAAATCTCTTATTGCTGCTCTGAAAACCCCATCAATTAAAGGGATATGGGCTTCCTGGGCAATTATTTCTAATAAGTGTGTTATTTCTTCCTTGTTTAATACAATTCGTGTTGACTGTTTTAAACCAGACTTAATTATAGATATAAATTTGTTTTCACCAGGACATTCAATTGTAGTTATTGATGGATTTTTAATTAAAGAATCTATTCTCCCAAATTCTCCTGAAGGGAGGTTTAGGTTTTGGGGAGCAGGCATTGTTTTCATTTTTGCTCTTGCTCTTTGCATTTGCCTAAAATTTAATACAGGTTTTATTGAGTGAGGGTTATGGAATTTTTCTAGAGATTTAAAATTTGGGAGTGGTTGTTGAGGTAATGGTTGAATTTCTCTAGTAATTAGTTGGTGTTTTTTTGTTAGTTCTTCTCCAATATTTGGAATAAGGTCTGCGTTTATTATTTCCCTTATTTCTGTTTTTCTTATTTTTGTTGAATAAATAGTTTCAATAATTGCACGTGTAAAAGTTTCTATTATATAAGAATTCTCTAAATTCAATTGTTTCATATTCTTGGAAGAGTTCTTGTTTGACCTTGTTGAAATTGATTCTGTCTATTTTGTGGGTTTTGTTGTCCAATAGAAGGTTGCATTTGTTGCATGCCCTGTGGTCTTGGCGATTGATTTCTAATCTTTTCTTCAATTAAAATAATTCCACTTGCAAGTGCTTTATTTTGTTCAAGAACTGTATCTATTTTTTTTAAAATATCAATTTCTAATCCACTTGCATGGCCTTTTCCTTGAGTGATTCTTTTTGCAGACAATTCGAATATTTCTAAAAGGTTTGTAATTTGGGAAGTTAGAGATTCAAATTTTATAGAAACATTTGTCATTGCTTTTTGCAAACCTACAAAATTTTCTATAAGAATTTCTTGCATCTCTTTGTTTGTAAGACCTTTTTTATTTTCACAAGATTTTTTAGAACTTTTTACCTCTCTTTTTACCATCCTAAGACTAGGTTATAGAGATTTATAAAACTTTTGAGGAACATAGAAGAGAAAATAAATATGGGCGCAGGAGGAATCGAACCCCCATCTGCCGGTCTGGAGCCGGCCATTCTACCACTAGACTATGCACCCACAGAATTGTGTGTATTGATAGGTTTTTAAAATTTCTTAATATCTACAATAACTAAGATTAGCCTAATTTTTTTATTTCTTCTATTTCTTGTGAAGAAATTGCTGCACCCTTATATTTTGCAGCATAGAGAACAGCCTCTAAAAGGGATTTATCTTTAGATATATCAAACAAAGATTTTTTATAGGCAATATAAAGTAATTCTGTAGATCTAATAAATCTAGCTTTTTTCATAGGTTTTAGATTGTTTTCATTTAATGATAGATGCATGTGTAACTTGGTTTCCATCATCGATTTTAAACTTAGAGGCGATTCTACTAACATTCTAGTTGTTCGTTCATCAATTACAATTGCATTTTCACAATTACATAAATTAGAGAATGCAATGCAAGAAGCCTCTCCATAATGGATTAATTCTATTAGTCTTGATCCAGATTTCATAGAGCTATTTACCAATTTGAGGATTTTATCAGTTTCTTTATTAATTTTTTTGTCATCAATAAATTCTGTAGACATCTTTAATATACCCTTGTTTAATAAATCTTTAACCTTTATTGCTTCAAATTCATATTTTTTAATTTTCATAGGTTTTTCTATTAGTTCTCTTTTAGCATGGGGAGTAATTATAAATTCGCCATTAAACTCTTTTTTTAATTTTTCTAGAATATATAATAATCCATTCATAGATAATGTTATTATTGATCCTGTATCAAATATTAAGAATTTTTTTGGTTTTTCTTTCATCTTAACTGAACATATCCTCTGCGATTTTAATTCTTTTTTTTAATGGTAATCCCATGTCTTTTTTTACTTCACTTAAATGTGATTGACCAATATATCCAGACAAATCCCAAAGGCTTACTCCTAATAATTGGGCTGTTTTTTCTGAACTTAAACCATGCGCATAAAGTTTTAATGCTTTGTTTAATTCTGCTTTTCTAAATACATCTTGGATATAAATTCTCAAATTACTAGAAATTTTGTTGATTGAATTTCTTATTCTTCCTAAGATTATCCTAAAATTTTCTATATCTTTTTTTTCAAGATATTTTATTGAAATATCTATATTTTTTATTAAATTTTTATTGAACTCGGCCCACCCAAGCATTTTTTGATAATGTTCTCTTTCGACTATTTTACCAATTGAATAGATAAGAACTGCTACAATTATATTGTCTGGGTCTTGATAGATTGTTGCAGTGTGTATTGTTTGGTCAGATAATTGATTGATTTTTCTAGAATCTTTATCAAAGATAGCTTGTCTAGTCTCTTTGAATATTCTTAAAACATTGTCTACCTCTTGCATAGTCCTATATAACTTTAAAGATATATAAAGATTTGTCTTTGTTTGTGTTCTCTATTAATCATTAATTGTATTCCATAATATAAATGCTTAAAAATGGTTTTTTCATGAGACTTGTATAACAACTAAATATGGTAAATGAAATAGAGAAGATAGTCCAAGGGTTGAGTGAAGGTGAAAGAGATAATCTTGCCTTAATAACTTTAAACCACTTTAGGGGCCGTATGATGGATCTTCTTTTTAAAATTAAATTATATGCAAGGCAATCAGAATTTGAACTTAAACTTATGGAGGATTTCGGCGGACCTGAACCTTCTTCTAAAAGAGTACTTGATAGTTTAAAAAACCAATATTCTAGTGCTAGAGAAAATTTAGTAGAATATGGAATACCTACTGATCAATTTGATGAGGTTTATCATAATTTAATTAATGGCAACAATGTAGAGGCTGAGACTATTGCAGGATTATTATAATTAGAGAATAAAATGGAAAAAAAATCTTTTCTCCCAAATGAACCAGAAATTAGACAGAGAATAAGTGTGCTTGAGAGAGAACTTCATGAAGCACAAATTAGTTTAGATAGATTCAGACCCGGAGACCATAAATATACTGAAGAAGAAACTCAAAAAGTTCTAAAATTAAAAAAAGCTAATATTCATAATATTCTAAGACAAATAACATTATATCAGAATACTATGAATCAAATCTCTCCATTTAAAAAATATGCCGGTAGTGTGGTTATTACTGGAAAAGAAGGAGAAGGAATGATTGGTTATGAGCAAGATTTTAAGGACACTATAGAGGGTCCATTCTGAACTTGGTCCTGTTTCTTCAGGCTTATATCATGTTATTGTTTCTGAAATAAATTCAGCTTTCTTAACAACCCATCCAACAGAAGAAAATAAAACTTTACTTGTTATTCCATGTATTTCTAATTTGCCAGATTACATAAGTCCCTATAATAAAATTCTTTAAATTTCCTTTCTTTTCAAAAAATTTATATACACTTTAGATTTTTATGTAAGATGGAAGTATTACTTGATACAAATTTTATCTTGAGTTGTATAAAACAGAAACTTGATTTTTTTAGTTTAGCTAATGATATCTTTGACGAAAAAATTGATTGGTTAGTTCCCTTTGAAGTATTACAAGAGTTAAAAGATTTAAGTGAAAGAAAAGGGGAAAAAATTCCAGATAAAGAATCTGCAAGAGTAGGATTAGAATTTGTTAGGCTTATTAAAGCAAAAGAAATTCACTTAGGAAATAAGGTAGTAGATAATGGAATTGTAGATTATGTGAATAACAAAAAAAATAAAATTATTGTGGCAACACTTGATAAAGCTTTGAAAAAAAGGCTAAATAGTCAGATTCTTACAATTAGAGATATGGGAAGCCTAGAAATTATATAGTCCGATTAATCGGCCTTAGAAGGTAAGATTTATAAAGCAATTTTTTCTCATTAAAATATGTTCTATTTAATTGAAGTTGAAGACTATGTACGAGTAGAGCCAAAGAGATTTGGATTAGCAACAGCTGACGCTGTAAAAGAACAATTAATGGAAACATATGCTAATTTTCAAGACCAAGAAATTGGAACTGTTGTAGCGGTATTAGACGTTACTGGTGTTGAAGATGGTGTTATTATCCCTGGAGATGGTGCTCCATATTACAAGTCTATATTCAAACTGATTGTATTTAAACCAGAGCTTCAGGAAGTAGTCTTTGGTACTATCGATGAGATAACTACTTTTGGAGCGTTCATAGACATGGGTGTTATGAGAGGAATGATTCATGTTTCTCAGACAATGGAAGATTATGTCTCCTTTTCAAAATCGGGTTCTTTAACTGGAAAAGAATCTAAATTGAGCCTAAATAAGGGGGATAATTGTATTGCAAGAATTGTAGCAATTTCTTATAAAGGAGAAGATCCTAAGATTGGTTTAACTATGAGGCAACCAGGATTAGGAAAGATAGAATGGATTCAAGCAGAAAAAGAGAAATCAAAAATACAAGCAATAAAGGTTGCTAAACAAGAAGAAAAAGACGCTAAACCAAAAGGAGCTAAGAAAAAGTAAAATGGCAAAAAAAGAAAAAGCATGTTTAAACTGCAAGTTAATTTTTGAAGGAGAAAGATGTCCTAATTGTAATGAAAGTATTACTACAGAAAATTTTAAAGGAAGAGTTTTTATCTTTAATTCTAAGGATTCTGAGGTTGCCCAAAATATGAAATTAAGAACTAAAGGTGAGTTTGCAATTAAAACTAAATAATTCTTTAGATTATAATATGGAACATAAAATTTTAAAACAAGAAAAAAATCCTTTATTACATCGTGAAGAATATTCAATTGAAATTCAATCTGATACTAATCCAAGTTTTGAAGATGTTAAAAAGATAATCGGGAAAGATGCAGAAGTAGTTGTGATAAAATCAATAAATGGAAATTTTGGAAGAGATATTTTTTTAGTAGAAGCCTTAGTATATAATTCTAAAAAAGATAGGGAAACTGTTGAGAAAATACCTAGAAAGATTAAGAAAAAATTAGAGGAACAGGCTAAAAAAGCAGAAGAAGAAAAAGCAAAAGCAGAAGAAGCTAAAAAACTAGAAGATGCTAAAAAAGCAGAAGAAGAAAAAGCAAAAGCAGAAGAAAAACCTATAGAAGAACCTGCAGAAGAAAAAGGAGAAGAAAAATCTGAATAAAAATGGCAATTAAATCAAAAATAAAAGGTAAGAAAAAAAAGAAGAATAAACCAACTTCAAAAAAATATACAAAATATAAAATTGAAGGTGGAAAAATTGTTCGTGAAAGGTCTTGTCCGAGATGTGGACCAGGAATATTTTTGAGTCAAGGGCAAGGAAGATTATACTGTGGCAAATGTCATTTCACAGAATTTGCAAAAAAACAAGAACAAGTTTCTGAATAATTTTAGTTAATTTTTTTAAAAATTTAGTTTAAATAACCCATTTTATAGTTATATCCTTTACAATAATTTTGGAATATAAACCCTGAAGAGGCTTGTAGAGCGATTCAAATTAGTATGCTCTATTCGCCTCTCCCGGGAAAAAGAGGTGATAATTATTTTAATTATCCAGAGTATTTAAATCTTTCGATGTTGTCCTTACTTAAGAGTTACATCACATTAATGGTAATTCTTATTAATAGAGTAATTATGTATCTTTATGGAAAATGAGGGGGGGGGTTTAGGAGAGTCTGAGGATAATGACCGGGATAATTTAATAGATGAAGGGGTTAAAGAGGGTGAAAAAATTAACCAATCTCAGTTTTATGAATTAATCACTAATGACGAGGTTAGCTGGCAATCAATTATATTTGATTTAGTTAAAACAGAACAATTAGACCCTTGGAATATCGACCTTATGGTCTTAAGTGAAAGGTATATTTTAGTTATAAACGAGATGGAAGATGCTAATTTTTTTGTATCTTCTAAGGTGTTGCTTGCCTGTTCATTACTCTTGAGATTAAAATCAGAAATTTTAGTTAATAGAGATATTCCTAGTTTAAATGAGATATTATTTGGTTCTAAACCGGCTGAAAAAAAAGATTATGAAAGAATTGAGATAGATGAAGAAGAAGTTCCAATTCTAGTTCCAAGAACTCCCATGCCCAGGAGTAGGAAAGTAACATTAAACGAATTAATGTCTGCATTAAATAAGGCAATTGAAACTGAAAATAGAAGGATAATTCGGGAAGTAAATGTTATGCAAGCAAAAAAACAAACATCGATTGTTCTCCCTAAGATTAATAGAATTTCCCTGAAAGACAGAATTAAAGTTATTTATACCTCTTTAAGAGGATATTTAAAACACCCACAAAAAATAGAAATGCCTTATTCTGAATTAGCTCCATCTAAAGAAGAAAAAATCTACTCTTTTTTACCTATTTTACACCTTTCAAATAAGAAAAAACTTTTTTTATATCAAGAACAACATTTTGAAGAGATATTTATGAGACTTGATAGGAAAAAAGAAGAAATACAGAATTTAATTGAACAACTTGGAGAAGATATTGATACTGATGTAGATGTAGATTTAGCAGGTGTAGTGTAATAATTCTTATAAAACCCTAATCTTTTTAAAAAACGATTAATATGAGAAAAAGATTATTATCTCTAGTTTATAGTTTGTGTGGTGTTTTTCTTGTTAGTGGCTGTGCTAATTTAAATCAATCTTTGGAAAGATCTTTAGCAGAACAAACACATTCTAAAAAAATTGAAATACTTGATAGGAAGATATTGTCTGAATGGAAAAAATCAAGAAAAAACTTTTTTTCGTATAGCCAAGGAAAAAGAGAATGGAGTGATGAATTTTTAAAAGTTTTAAAAGAAGCGAATAAATTAAAATATATCTCTGATGGAACTAATTCTTTTGGAGAAAAGAACGATTATTGGAAAACCCCTGATGAAACTTGGAGAGATGGTGGGGGTGATTGTGAAGATTTGACTTTTGCATTACAGGATTTTGCACAATTGTACGGTTTTAAAATATCTTGCCTCTATGGGCTCTTAGATTTAACAGGCACTAATGATTCTAAGCATATTTGGGGGGAATTTAAAGAAGATGGGCAGGTATGGGTTATTGATTTAGCTCTGAAAAATGATATATGTTTTGTAAGGGAAAAAGATATGAAGAAACATATTCCTCTTTATGTTCCATCAGATATTAGATCTAAGCTTAATAACTATAAAAAACAGATAAACAAACCTTTTTTAAGATTAAATGAAGATTACCCACTTGCATTAACTGTTGGTGAAGTTGTAAAAAAATATTCTAAAAAAGATATGCAGAATCAGACTTCATCAGATAATAATGTTCAGATAATCAAACCTTTAAGAGCTCTGTTAAAGAGATAAGTTTTTCTTTTCCTGTTTCCATGTTTTTTAGTTTAAACTTTTTTAGTCTAACTTCCTCTTCACCAATTAATATTACCCAATTAATCTCTCTTGCATTGGCATAATCTAGGGCTTTTCCAGGAGACTTATCTAGGAGGAGTATTGTAGGTTTATTTTTTTGTCTTAATTTTTCTGCAAGTTCTATTGCTTTTTGATTCTGATCTATAGATATAATCAGGAATTTTTCTTTCTCTTTTTTTAGTTTTGCTATTTCTGCTAACCTCTCTAATCCCAGGCTAATCCCTGTTGCCTGTACCTTATTAATCAAATAACTTCCTCCTGCACAGATTGTTTCTTTTTTATTAGGAGATTTTATTTCAAATATAGAACTATTGTAATAGCTTAATCCCCTTGCAAGAAATGGCTGGAATTTGATGTCTATCCCATAATTTTTACAAGTTTTTTTTAATTCTTTTATTTCTTTATAAAAAGAATACTTTTCAAAGCTTTTTTCTGGTTGTATTAGAACTTTAAGCAGTTTTTCTGCATTGTATTTTTTTAAATTCTCTAGAACTTGTTTTTCTGGTAGTTTATCTAATTTATCAATTTCTTTTATTACTTGACTTTGATATTCTTCTTTTATCTTTTGATCTACAAGAATTTCATTTAGTAATTTTCTATTATTAAAATAGATTTCAAAATCTATTCCTAGTTTTTGTAAAATAGAACCGGTTAATGCAAGAATCTCTGCTTCATCATTTAAACCACTTCCTATGGTATCTACATCACATTGGGTAAATTGTCTAAACCTATTAGATGTAACTGGTTCGTCTCTAAAAACAGGCCCAATTTCATATCTTTTATAAGGTAATTTTTTATTTTGAGAAATTCTCTTTAATTGAAAAGTAAATTCATATCTTAAAGCAAGTTTTCTTTTTCCTTTATCTTGTAGCTTAAAAATATCAGAGACTGCTTCATCTTGTTGATTATTTCCCTGAACAAAATCTTGGTTTTCGATTATTGGTGTTTCTGCAGGTTCAAACCCGTAGAGTTCAAACTCTTGTTGTATTACTTTTTTTATTTCTGCTCTGTTTTCAGCTTGGGTTCCTGTATAATCTGAAAACCCTTTTATTTTTCCGATTGTCATTTTTATTCTCCTAACTTTTATCCTCTTCTTCTGAGTTTATATAATCTTTAAGTTTTATTAAAGCTTGCTTTCTCATACTGATTTTATTTTTCTCTATTGTCCCAAGTTGTTCAAATGTTTTATTATATCCTTCTGGTTGAAATATAGGGTCCCATCCAAATTTAGTCTCTCCACTTGGAGGAACTATCTTTCCTTTTATTTCTCCTTCAAAAAAGGATATTTTCCCATTATCACTATAACCAATAATTGTTTTTGCAACTGCACCTTTATCTTCATATTTTGAAACTATCTCATAAATTCCTTGAGTTCCAAGTGTTTGTAAAAACCATTTTATTAAGGGCCCTGGAAGTTGTTTTAAACAATTTATATATAAAGAGGTATCCTCACAAAAAAATCTTTTTTCTGGAGATTTTTTTGTTGCTTCTTCTAATTTTTTTAGGATTATTTCTTTTGCATCTAGTTCTTGAATTTCTACAAGATTCAAATTAATCTGTTCTATATCTGGAAGAATAGCTTTTGCTTCATTAAATTTATTGATATTTCCAGTAATAAAGTATAATTTCATTTTAAGATAAGGGTGGAAGGAGAGAATCGAACTCTCGCTGATCGGACCACAACCGAACGTTCTGCCACTAAACTACAACCACCATATTTATTTAATTGAAGATTAAGTATAAAAATGTTTTGAGAAAATTTTTGTTGAAAAAATTTAGAGTTGTAACTAAGAAAGTTTTTCTGTTTTCTAGTTTGAGTGATGCCCACAACTCCATGTGTTTATCATATAATTTTGAATAAGAAATGGTTTTTAAGGGTTTTGGTTTAGATTTTATAGATAGATATTATACATAAAAAAATAAAAAATAGCCCAATTTGGGCAAAATAAAAAATTAAATTAGATTGTGTAGAATTTACTGAATTATTCAGAATCGTCGCCTTCTGCAGGTTCCCCTTCTTGAGATTCTTCTTCTGCAGGTTCTTCTGCAGGAGCTTCTTCACCAGCTTCTTCTGCTGGCTCTTTTTGAGCATCAGCTTCTTGTTCTGGTTCTTCAGTTTCTTCTACTGTTTCTTCCTGTTCTTCAACAGGAGTCTCAGTTTCTTCTGTTTCTTCCATGTTTTGAAACAACAAAATGTCTTTTATAAAGGTTTGGTATTATTTTTCGTTAGAAAATAAAAATATTAATAGAATCAATTAAATTTCTTTTTTAATTCTTCTAATTCAGGTTTCATTAAAGGTTTAATATCCTCTGAAAGTTTGTTATAAGACCTTTCTAGTTTTTCTAAAAACTTTTCTTTACTTTTCTTTACTTTAATTAATAACTCTGTCTCTCTAAAATGGGTTATTGCATCTGCATTAGCTAGTGTCTCAGCCTCTCTTGTTTCTGCTTTTCCAGGTTTACTTCCTCGGTGGACAAGAATACAATGTTTTACTTGTTCTATTCTATCTACAGGATAACCTTGTTCTTCTAGAAACTCTCCTGCAATTTTTGCTCCAGAAATATGATGATTTTCATAATCTCCCATAATTGTCCCAATATCATGTAACCAGGCAGCTAACATAACAATCTCTCTGTCAATACTATCATCTTTATCACATAATTCTTTTGCGTGTTTTTCTACTTCTTCAAAATGTCCCTTAAGACCTTCTTTGGTTTGGGGATTTGTTTTGTTATAATTTTCTTTAACAAATTCTTTTGCTTTTTTGATTATTTCATTGTCCATTTTATTATATTGTAATTTGAGTTTTAAAATTTAACTTAGAATAAGAGAAATGCTCCTGCCGCTGACCATCTACTCTTGGCATCGTAGGGGGACAAGTTTTGTTTTGATTGATATTTAATTTATCGTTGCTGTTGGTAGACTCGCAGACTTTTTAAGGATTGTCGAGATAGAGGGGGGAGATAATTCACTTCTAACTAATAACAAAAAATAGACTTAAGATTTAAATAAGAGAAAAGATAATAACGATTATGACCTGGGAAGATGAAGCTCTTGAAAGAGCACGGAAGAAAGAAAATAGATTTAATACTCTTAGTGCGATCTCTATGTCAAGATTCTCAACAGCTGAAGAAAAAGCAAGAGCAGAGTTAGAGATGCATCCTCCCAAGAGTTTAGATGAGAGAAAAACCCAAGAAGAATTTTCTAAAAAATATAATGAAGATTATGAAAAAAGATTAAGAAAGTCAGGATATAAAACCAAAATCTTGAAAGAAGTACATACTAAAGATGGTGTAAGTTATAATCAAAAGGTAGTTGTACCTAAATATTGTTTTGTAGCAACCACAGTTTATGGAGATATAAATGCTCCTCAAGTTCAAACTCTTCGGGAGTTTAGAGATAATGTTTTGATGCCATCCAGACTTGGAAAAATTATAATTGATTTTTATTATGGTGGTGCTGGAGAGAAAGCTGCAAGATTTTTAGAATCAAAAGTTCCACAAACAATACCTTCAATTCGTAAAGGATTGAATTATATTGTTCGAAAATATGAATCTAAAGACAAGGTACGCCCATGAAAGCCACAAAAGTCCTGGACGCCCCAACCGACGAATAGATTAGTAAAGGATAATTTTAATGATTATCAATTCACTTTCTACCTTAAGTTAATAAACTTATAATCTCTTTTAATCTCATGAAGAAAATGAAAAAAATTAAGAAAGATAAAAAATCTAAAGAAAAGGTAGAAAAAAAGTCCTGGTCTTCCAAAAAGAAAATAATCTATTTTTTAATCTTATTTGGAATTATAATAATACTTATCTTATTTGGAACTAAAATATACTTAGCAATATCCCTGCTTATTGGTAATGATTCCCTAGTAAGATTAACTTCTACAAATCAAGATATATTTTTAAATAATTCAGAATCAAAAAATATAGAGTTTAATATTTATGTTTCTACTAACCCGTTCTGTATGTCTCTCTGTGAATACACTTTTACAGATCTCTCCACAGGAGAAATTATTGACAAATCAAATTTTAGCACTTTAATTGAAAATCCCAAAACAAAAAAATATAATCTTCAAGCACCACCTAAAGGAATTGGACAAAATCTTTATAGATTTTGGGTGAGTTGCACCAGTAAAAAATCAATTTTTTGTGAAACTTCTGAAAAGCCAATTAAAAAAAGTTATGTAATTGCCCTAAATTACAATTTAAGTGAGAATCAATCCGAGTTGAAACTCATAGCTTTAGAAAAAATAAATAATTTAGTTAATCAATATTACAAACTAAGAGATTTAGCCCTAGAAAACGAATATAGGTATGACTTTTTATCTCCAATTGTTCTAACAGAGAAAATTGGTAAAAATGATTTATCCCCTTTTGAATCTCAAATAAATGAATCTTTGGAAAATTTTAGAAATTATGAATATAATAATGTTATTAACCAAGACATTATAATTTCAAATAATAGTATTGAGAAAGATAACCTTCGGTTAAAGGTTTTTTCAGAAGAATATAACAATTTTGTTTTGCTTACAAATATCTATTACGAGTATTTAACTAATTTAAGTTTAGAAAAAAATATGAGTGAGAGAGATATAGAAAAAATATCCCTCTCTATCAAAGAGTATAACAATTTTTTAGAGAGTCTAAAAGCCATATTTAATGTAGAAAATAAAACTCTAGAAATAACTAAATTAATAGAAGACTTAAACAAATCTAATTTAGAATTAAATAATTCTGAACCTCTAGAAGCTAAATTTGAGGCTATAGGATTCTCTGACTTAAAGCTAATAAACATTAGTTACATGCCCCTAAATAATAATTCTGATATTATTCTTACTGATGGAGCTCCCCTATGTCCTTTTGAAGGCGTAGATGAATTATGTTGTGATGATTCTTGCTCAAAAGACCCAACAAAATATCCTATCATTCTTCTTCATGGATATTCTTTTAATAATGCAATTTCTTCAGAAAAAAGTCTTAGTGACTTAAAAGAATTACAAGAACAGTTAGTTAATGAAAACTTCCTAGATGGGGGAGATCTAATTCTAAAAAGTACTGAAGGATCCAGAGTATTTAAGAAAACTCAAAAAAGAGTAGTCTTCATAGTGAGTTATTATTTTGATATTTATAGAAACCCAGAGGACTCTATTATACTAGAAACACGATCAGATAGTCTAGATACTTATGCTTTAAGATTAAATGAGATAATTAAAGAAGTTAAATTAATAACAAACAAAGACAAGGTAGTTATAGTCTCTCATAGTATGGGGGGATTAGTGGCTAGAAAATATCTCCAAATTTTTGGAGAGGAAAATGTTGAAGAATTAATAATGATTGGAACCCCAAATCAGGGGATTGAGGGGTCTATTTTATCAGCTTGTTCTATCTTAGGAGCAGATAATCAATGTAATGATATGGATAAAAAAAGTTTATTCATCAATAAATTAAATTACGGAAAAATTCCAGAAATTTCAGTTAAAAACATAATTGGGGTTGGATGTAATATGGAAACTGAATCCGGAGATGGTGTTGTTAAAAACTCTAGTGGTTATCTTTCATGGGCAGATAATTATTATATTAAAGGAACTTGTAACGGAGTAAAACTATTACATAGTGATTTACCAGAACCCTCTAAATATCCAGAAGTATATGAATTAATAAAATCTTTTCTTAAGAAAGAATAAAAGAACTTCCTGACCTATTTCTCTAAAAGTATTGTAAACAAAAATTATAATGTAGACAAAATACCCCCATGAAAGTCACAAAAGTCCTGGACGCCCCAACCGTCCACGACCCCAGTCGTGCATCCTAAGGTGATGTCGTTTGTGTTTGCTTTAGTTTAGTTATGTTTTCCATCAGTGTTGTGTGTGATGAAAGGGGTTATTTAATAATTGTCGAGAACGAAAGGATATAATCAAATGGACAGGACATTCAAAAATTCTTGCTTTTTTCTGTTTCATTTATTTTTTTAAAACAAAAAAGTTGTCCCCAGCATCTGCCAAAAGGGTTACATGCTCCCGCCGCTGACGGATTCAGCATGGCACATTGGAGCGATGTCAATAATTACCTTGT